>JAEEGG010022221.1_pt1 | contig 12511 bp, 12 predicted proteins | sample 9134161 | NCBI WGS metagenome assembly JAEEGG01 (sample SAMN16246543, study PRJNA631951) | gut metagenome | biome: gut microbiome; feature: rumen; material: CR-attached | host: Bos | place: Iran: Karaj | collected 2018-10
CTCTGGAAGGTATTGTCGACTATGCGGAGCAGTTGCTGGACGATATCCAGAAGAACATCTTCGAGAAGGCAAAGGCCTATCGCGACAGCCGTATCTACGAGTGTGACAACTACGAGGAGTTCAAGGAGCGTGTGAAGGACGGTGGTTTCTTCCTCTGCCATTGGGACGGCACAGCCGAGACGGAGGCAAAGATCAAGGAAGAGACCCAGGCCACGATCCGCTGCGTACCCTTCGGTGTGGAACAGACACCTGGTGTGGATATGGTGAGCGGCAAGCCCTCGAAGGCCCGCGTCATCATCGCCAGAAGCTATTAAACTATTTGGTGGCAAAGATTTGACATATCTTTGCCACCAAACATTTTCAGACCACAACACATCCTTGGCAATGGTGAAATAATCCTTCTGACGAATCAAATATCTTCTCTTTTTAAACCCAATCCATTTAGATTGCACAGTTTCCCATAACGTTCCTTAATTTCCTTTGAGGCATATTCCTTACTCTTACGCTTAATCTTCCCATTAAAACCATAGGTAATATCCTCAAAGGCGAAGTCCATCTGATAAGAGAATTCTGCTTCTGGAGTGACGCATCGAGTCATGGAGGCGACAGTAAATCCCGTCTTCTCCAGCTTGATGGCTGCAACAGCATTCACCAACTTAGCCTTGAGCGTTTCCGTGTTCACCTGATAGATGATAAAGGTAGACACCCATCCTGTACTATTAGCCAGAATATCACCTACCACATAAACGTACTTCTTATCTGGACTTACAAATGCATACATACCAGGAACCCCTCCGTTCAAATAATCATCCGCATCAAAGACTATCTCCTGGCGATTATGATGACATGAGTCATAAACCATAAAATGATACCCATTGTCACTTTCCTCGATATAAAACTCACGATAGTTATGCATCCCACCCCGCTTTTTAAGTACAGACATACGCTCCTTCATATCATCCGACTTCATTGTAGCAAGCACCACATTGGTTTCAGGATGCCAATCATGTACCAGACGGAAAAGATTCTCCATTTTAGTCTCTATATTCGACGGATACACTAAATAATCATGGAAAACAACATATTGTTCGTAGAAGCAGTATCCGTTGGCCCCCATGATTCCCTTCAAGTAGAAATATCCATCGTGCATGTCCTGCATGATGATGGAGTCTCTATCCTCAGCCTTTCTCTCTTTAACAATAAGATCCGCCAAAGTATCAGCATTCCAGTGATATGGATTCTTTTCCGCGTTCGCCGTCAGAAAAAACCCAGATATTTCCTTATAAGTCACCAACACACTGCTGTCATCAGACTCTTCACTCAGTTCGAAACAGTCAGGATACTCCAGCTTAAAGAGTCCTTCACCCACAACGATCGTATCCAGTTTCTCCCACGAGATCACATCTTTCTTCTCAGGCACCCACCAACGATTGCTCTGTTTCTTCTGCTCATGAGAAAAACACGAACTCAACGCCACAATCACAATAATCACACCAAACAAAATCTTCTTCATATTCTCATCATTTAATAACACATTCGAGTTTGTGGCGCTGATGTTCTCATGGCAAGGGTAATGGCCTCACCTACCAAAGCCCAGTTTGCCAACAAATAATGGCTCTTGCCAAACCACGTGACTGTACTACCCGCTATTTCCGCAGTTTTCAACAATTGCCGCCTATACGCCATATCATCAAGACTCGTCGCACAACCAATGGCAAAGGCTGTTCCAGACGGGCTTAGATTAAAGATAATCGGACCAGCATCTATATCGAATCCCATCAAACAAGTCGTATTATGGTATTCCTTAATACCATCAATGAGTACGCTTTGTTTAAAGTGCTTTATCAAACAATCATACTGTTCCTTGGCGAACTCTGAATCTATCTGCGACAGATAATAACAATTCAAGGCAGAATACGAACCTCTAATAGGCATTACTATTTGCCCATTATCTTCTAACAAAATCGATGCAACCAAACCCGTTTCTTTGTCTATCCAGTCCGTCTTAGCTTTTTCAATCCACATATTCACTGTCGTTGAGTATTTCCCATCATATTGGCACGAATAATTATGCAGAGCCACAATCGCCACCAGCATATCAGGGATATAGATATAACCATCAGGATACGTTGGCAGATTCAAATATGGACTCTTACGAATCCTGCGATTCATAGCCTTACATAGCGAGTGATAAATGTCATCATACCTGTTATCTCCACCTATCTGCTTAAATCTACTAATCATCCATGCGATATGGCTATAATAAGAAATGTGACTCAGATCGCCATAGATACCCTCCATCGGGTCCTCCATCCAACTATAAGCATCATACTCATGAATCTCTGGCGACAGAGCAATATCAATGATTTGCCCAATATATTTGATGGACAGCTCTTTATTCTGAGGATAAAGGATGGCGATATTTGCCAATGCAGCAGTAGTCATAGAACAGGAGTATAATGCCCACTCTCCCTGAAACTGCGCCCCAATGCCATTCGTCATTTCATCAAGCAACCCTTGTGGTGAAGTCGCCACCTTTGACGTCAGGTAGTTCGCTCTTAAGATGATCCCTTTCTTCTCACTATCAAAAGATCCAAGCCCGCCAGTGGCGCATCCTACCCATAAAACCTTTACCACAATGAGAAGTGTGATGGCAAATAAGATTATTATCATCACCTGTTTAATTTTTCTTCTTTGCATCCTAATCCCTTTTCCTGTAATCATTAAATGCCCTTGCTTTTTCTGCTCCTTTCTTTGTAGCCATTTTATCTGGATCAGGAGTAATACCAACTCTTGATAAATCCAAACGATCTGAATCGAAACATGCATCAATGGTAGGATTACCAGTTTTGTGGCATATAGTATGTAGAGCGCATGCCTCTTTTAGCAAACCTATCTGCTTATCATCAAGAAAAGCTAAGACTGAATCCCTGATCTGATCAACTAATGCAGCAGCTCTTGGACCATGCTCTTCATCATAGCCATCATCTTGTCTTTCAACATCGTGAAGGTAAGCAAAACACAACACTACATCCAAATCTGCCTCAGGAGAAGCAACGCTCAATCCATAATTAGCCACTCTATCCCAATGATCTATCCCGTGTATAGAAAACTCATCTTTTCGCGCATGCTTTATGGCGAATTCCCTCACTTTTCTCAGTACCTTAATATCCATCTTCAATCCTCTAGACAGTCTATCTACCCTCTATCATCCTAATGAAATTATCTTTGATATCTCTTAGGTCATCAGTCAGAATCCTGTCACAGCGTTCTGCAATGTCGTGAGGAATGGGATACATACATGCAGCGATAGCACCAGCCATAGCACCAATGGTATCAGAATCACCTCCAAGGGAAATCGCCAGGCGAATTACCTCTTCGAACGTATTCCCCTCTAAAAAAGCTATTATTGCTTCAGGTGCACTGCCCTGGCATGATACGTCAAATCCGTATCTTGGACGGATCTCGTCAATCGTTCGATTCAGATTATATCCAAATGTCTTTTCTACAAATTCTTTGATTTCCTGTTTCGATTTTCCTTGCTTGCAAAGAAATACACTCGTAGCAATTGCCTGTGCGCCCTTCACACCCTCTAGATGATTATGACTCACCGATGCCGTATTAGCAGCCAGAGCCAAAGCTTCATCGAGGGTCTTGGCAAACAGTACCACAGGACTAACCCGCATGCCAGCACCATTACCCCAGCTGTTATAAGGTTGTGGATTGTCCTCACAGAGCCATCCAGAAAACCTTTCTCCATACCCGGCATAAGGATAATGGTCGCCAAGTTCCTGCATACAATATATTAAATAATGTATGGTATGTGCTTCATCCTCCAGCAGCCATTTCGCCACAGCCAGTGTCATCACGGAATCATCCGTGAAATCACTTGCACCACAAAACAATTCGAAATCAGTAGACTTCGTGTTACGAAACTCATACACTGAGCCGATAATATCGCCTACCAGTGCCCCTAACATTTTTACCTGTCCCATCTTGTTATTCTCAATTAATGTGTTATAGTTGTCTTTGTATCGAGGATTACTTACAATCTCTGCGCATCTGCAATTGAATCCATTGCTGATCACCCTTTGTACCATTCCTAAAGACTGCAGCAATCTTAATTCTGTCATCTCCAAGATCCTCTTTGTATCTGTGTCTTAGTTCTTCTCTGATAAGCGATACGTTTCCACTGCTTCTGTCTTCAAACTCATTGATAAGCTCATTTGTCGACATTTCTTTAATGGTCTCTTCCCGTTCCCCAATTTTGTCCATATACAAGATATTAAAGATTGCTTCATGCATAACCTTCTTAATCCATTTGCAATGGTACAACGCCACTAGTTCATCGTGTTCAAGTGCATGCAGCATATCCACACACTTCCGCAACTTCCCATCGTCCCATTTGGTGTAATAGAACTTTTTTGCCTGATTTACAATGTACTCGTAATCTGTCATATTCACAACTATTAAAAACTTGGTTGCAAAATTAGGATTTTCCCTCTTTGCAACCAAGCAATTTCGCCCCACAAGGCTTGTGGATTATTCATTTTTAAACTTAATAGTCGGGTATTATCGTTGACAGAAAAGCCAACCCATAAAAGAATGCTATGTCAGAAATTAAACTTAAGATGACGATATACAATGTTTTAATCTCATTTTTAAACAATGATATAAGAAATCCTAGAATTCCCCCTACAACACCAAAAGTAATAGTTATTGTTATACACCAAAAAACAATTGTCAATAATGTCAAAAAGAAACCACCAACAAATGATGTATTAGTATTATATTTGATTAAAGGTGGCAGAACAAATAATAATAAGATAAAGGCCCATACTACACAACTGATACTGCATGCCGCACCAATTTCTTTTTTGTCCACCATTCCATTAAGGAAACTGAACATTTGCCTCATGTACGATATTTTCATTATTTTGTATCCTCCCACACGACCAAGTTTCGTGGCAAGTCAATCTTCTTGGCCTCGCCACGTAAGCCATCGATATAATAATGTCTGGCCATGTGGTTATCAAACTGACCAACGAATGCCCCACGAATCCTGGCACACTTCTCATTGATAGAGTTCAGCAGCGGATTGGTAACATCCTCAATGCTCTGAATCACCCTGTCACTCATACCAAAAGGCTTCAGCTTGACATAAATCTGAGCCAACTCCTCACGATAATCAGGCAGACACTTAAACAGGATTCCCTCCGGATGTTTCAAGAAAAGTAGATATACAGCCTTCACCAGCGGCTCCATCTTGATTTCCATATCGTTGTAGTCCGGCAGCAACAACCTATAATCTTTCGTTATCACCAACCTACTCAGCCTGTCATCAGGATGAATCAACTGCTCAAGGATGAATTGAGAAATTCCCCTCCGCCGTAATAGGGCTATCCGCTCCCTTACCTCTTCTATCAAGTCGTTTGTATCATCATTATTATGTTGAAGAACCAAATTCTCTTGGGGGTTATTATCAAAACCTATTTGGGTTCTCTCACTATTAACATTTGTGTTTTCAATATGGAAGTCCTGTAGACTTCGCTCATTCACTATCTGTTTACTGATTTTATCTAGTTGATCTGGTAATGACTCGCTTCCTTTTGCAGACAACGGATAGAAACGGACGACAGGTTTGTCGCTGTCATTACCAGCCCTATGGACATCATCCACTCGAATAAAACCTTGTTTTACTCGGTTCTTATCAGCTGGATTTGAAAAGTACTGTAAAAGGAAATCATTACAGAGATCTATTTTTTCAACCTCTGCATCATTCAGATAGGGGGCATGATATTGAAACGTTCGTTTCTCTTTGAGACGTTTGATTAGAATTGGCAGATATATTATTTGAAAACCTATCGTTTGTGCCCACGCCTCCAGAACCTCTGGATGACTCTCCAAAAGATTTGTCAGAACTTTATCCTCTTCATTCGCCACATAAACCATTTCGTCTGGCGACAATTCTATATTCTGGTTGAGCTCTACCAAGAACGAGTTATCGTCCAATAACGACTGTTCATCTTCTTGCACAAATGGTTGCACATCTTCTTCTACCACTCTAGGTTTCATCATCTCATTGATTATCATCACTACAATAACAAAAATGGATACAATAATGGCAATATCCAAGTATTCATTCTTACCTAACAAGCTATACAACGGCTTGATGAAGCAAAATATCACTCCTAATATGAATAACAATTTCTTCATTCTTATCAATTATAAACTATAATTCAACTGACCACAAGAAAATATACATCAAAAGATATGTAGACAACAATGACCTCATATAGACAAATCTTCTCCAAAGTGATTACTTATAAGTCTTTTAATTCCTCATAAGGAATGGATATCTTTTCACTCCTTTTTGAATCTCTGCATACATATTCATACGATATTCCCCGGCGAGTTTCTACCAATAAGTTAATCATAGGCTTCATTTCTGAATAAACGGCCTTTATTGAATCATTCTGGTATGACTTAGATGTTACCAAATCCACTACTGATGAAAAATACTCATCATCAACTTTATACCTATATATTATTTCTGTTGCAGTAAGAAGCACCTTAACATGCGTGACATTATCATCTATTCTTCTCGGGAGTTCATTATTAACGTCTTCTACTGTCTTTTTTAGTTTTTTCTCAGCGTCAGTTACATTCATATCTATACTCTTTGGTAAGTTTTTATAAAAAGAGTGTGCATCAACTGGTGTTTCTGTTAAAGATGTTTCTGCAGTTGGAATTGTTTCATTATAAGTTTCTCTCATCTGTTTTCTACAACTATGCTTTATACTTACAAATAATAGTAACAATAAAAATATGCCAAAAGCTTTACCTATACATCCTATAATTTTCATACTCCACACTTTTTTTTCAATAGTATAAACAGTATTAGGAATAAGAATCTGATTAACCACATAGTTGTGTTCGCATATGATTCTAGACAAAAGCCAATCATCTTGAATCTCATATTCATAATTGCCTAACGCGATTGAATTATTATACTCCTCATCATATAGTTCTTTTAATGTACTAGAGATTCCTAAGATTCGATATGCCTCCTCAACATTAAGTCGAGACTCATATTGAGAATTATTACTATAACGTGAACTCTCTCCCAATTTTTCAACCATTGATTTGTATGCATTATTGATGGTTGTATTATCCAGCATCAGCCGATATTCTTAAGTATGAATAATAATCTTTAAGTATCATTTTTTTCAATTTGAAGCTATTAGAGTAAAAAAATATATGAGTCTATAAAACAATATCACCCACTGATCTTTCATCGCAACTTGGATAAATTTCCAATAATTCTAAAAAGTTGTGAGGAAACCAATCAATTAAAGTAGGATTGAAAACATCCCAATCATCTTCTAAACGGATAGGCCATCCATCCTTATCCACTTTAAAGAACTGTATAAAACAACCATGGTGTACTGAATAATTTGGATTTCTATCTTCATCATGTGTAAATTGCTCTGGCGTTTCTACAATTTTAGCAACATATCTTTTGTCAATCAAATCAAATTCTGTACTTATAGCATCAAAAGATGACATACGCACACCTTGTGACATCAATAGACCAACCTTACTACCTATTCTAACTAATAATGCAGCATAATTATTCCAATACTCATTGACAGTAGTTCTCCAATCGATTAATCCATCTTCTTTGAAATGTGTTATAAATACTAAATCTCTCTCTATATAATCATCGACCCATTCCCATTTTTCCAATTCAGAATTCTTTGGGGATTCTATTTCAACCACTGTATTTTTAGACGAATTGTTAAGTTTCAGTGAGATTCGTTGATCTTGCTGATTAGATTTTACATATTCCGAGAATACAAAATAATCCCCACATTGTTTTTTTGAGAAAATAAATTCTCTATCAATATCTTCCACATGGCCATAAATTAATAATGAGGGCTGTATATCCTCAATTTTCTCTATTACACTTCCAAAAGGGTTTGGAATTGAGTAACCACTTATCAATGCTGGTTGATAATTTATATTTAAGATAAAGCATTTTGCATATTGATAACATGTAACATATTCATATCGGGTTATATCGTACCATCTATCATAAAAAGGATTTAACACCTTGAAAGTTTCAAAATAAAATAAAAGCCAATCCTTATTTTTGTCATACTTAAATTCTGTAAAGCCACCCAGAATTAATTTACCAGTAATATCGTATAAATCCTTTTTTCCATCATAGACCATTGTATAACCGTCATCATTACGATTATCAGAGTAACGGAATTCACCATCTCTTCCACATTCAATGAATCCCCCATTAAAGTCTATTATATCGTACTTACAATCCGCAATAAGATTGCAATAATCATTATAACATCCCCATAAGCCATCTTTATTCTGAACCTTTAAAGCAAATTTATAATTGTTTTGAGAAAACACCATGGACTCTATTTGATCAAATTCACAAGGAAGCAATTCTATAAGTGGGTTTAAACAAATCACACCAAAAAGATTTGTATCTCTATCCTGTGTTTTATACAACTGATTATTTACGTAGCTACTGATTAAAGGGTAAAATAACGGCCTGCTTTTGGAGGGTTGGGTAACCAAATGATTACTTATTGTAACAATGCCATCTTGATCAGTTACGCCCCATCCACCATCATGGTAAAATTCAAATTGATCACCATATTTCTCATATTTGAAATTACAAATTTCGATTTTAGTTCCAATCTTAAATCGATGATTAATCCGATCTTCCATCCTTTTTCGTGCAATAGGAACAAGAGACCTTATGATCTCACCATATATGCCTTCAGATTTTTGCCACTCATATTCATCTTCAAATACATTAATAGAATCATTATACTCATCAGTTAGTAGCGCAAAAAACTCTTCATTTGTAAATGTTGCATCTTGACATGTTTTTTCTCTCTCTTGTCTTCTTATTTCTTTCTCCAACTTTCTTCTTTCACAAATCTCATTTTCTTTATTATTTAGAATAGAGAATACACTATTATAGTCGTTAATAAATTCTGATAAAATGGATATCGCATCACCCTGTTCATAAAATACAGAGCTCTCATCATACGTTTTTATCATGTAATTAATTATGTTATCCAACTCCTCTTGAGAAATCAGATTGTCAATGCCATAATCTTTGAACAACTTTAAATCCATATACATTGATTTACAGTAACAAAAAATATCTTACATACAAACGCCATCATATATAGGTGATTTGCAGAAAGGACATCAAGCATCATCATATAATCAGATAGTAATTCATATACTTCAATCATTGGACGCTACAAAGATACATTATTTTCTTGAAAAAAAGTCTGATCTAAACAAAAAAAGTGTTCCACAAGGCTTGTGAAGGGGCTGAAAAGACTCTTTGGTCCTCATAAACCGTAAAATTATCATCCATAGTTTGGTAATATTAGAAGAAAAGATTATCCTCGTATTTTTTACTTCCTCAGGCACTCGAGTGAATAAATCGTTTCACTCGGTTAAAACGATCATTTGAGTCGAATGATTCGATCGTTTGAATCGAGTGCTTTAATCTAGCCTTTTTGCAAACTTGAATTAGAGTGGTTGTTTAGATTCCGAACAACTACTTAATTTAGGCTAATGAAATCCAATTAATAAGTAAAACTTATAAGTTCGTACCAACATTTTATTTAAAAGAACATCGTTGGCAAAGTGTTCTTCCGTTTTTCTTGGCCAACTCGCTCTTCATACGATCAATAGCAGTCTTAAAGAAGAACGTTATAAGATGTTCACCCGTTCCTGTAGAGGTGAAAGGATAAAAAAGTAATGTGGCAAAATTTAACATCTCATCTATAGCCCTCCTTTTGACTTTTCTTAAAGTCTGAATATCCAGTTGAAGTAGCCACAAAGTAGCATAAAGCTCAGTGTATTATTATGATGATCTTCCAAATGGCCACATAGAAATACATGAATCATTAAAAAGGTGTATATGTTGTATTTTCATTATGATATTCCTTAATATGAGCAAACCAGTTTTCATCAAAAGGAAGGTTTTTCGCAGATTGCGGTAGGTTTGGTAAAGAGGATTGCGAGAACTGTAGCTTTAATTTGGGGTATTTGTATTTATCTTGAATGAATAACAGAATACATTTCCTCCCCACACGGAATTCTGCTTTATCATCTGGAATTATCTCCATTTTGTCTGAACAAAGTTTAGTAAAAAGATTACATGGGTTTCCATATATCTCATTGAGTTTCCTACAGCAATTAATAAAAGGTTCTAGGTAATCACCATATAAAGAAGATGTTAATGTTAACATTTGAAGCCGATTCTGCTCAAAATGAAATGACACATCCACCTCAGGGAGTCCAAAATAATGGCCTAGAGCCACTCCTCTAAATCCTAAACGGATTTCTTCCTTGTTATCATATTTCACACCTTTAAATATATCTGTATCATAAATCTGCTTCAGACTCATTCCAAATTTAAGGTCACCTATTACATATATCTCAGAAGGATTCTCCAACTCATGTTCTATTATCTCTCTGAAATGATTCAGATATGGATGACTCATCTGTGCAATCCTTTCTCTAGTCCTTTTCCTTTCTTCTTCATTCATTTTCGCAGACTCTTTTTCCAAATCACGCTTCAATAGATAATCATTAAATAACTTGTCTATCTTAGGATTCGCAGGAGGGAAAAAATGATCTAAGAAAAATGTCACATTTCTATTATTTTTTTCTATTGTATTAAATAGCCATGCAAAGGTGCCGATAATAATCCAAGTGGAAATTACACAAGCAGGATAGGCCAATGAAGACTCTTGCTTATCAAACCATAAAAATATTACGGTAGGAATAGATAGCGTCAATATTGTACCTAATACAATAACATATATGATTTTTCTTTTATTGTGCCTTATATTCCATTCCTTTTTTTTCTTTTGTCCATTTTTTATATCTTCTATATACCTTAGACATTCTTCTTCTGTAACATTATAATCCTCAGGATTACAATATTTGATGTCATTCTCGTAAAATGCCAATTTAACGAGTTCAAGATTTGTTTCGAATCTATTAAAAATCATACCTATCTTTTCTTACATACAGATTACTTTGCAAATATACTATTATTTTCTAAAAGAAAAAGGATTTCAAGCAAAAAAAGTAATTCCACAAGACTTGTGGAATGTAAAAACGTCTAGAACGGAGGATCTCCATCAAAGAGTTCCAATTCAAAATCGTCCACTAATTTCTTGACTTCAGTATTGGATTGCTTTATTTCCTCCAAAAACGACCGATCGGATGGAGGCATAGGCACATCTTCCTGATTGGGTAAATTTTCAAGGCTAGTGAATGGATTGAGATTTTCTATTGCCAGCAGATTATTCATAGGCGGATCCGATGGCGATTTATATTTGTCGTCAAGTGCGATATAAGTATATTTCTTAAGAACGGAAATGTATCTCATCTTTGCCTCGAATGATGAAGAGTCCAGATTCTCAATTAAAAAATAATCAGGACTATCATCTATGGTTTGACGAACTTTCCAATTCCAGCTGACAAAAGACCACCATACTTCATATTTGTCCATTTCAGTGAGATAGAATCTGGCAAGATCAAAGTTTCGATAGTTTGACAAGTCAAATGGACATTGGTTGGAGTTTTTTTCATTTAAACCATAAAACAGTGTCCCTGAAACACAGAAATCGTGTACTATTCCATATAATATGTCTTGAGCCTCCTCGTCCGAAAGCGTTCTACCAGAATGATAGAGTACAGACAAATAGTCAATGGTCCTTAATTTGAATCTATCGATGACATAATCAGGATCCTCTGCCAACCTAAGACAAATGAAATAATAGTCTCTTTCCTCTGTAAATGACGCCATATTCTCCTTAATATAAGAAATAGGGAAGTATCGGATAATGGACCACGAACACATTTGCTCATGATACTTATCCCACACTTCTTTGACCTTCGTCTCAAACGACTTGTCCCAATGATAGAGAAGTTTCGAATATATCCATTGCCTATCAGTTTTGCAAGAATCAAGATAAGCCATAATGATTTTCTTCTGATCTTTCCAATCGAGATGCTCGAATCGCCTCTGAATTTCTTTCCTGGATTCAGCAACTTTGCCACTTTTCTTGTTGACGTAGTTCTTAATGAGCGTGGCAATAGGGGTATTCCGCTTTGGAGTTTTGTATATCATATCTTCTTTCTCTTAATTAGTTGGTGCAAAGATACGATATTTTTCTGATTAAGCAAGCTCCCTAACCTTCCGCAAGGCTTGTGGAAATCATAAAGTATATAGAATCAAAATAGAAAAAGCTGGCCACACGTGACCAGCTCTGTATTTGAGTGAAGGAAACCAAGCGGCAAGGTCGAATTGCTCATCATCACACAGATACCACCGTTCCACACATCGTGGCTCTACTCGGTTTCTCCTTTCACGTTGCAAAGATACAAACATTATTCGAAAGTTCCAAATTTTCAGGGGGAAAAGTGAATCCTATCCCTT
>JAEEGG010022222.1_pt1 | contig 12511 bp, 10 predicted proteins | sample 9134161 | NCBI WGS metagenome assembly JAEEGG01 (sample SAMN16246543, study PRJNA631951) | gut metagenome | biome: gut microbiome; feature: rumen; material: CR-attached | host: Bos | place: Iran: Karaj | collected 2018-10
TGCCCCCAAAGAAACCAGCGCGAGGTAGCCGGACACGATCATCAAAATCGGGTTGCCCGACTTTTTCTTGACTTCGGCCTTCTTTTCCACGAAGTCAAACGCTTCGTACCTTGAACGTAACATGGGCCACAATATAGAAATTAATCCCTATCTTGCCTAGGTTTGGGCGGTTTTCTACATTTGGCCGCGTATGAAGAATTTGCGTGCCATTTTGATGCCGATTGCGATTTTACTCGGGATTTTGCTCCCGCAGGCACACGTGCTTTCGCCGTTGATGCCTTTTTTGATCGGTACCATGATGTTTTTGACGTTTGTGACCAAAATTCCGCCGCAGACGCATGGATACACGTTTAAAATTGAAATCCGCGCCCTGGTGGTGAGCCTGATTCTGGTGGCAGTCATTGCAGGAATTGTAAAACTGTTTGACTTGCCGCGCGAAGTGCTTTTGGGTGGTGCGATTATTGCGCTTTGCCCGCCTGCAAACGCAGCCCCTGCCATGGCCAAGATGCTCGGCGGTTCGGCCTCGCTTGCGTTAAAGATTTTTTTGAGCGGAAACCTGATCGCGTGTTTTTCGATTCCCATTGTGTTCGGTTACCTGACCGGCACCGATGCGGGACTGAGCGAAATTGCAATGAAGATTTTCAATACGATTCAGCCCATCATCAGTATACCGCTCGCGTTTGCGCTTGGCCTGCGTGCGTTTTACCCGGAACTTGCCGACCGTGCCGCCAAATACCAGAAGTACACCATGTTCGTGTGGACCTTCTCGGTGTTCGTAATCTTGGCGAAGGCGAGCTATGACATCCGCGAAATGGGATTCACGGAACTTTGGAATAGCGGAAAGCTCCCGATGATGGCGGGAATTTCGCTGATTCTTTGCATTCTGTTGTACGCCCTCGGCTGGTATGTCGAAAGGAATCGTCGCCCCATCGAAAGTGCGCAAAGTATGGGCCAGAAGAATACCACGCTCGTCATCTGGATCGCTACTTTGTATGCAGGCCCTGTCGTGGCGCTTGCCCCCACTTGTTATGTGGTGTGGCAGAACCTGGTGCTCAGTTATCTGAGCGCGAGGATCAAGCCGAAGGAACCTGCAAAACAATGACTCATGCCGAACTTGTCAAGCGCCTGTTGGCGGAACAGGATTTAAAGTACCGCGACTTTCATGCGTCGCTGTTGCCGAACATCGACAAGAAATCGATTATCGGCGTGCGTGTGCCCACGATGCGAAAGATTGCGAAGGAGTTTGCCGCAGGCGCGACTCCAGCCGAACTCGGTAAATTCCTCGACAAGCTCCCGCACAAGTATTTCGAAGAAAACCAAGTGCACCTTTTTGCGGTTGAACGCATCAAGGATTTTGACGAGTGCTTGCGCCGCATCGAACAGTTCTTGCCCTACATTGACAACTGGGCCGTATGCGACGGAAAATCACCCAAGGCTTTACTTAAGGATGAGTCTCGCTTTTATGCCAAGATTTGCGAATGGCTGAAGTCAACCAAACCTTACACAGTGCGATTCGGCGTGAATATGCTGATGAACTTTTTCTTGGATGAACGCTTCAGCAAAGAACATTTAAAACTCGTTGCCGCTATCGACGAAAATCTTTTCGATGATGCCGGTCGCGTAGAATGTCCCACAGACCGCTACTACGTGCAAATGGTTATCGCCTGGTATATGGCGACGGCGCTTGCCAAGCAATGGGATGCGACATTCCCCTACATCAAGGGCCGCAAACTTTCGCCCTGGATTCATGCAAAAACCATCCAGAAAGCCTGCGAAAGCTACCGCATCACGGCAGACCAAAAAGAAACCCTGCGTGGGTTGAAATAGAGCCGTAATTTCCCCGAAAAAGTCCACATTTGACATTTAGTCATTTTGGGGGTATATTTAGGGATATGATGGGTATTGGTAAAGATTTTAAAGTCTCGGGCGTGGCCCTTGCCGCGTTCTGTTTAGCAGGTTTATTTGTCCCTGCACATGCACAGACCAAGGTCGTTGTCGACCCTGGCAAGCGCTACCAGGTTTTCGAGGGCTGGGGCACGAGCCTCTGCTGGTGGGCCGTAAAGGCGGGCGCCTGGAGCGAGTCGAACCGCAGCAAGCTTCTGGGTGCAATTGCCGACCCGGACACGGGTCTGGGCTACACGATTTTCCGCTACAATATCGGCGGTGGCGACCAGCCGGGTCATAACCATTTGGACAAGGGCGACGGCGGCGCGAACGTTCCCGGCTATAAGCCTACCGAGAAGGGCGATTTCGACTGGACGGCCGACCCTTACCAGCGCACGATCGCCATCGAACTTTCCAAGCGCGTGAAGAGCCCGATTTTCGAGGCGTTCAGCAATTCGCCCCCGTGGTGGATGACCAAGAGCGGCTGCGTCTCGGGCAGTAGCGACGGCAGTGACAATCTCAAGGAAGACTACTTCGACGACTTCGCAGACTACCTCTCCGAAGTGGCGCTGCATTTCAAGAAGGAATGGGGAATCACGTTCCGCACGGTGGAACCGTTCAACGAGCCGAGTGCCGGCTGGTGGAAGTCCAATGGCGGGCAGGAAGGTTGCGGCTTCAAGAACAACCAGACGAAGATGATTGTGGAACTCGGCAAGGCGCTTCAGAAGAAGGGCCTGTTCCCCGAGACTTCGGTGAGTGCCGCCGACGAGACGAACATTGGCGATGCCTTGAATCAGTTCAACAAGTACAGCGGCGAAGCGCTCTCTTACATGTTCCAGGTGAACACGCACAGCTATTCCGGCGGCGACAACCGCGCAAAGCTTTTCAATGCGGCGTTCGCGAAAGACAAGAAGGTATGGCAGTCCGAAACGGGCCCGCTTCACAAGAGCGGCGACGAGAACATTGCGCTCTGGATGGCGGGCGTGATTCTTGCGGACTTGCGCGACATGAAGGCGAGCGCCTGGGTGGACTGGCAGATTGGCGACCCGGCCGAGAACTGGCGTAGCCTCGCGCTGAACCACAGCAAGCAGACTTTCAGCCCGAATGCGCGTTACTATATGCATGCCGCATTCAGCCGCTACATCCGTCCGGGATCGCGCATTATCGATAGCGACAACGGCAATACGCTCGCGGCACTCACGCCCGAGGGAGCGCTGGTGCTTATCGTGCGTAACAGCGGTTCTAGCGACGTAAAGTATGAATTTGACTTGGGTGAATTCGTGAAGATTGGCACGAGCGCGAAGGTGGTGCGGTTCGAACTGCCGGGCAGCCTTACCAAGCAATCCGATATCGTGGTTTCGGGCAAGGCGCTCTCGATGACGGCGAAGTCCAACACGATTACCACGATGGTGATCGAAGGCGCCGAAGGTGGCGTCTGCAAGCCGGATTCCATTACGCCGTATTCTAAAATCAACAATAACGAGGGCTGGTCCACCGCGACCGAAATCTCGCTTTCCAAAGGCGATTCGCTCTCGATTGGCCCGCATCCATGGGAAGGCGGGCGCTGGGTGTGGAGCGGCCCGAACAACTTTACCTCCACGAACCGTGAAATCCACATCGGCAAGATGGACGGCACCATGAGCGGCTACTACAAGGCGGTCCACACGAACGCCTCGGGCTGCGAAGGCTCCGTGACGTTCAAGGTGATTGTAGACGATCCGGACCACCCGTTCGTGGAACCCGATACAAGCAAGCAGGATTCCACGGGCGATTCATCGTCGGTGGCGTTGCGCGATTTCGGAACGTGCCGTTACGAAGCCTTCCGTTCCGGCGAACCTTTGCAGGTATTCGACATGCAAGGGCGTTTCCTCGGCACACTGCCGACAGGCTCCTGGCAGGCAGAAAACATCGCCGTGGCAGTCCGCCAGCATTTCAAGCAGGCGGGAACGTTCCTGATTCGTCAGGGAGTACAGATGCACCGTATCCAGGTGCATTAATCAGCACGGCGCTACTTACGCCGCCTTGATTTCCTTGTTCAGGATTTTCTGGCTGCGTATCGCGACCGTCGGATGTTCGCGGTAGATGAGCGCAAAAAGTTTCGTATAGGGAATCTCGCTTGCGGCAAGGTCACGCATCGCGGCCTTCGCCACTTTCTTGCCGAGCTTTTCAAAAGCATAACGGTCCGCCTCGTATTCCTGATGCCAGCAATACAAGTGGAATACCGTACGGAACGGGATTGCCGCCAGGTGCAGCCACAGAACCGCTTCCACAAGCGACATTCCGCGACTCGCCAGCAGAAAGGCAAAGAGCCACACGGCAAGCAACAGCAAAACAACCTTCGCCAAATTCCGCAAGATGCCGTGCCGCAACTCCGAATGACCTTCCTCGTGCTTTCGTACAAATTCATTCTCGGCCGGTTCCCTGCGGTTCTCGGGAAGCGGCACGATATCGTTCACCAGGGGGATCAGGCGGAGCACCGCAAATACGCCACCGCGCAACTGCGAAAGTCTCCGCTCGCGAATTTCCAAGGCAAGCCGAGCCATCACCTCGATCACGAGGGCCGCAACGAGTATCACAGTCGCCGAGATCATTCCGCCTTGGCCGTCTTCACGATAGACGCCAAACGGCGCAGCTTATCTTCGACACGGTTCTTTTCCCATTCGGTAAATCCCCTGTCCACGGGATGCGCGTCATCGTAGTCGTCGAAAATCTTTCGGCCACGGTCGTTGTCCTTGTCGAGGCCGTGCGTCACGCGTTCAAACCAGTCCTTTTCAAGCTGGCGGTAACGCTTCAGCAACTCGTCGAACGTCTCGGGAAGCACCACCGTGCGCATCACGTCCTTATTGGCATCGTTGGTCGAAAGGCGCCGCAGTTCCTTGACCGGTTGCGACTGCAAATTCGGATCGTTCACCACCAGAGTTATCACCTGTTCCAGCGCATAGCGTTCCAGGTACTCGCGGTAAATCTTGATCGCCTTCTGGCGCACGCGTTCGCGAAGGAAGTTTTCGCCAAGCCCGTCGATATGTTCCTTGGTGTAGAAATCGCGAACTTCCGTCACCTGCAGGCGCTGGTAGGCATCGTATACATAGCGCAACGTGTCGGGACTGAAAATCGTGTAGAACGAAGCCGGCACGAACCCCTTGCCGCGAATGGAATACTTGTAAAGGTTGCGGTCGAGCGCATAGGCGTTGTTCGCGTAGTTCCAACCGGGCACAATTTCATTCAGCCGCGGAGCAATGCCGTTCAGCTGCGGATCTCCCGGCTTGATCAGCGAGAACGGGAACTTGACCCGTTGTGGGAGCGTCGTAAGTCCCGAAGCAATCAGCGTAAAGGGCGACTCGCGGTAATTCGCGGGGAACTTGACATTTACGCCGAGCCCAAAGAACATTCCCTGTCCGGGCATCACTTCCTGATCGGGCATGCGTCCGGTATGGTTGCTACCCACGTTCGCGCCGTAACCCAGGTTGCCGCATCCGTCGGGCCAAAGCGCCGCAATCAAAAGCGAATGGTGATGCATCTGCGTCATGGGACCCATGTACGAACTGTTCACCTCGCCTTCTTCAATATGGCAACACGGAGCGATAATCGACGACTTCACGATCGCCTTGCAAGCAACCGTCGTACGGCTCATCAGCACAGAACCCTGCACCTCCGCGCCCGTATGGATCGTCACGCCCATCTGCACGTTCGAATTTTCAAGAATCACGGAATCGTACACGTGGCTCGGTTCCTCGAGCGACGAAAGCACCACCGAGTTACGAATCTTCTCGGCGCCCTCGATACGCGCGTGCGCACCGATCCAGCTGTTACGAATAATGTTCGTATTGCAGATAACCGCACCCTTCCCGACAATGCCGAAAGAAAGCGCGGTCTCTTCGCGGTATGCCTTGAGCTGCTCCGCGAACGCCGTCGCGACATCGGGCTCCGGCTTATGGAAAAGCTGCAGGTCCACCAGCTCCGTATTGATTTCGGGGAACACGAGAACGCTGCGACCGCCCATCTCGTTACCCACGTGCATCGCGTTGCCGACCATGTAGCTGATCTTTCCGCTACTCACGATAGAACCCACGTTCTGCACCACCGAGCTGCTGCGCACCAAAATGTTGCTGAGCATGGCCACCTTGTGCACGAGCGCATTTTCTACGAGACAGTTATGTACCAAGCTGTCGTAAATGCCCGTCGGGAAGGACACGTCACCCGGCAAGAGAAGCGTTCCGAAAAAGCGCGGCAAATAAACCTCGCCCATGAACGAGCTCCGAATAATGCGGTTCGGATCGAAGTCGTTTTCGACCATGACCTTCGCCCACGACTCGGAACGGTTACCGTTGCTTTCGAGAATCTGGATCTCGGCCTCGGTCAATGGACGGTATTTGGACATTGACGCACGGATCGTCTTGAAATTCTCGACGGAGGACGCCAAAACACTATTCTTGAGCACTTTTTTCAATTTGAGCAAGCGTTGCATAGTCAAAAAATAGACTAATTTTGTGCAGCGATGAAGCAAGAAATCTTCAAATTGATTAGAAAGCACCACTTTAACATTTCTATCTACACCGAAGACATCTTTGAAAGACGGTGCCAGGAAGAAATTATCCGCAGCGACGAGGACAAGAGCTCCTTCGTCTATCTGGAATTTGACTTCTCGGCCATCGAAAAAATCCTGGGAGACAGGGACACCTGCATCCAGTTCTGGGACGTATTCCTCACCGCACTCAACAAGAACAGCCGCGGAAGCGACATCCTCGGTTTCCTTGAAAACGGCTCGGGCCTTGGCATGCTGCTGCTCGATTCCAAGATCGAAAGCTGGATCCGCATCCGCGGAAGACTCCTGCAGACCGCAAACGACATGGACTTCAAGGGACTTGCGAACCTCCTTTCTGCCGTCATCAAGCCCATCGTCTACCCTGCCTGCGTAAGCGACGCGCAGGACATCAACGCCATTACTTCCATTTCGCAGGAATTCACTCCCGCAGCCGCCAGCGAAGCTTCCGCATAAACTAAATGGTCCAGAAAGTTCTTGTCATCGGGTCCGTCTATCCGCGTTTTCACGAAGACGCCGAAGTCCCCTGGCTGCGTACCTCCCTTGCGCACCTCAAGAAAGCGGGCCTCGACATCCAGGTTCTCGCCCCCGCGTACAAAGGGTTGAAAAGCCACGAAATCGACGGCATCAAGGTGAACCGTTTCCGCTACGCGCCCGCCGCCTGGGAAATGCTCACCCACGAAGAAGGCGCCCCTAGCAAGATGGCGAACAAGCCCTGGCTGCAACTGCTCGCCATCCCCTACATCATCAGCGGGTTCTTCAAGTGCATCAAGATCTGTCGCAAGTGGAGGCCCGACATCATCCACGCGCATTGGCCGTTCCCGCATGCCTACATCGCCCTCGGTGCCGCCAAGTTGTTCAGAATCCCGCTAGTGCTGAATTTCCACGGCGCCGAACTCCTGCTCATCCGCAAGAAAAAATGGGTGAAGCCGCTCCTGAAATTCGCCATCGGCCAGGCGCAAGCCATATTCGCCAATTCAAGCTTTACCGCAAGCAAAATCAAGGCCCTCCGCAATGCCGATGTGGAATGGAGCCCGTACGGCACGACTCTAGAAGGGGGAAGTCTCCCCCTCGCTTCTGCCACGGCATCCGCTACCCCCTCTAACGGGCGGACAGCACTTAGCGATTCATCGCTTAGTGCGCATGGCCACCAGGGTGGGGAAGTTTCCCCGCAACGCCCCACACTACACGAAGTAAACGACAAATGCGTAGGTCGAGAGTCGCGGACAAGCTCGCTTGGACATGACCGAGACCAGCATTTGGTATTATCGCGAAGCGATAATCACAAGTTCAAGATTCTTTTTGTCGGGCGCCATATCGAACGCAAGGGCATTCGCTACCTCATCGAAGCAGCCAAGTACCTGCCGCGCGACCAGTTCGAAATCCGCATCGTCGGCGTCGGCGACCTCACCGAAGAACTAAAGAAACTCGCTTCGGAGTCTGCAACTCCGAATTCTGCAGAAATCATCTTTACCGGCAAACTTTCGCCCGAAGCGCTCGCGAACGAATACAAGACCGCTAACGTCTTCACGCTCCCGGCGATCGTCGACAGCAAGGGCGACACCGAAGGCCTCGGCGTCGTACTCATCGAGGCTATGGAACTCGGCCTCCCCATCGTCGCAAGCAACGTGGGTGGCATCCCCGATGTCGTCGTGGACGGCGTCTCGGGAATCCTCGTTCCCGAAAAAGACCCCGAGGCCCTCGCAAGCGCCTACAAGCGCCTCGCCGCCGAGCCCGAGCTTGTAAAGCACCTGCTCGCCGGCTCCCGTAAGCGCATCGCCGAATGCTTCACCTGGGACGGCATCATCGAGCGCCAAATCGCCGTCTACAACAAGCTCTCGAAATAATCAAGCAAGATACTTCCTTATTCCGGCATTGCGTTTTCGTGCGGCTTGAACTTGATAATCCAAAATTCTGAATCGGAGCCGAAACGCACCGGAGGACCCCAGCAGTCAAAGCCGGAACTCACGAGCCAAAAGACGCCGCCAAGCGCCCCCTTGCCGTAAGCGACCTTCCATACGTAATTGATAATGAAAGTCACCGGGAAAAACTGACCATCGTGCGTATGTCCCGAAAGCGCCATGTCCGGGAGCCTGCCGACATGTTCCTTCTCGATTCCCTTGGGCTGATGGTCCAGCAAAATCCAGGGGTGGTGCACAACCGTCGTATCGTAGGCAATCCTAGCTGCAACCGTATCCGCAAGCGAATCAACTACCGGGGCCCCGGCAACGCTTTCATTTGCAGCCACAGCGCCCATCGAATCCTGCGGAATTTCAGTCAACTGGATCGAATCAGGAATCAGCTCCGCAAGCGGGCGACGAAGTACATCGCGGCCGCGCGCGACCATGTAGTCGGTGCGCCCCGTAAAGCACGCCTTCCCGATACACGCCGTGGAATCGTCCAGCACCACGAAACCCACCTTGCGCATCCAATCATTCGGATTGGAGCCCGCGCGTTCCTGCATCGATTCGTGATTCCCGTTGACGGCCACCGCCGCGACCTTCGCCTTCGATGTCAGCATCTTGAACAAACTATCGTAACCCCAGGCATCGAGCTGCTCCATAGACACATCGGCCAAGTCACCGCCGAACAACAAGTAGTCCGGCTTGATTGAATCCGCCTGCGCAATAAAGCGCTGCAACTTTTCCGCCTTGAAAAGCGGATCCACATGAATGTCGCTAAAGAAAATCGCGGTGAACCCTTCCGTATACTGAGAAGGCAGATCCACCGTCAGGTCCATCATCTTGTAGTCGTCGTTGTGCGGCACGCCGTAAGCGAATATCGCAAGCGCAATTCCCACCGTAGCGCCCAAAAGCCCGCGACTCACGCGGCGGACAAAATGCCTGCTCAAGTGGTGCGGCTGCGTAAAGTAGTAACCGATGCGGTAAAGCGTCCAGGGAATGTAGAACAAAAGCGCATTGGGTAGCCACACCGCAAAAAACGCGACGGCAACACTCCCCGCCCATGTATCGCGGAACGCCATCGACAAGAACAGCAGCACCAGCACCGACAGGGCAATAATCCGCCCCGCCTTCCCCTTGGCAAGGGTGCTCAGGTTGACATAGACCAGGGCGAGCGCCGCAAGCAGTACGAATAAAAAAGCGATCATAACGCTCTACTTCAACTCCAGGTAGAACTTGCTCTTGGCAGTCATATAGTACGGATACAGCCACAGCGCCGCAATGCCGAAGGTAAAGCAGCACAACAGCCCCCAAGCCCAGAAACGGGCCTGCAAGCAGAAAAATTCCCAGCGGTGCCCGTACATCATTTCCTTGCTCGCGGTAATGGCCTGCAGCGGAGTATATTCAGGATGTTCGACAAGGACCAATTCCGTCATCGTATAGGAATACGATTTCATGATGCCCGGGACGAACAAAAGCAGGAACCACAACATGAGCATAAAGTATTGAATGATTTCCGTAATCACAATCTTCAGGAAATATTCCACGCTGTGGTATCCCAGGAACAGCCGTGCATAAGAAGGCTCAGCCTTCAGCGCCAAATCCAAATAGCAAGCGACAAGTCCTATCCACAAAACCCATGTAAACGGCGTACAGATGATTTCCCAGGCATGATAGATCGCGGAGCCTTCTTCCATAAAGAACTGCGGAACAGAAAAACCCATCACGACAAGCAAGAACAATATCAGAATCAAGACACCGTAAAGCCATCGGCCACTCATCGCATTCCAGGCGAATTCCTTGATTTCCCCGTTATTCATGGAGCGCTCGCAGTTCAATTCCGCTCCCCACTGATTTCCTTCGTTTTCCATATATTCCCTTCTTATAGAGGTCGTTATGACAATAAACTTAATAAATTAAATTTTTTCCACAGCCAGCCTTTCCTAAACAGAGCTTCAAATTATCCTTAAAAACAGGCGTTTTATCGTCTATTTCTATTTTTATGTTGTTTGAACAGGGTAAATAAATTATCTTGTTGTGCAGAGATGAGCGGAGTATCAAAAAGGGGTTCGAATGGTGCATTTTAGTCATAAGGTATTTGCGATACCGGTTATTTTAGCCGCACTATTCGCCGCAGGCTGTTACGACCATACCTACGACTATTCCGACTTCGACAATCACGACTCCAGAAGAGCCATCGCTTACCACGATTCATCCGATATTTTCACCGCCCTGTCAGGAAACTTTTCGCTGGAGAAGCCCCTGGTTCCCAAGACCCTGACGATTACAGCGTTTGACCAGAAGCTCGACGAATTCGACATCTACGAAGCCAGCATCCACAAGGACGATTCCGGCAGATACACCTTCACATCGGATTCCAGCTTCTATCCAACCTCATTCGCCAAGCTCACATTCACCTGCACGCGCAGCGACTCGCCCGATACAAAGGAGCTGACATTCGAGGAATATGTCGACTTTGAACGATACTCCGCTCCCGCCATTAACCTGCTCGGAGCGCTAGAAAGCAACCGCGTCAAGTACCTGGTGCAAGAAGACGGTTTTTACCTGAACAATGCCAAGAAAAAGGCCTCGCGCGAAATTTTCAGGATGTTCGGTATGGAATGGCAAGAAGGCACCGATTTTGAAGCCGACAGCGTCAAGTTCGAGGCGCTTCGGCTGATGCCCTATCTGCTCGCAGGTTCAAACAATTCCGACTCGGCGTTCGCCGCGACATTCAAGAAGATGACGGAGGCGGTGGAACGCAACACGTTCGGCAGCGAATTCTTCGACAGCCTCAAGATTGCCGACGAGGTACTCGCTAATCGCTATGCGGATGTCTTCGAGACAGACAGCACGAGCTTCGTCTTCCTTTCAAACTTATGGAAAGACAGCTACGGCCTTTCGGCATGCGACAGCCTCGGAAAACAAGCCGAAATCGCAACGGAACAAAGCAAACTGAAGCAGCAACAATTTGTCTGTGATATGCGCAAAGATTCCATCATATTCTGGAAACCGATGGACTCCCTGGATTTGGCTTTTGGTCCCTGCTATCACGGCCACACGGACGTAGCCCAGACAGGAGATACCGTATACGCCTGCTCCGACAAGGCCATGACCTGGATTCCGGCCGACGACATAACGGCAATCAAATTCCTGTTTGGCGAATGCAACGACACCATGCGCAACAAAGCGCGCGTCTATCACGATCATTTGTTCAAGTGCCACGGCTACGGCTTTTCTATCCGCTGGACAGACACCATCCCCCTCGTCACCCAGGAGCAGGATGAATTCAATGCCTATTTCTACCACGAACACGGCGACTGCACCGAGGAAAACGAAAACGAAAAGGTCATATTCAGGGACGAGTATTACCAGTGTCAAGACGGCAAGTGGGAAGACATCTCCGAGATCGATTACTTCGGGGGCGATTCCTGCACAACGGGAGATTCACTCAAGATTTCTTCGCATTACTACCTCTGCAAAGAAAACAAGTGGCACTCTGTAGGGCGCCTTGAATACTACGGGCTTTCCTGCGACAAGGACAACAAAAACGAAGTCATCCAGGTAGACGGGGAGTATTTCTGGTGCACGTTCTCCGAGGAATCCTTTTCGCTCCGAAGCTGGGAATGGAAATTCGTGCCGGCCGAAAGGCTTACCGAATACAGTTCAGAGACGCCACCCTGCATGGACATCCAATTTATAAGTTATAAAGGAGTCCAGTACATCTGCAAAAACAATAGTCGAATCCTGGCCAATGACGAAGAATATCGCCCCTGGTTCATTAGGACCCGATGCGCCGAATATTCCGACACCTCTTACGAGATTTATGATGATGGCTCCAAACTTTGCGTCGGGTATCCGGATTTGCCACCATTGGAGGACTAGGAGCTTATATGAAATTCTGGCGATACATTATTACGGTACTCTGCGCGATATCCTGCGCAACACTCTGCACAATACTAGTCGGTTGCGCCACCGATACCTACGAAGTAACCGATAAGGGCTTCACGTGGCGCTACAAAGGCCTGATAGATGACACGACCATGGTCGTCGAGGTCGAGCACTGGGAACAAGGAACCATCCACTGCAACCATTTTATGGCTTACGAGGATGGAGAATCGTTCAGTAACACGCTTTCGACCAGTTACTATTCGGTCAGCCTGACGGACCAGAAAGTCGGCAAGAA
>JAEEGG010022223.1_pt1 | contig 12510 bp, 8 predicted proteins | sample 9134161 | NCBI WGS metagenome assembly JAEEGG01 (sample SAMN16246543, study PRJNA631951) | gut metagenome | biome: gut microbiome; feature: rumen; material: CR-attached | host: Bos | place: Iran: Karaj | collected 2018-10
CCTGAAACACTGTAGTGGAAATGAGAATTTTCGAATAATGGCAAAGGCGGTAAAAAAATGTTCTGACTGTGATGTGTTTGATGCATTGAGTTTGTTTGATTTAAAGAATGAATAGAGTGTTTTAATTATTTTTTTAGATCTGCTGTTCCCTTTGTGGATCACCGCTGAACCGGAGCTTACCAAACCTTATTGCTTCTCAGAAGTCTCTGTGCGCAAAGAAAAAAATCAGTCTTTTAGACTTCGAAATGACCCTGACACAGAGGTATAGAAACACCAGATGCTTTGCGAATAACGATGAACATTGCGTTCGCATACTACAGCATAATATAGAAACTTCGCGGTTTAACGGGCGAAAAGAAATGAAGGGTGACCACAAGGGGTGCAGAGATATTTTTTTGAGGGCAAAGACACCCGGATAAACACGAAACAGTACAGATGAACAGACAAGAGGCCGGTCGAGTTCAGCTACATCTGTAAGATTGGATATAGTGCCTCATTGAAGCGACTCTGCAAAAAAAACTTTTTTACGCGGAGGAATTATTTTTTGCTTTCAGCAAAAGACAGTTTTAAGTAAAAATCTAAAAAAATCTTGCTATAATCAACATGTTAGGCGATGGTTAGATAAGAGCAAAAATTTTTCTGCCTTAGACAAAAAAGTGCTTGCATTCTACCCACTCTCAATATAGAACTTGCAAACCTTGTCAACGATGCGAAAGTATCTCTCGGAGATATTGACACATCACTCATCACCGATATGAGCGGATTATTTGAAAACACAAGTCGCTCCGACTTTTCAGGACTGGAAAACTGGGACACATCACAGGTTACAGATATGAGCGACATGTTCTCCGATGCTGAGACCTTTAATCACCATGTCGGCAGATGGGACACATCAAAGGTTGTGTGTATGAAAGGAATGTTTTCAGGAGCAAGTAAATTTAATCAGCCAATCGGCAACTGGGATACTTCATGCGTCACTGATATGAGTCATATGTTTGCTTCAGCCGAAAGATTCAATCAGCCAATCGACAACTGGGATACTTCACGCGTCACTGATATGAGTCATATGTTTGATTCAGCAGGCAGATTCAACCAGCCAATCGGCAACTGGAACACCTCACGTGTTGCTGATATGACCGCAATGTTCGCCAATAATTCTGCGTTCAACCAGCCAATCGGCAGCTGGGACACTTCCCATGTTACAAATATGGCCGGTATGTTTGTTAATAACTCCGCATTCAACCAGCCAATCGGCAACTGGAACACCTCACGTGTTGCTGATATGACCGCAATGTTCGCCGCTAATTCTACGTTCAACCAGCCAATCGGCAGCTGGGACACTTCCCGTGTTACTGATATGACCGGCATGTTTGGCAGTAATTCAGTATTCAATCAGCCAATTGACAACTGGGATACATCCTCGGTTACTGATATGAAATGCATGTTTGCCGAAAATACTGCATTCAATCAGCCCCTCAACAGCTGGAACACTTCACGTGTTACCGATATGAGTCTTATGTTTTGTTCAGCAAACAGATTCAACCAGCCCCTTGACAATTGGGATACATCTTCAGTTAAAGATATGTCATCAATGTTTATGGACGCTTTTGCCTTCAACCAGGATCTGAGCAGCTGGAACACTGATTCAGTAACCAATATCCAAAACATGTTCTGCGGTGCCCTATCATTCTGCAACGGAACGGAAAACCACGGTTTTGGATCCTGGAAATTACCTCTTATCAGCGATCCTGATCAGGCGGAACATTTTCTGGCAGGTGCTGTTTCCTTTAATTTTACCGATACGGAAATACCTGAAATATGCAGGCGAAACACCTGAAAAGACAATGAAAAATGATGTCTGAACCTGAACAAAGCACATAACCCGGTGTTTCCCGACCAAACAAATCCTGTTCAGATTAGCACAGGTAAACAGTTAAGCAGAGAGGAGATTATCATGCCGTTTTTATACAAACCAGTCGATAAAGATGAACTTGTAAACCTTGTCAACGATCCGAAAGTATCTCTCGGAGACATTGATACCTCACTCATCACCGATATGAGCGAATTATTTAAAGACACAAGTCGCTCCGACTTTTCAGGTCTGGAAAACTGGAACACATCTAACGTTATTACTATGAGTCATATGTTCAGCGATGCTGAGAATTTTAATCATCCTATCGGCAACTGGGACACATCAAAGGTAATCTCTATGAGCGGAATGTTTTCCGGAGCCGGGAAATTTAACCAGCCAATCGGCAACTGGGACACTTCTCAGGTTTGCAGTATGGATGAAATGTTTATGGATGCCGATAAATTTAATCAGCCCATCGGCAGCTGGAACACTTCCAGGGTGTCAGATATGAGCCTCATGTTTTATTCGGCAAACAGATTCAACCAGCCCATCGGCAGCTGGAATACGTCCCGTGTCACTGATATGAACGGAATGTTTGCATCGACACGAAGATTCAACCAGCCCATCGGCAGCTGGGACACATCCCGCGTTACTGATATGAGCAATATGTTCAGTTCGGCAGAAAGATTTAATCAGCCCATAAACAACTGGAATACGTCCCGCGTCACTGACATGAGCCAGATGTTCAGTTCAGCAGAAAGATTTAACCAGTCTGTCGGCAGCTGGGACACATCCTGCGTTACCGATATGAGTAAAATGTTTTATTCAGCAGAAAGATTTAATCAGCCCATAAACGACTGGAATACATCCCGCGTCACTGACATGAGCAGCATGTTTAATTCAGCAAGCAGATTTAACCAGCCGATAGGCAGCTGGGACACTTCAAATGTTACTGACATGAGTTGCATGTTTACCGAAGCTGCAGATTTTAATCAGTCTATAAACAACTGGAATACATCACGCGTTACTGATATGGGAAATATGTTCAGTTCAGCAACAAACTTTAACCAGCCAATCGGCAGCTGGGACACGTCGCGCGTCACGAATATGAGATGCTTGTTTTATTCAGCAATCAGATTTAATCAACCCATAAACGACTGGAATACGTCCCGCGTCACTGACATGAGCAGCATGTTTAATTCAGCATTAAGATTTAACCAGCCGATAGGCAACTGGGACACTTCACATGTTACTAACATGAGTTGCATGTTTGACGAAGCTGCAGATTTTAATCAGTCTATAAACAACTGGAATACATCCCTCGTTACTGATATGAGAAATATGTTCAGTTCGGCAACAAACTTTAACCAGCCAATCGGCAACTGGGACACATCACGCGTTACTGATATGAGCAGTATGTTCAGTTCAGCAACAAACTTTAACCAGCCAATCGGCAGCTGGGACACATCACGCGTTACTGATATGAACAGTATGTTCAGTTCAGCAACAAACTTTAACCAGCCAATCGGCAGCTGGGACACATCCTCGGTTACTGATATGAGTTGCATGTTTTTTTCAGCAGAAAGATTTAATCAGCCTGTCGGCAGCTGGGACACGTCATCCGTTACTGATATGAGCCGCATGTTTGAGCATAATTCAGCATTCAACCAGCCAATCGGCAGCTGGGACACGTCATCCGTTACTGATATGAATTGCATGTTTGAGCATAATTCAGCATTCAACCAGCCAATCGGCAGCTGGGATACGTCCTCCGTTACTGATATGAGTTGCATGTTTGAGCATAATTCAGCATTCAACCAGCCAATCGGCAGCTGGAACACATCACGTGTTACAGATATGAGCACCATGTTTGCAGAAAACACCGCATTCAACCAACCAATCGGCAGCTGGGACACTTCCTCCGTTACTGATATGAGAGGAATGTTTGCAACAAATTCTGCGTTCAACCAGCCAATCGACAGCTGGAACACTTCACATGTTACAAATATGACCGGTATGTTTGCTCAAAACTCCGCATTCAATCAACCTCTCAACAACTGGAACACTTCCCATGTTACAAATATGACCGGTATGTTTGCTGAAAACTCCGCATTCAATCAGCCAATCGACAACTGGAACACTTCCAATGTTACAAATATGACCGGTATGTTTGTTGAAAACTCCGCATTCAATCAACCTCTCAACAACTGGAACACTTCCCATGTTAAAAATATGTGTTCCATGTTTGCAGGGAATTCGGCATTCAACCAGCCTCTTGACAACTGGGATACATCTTCAGTTAAGGATATGTCCTTAATGTTTATGGACGCTCTTGCCTTCAACCAGGATCTGAGCAGTTGGAACACTGATTCAGTAACCAATATCCAAAAAATGTTCTGCGGTGCCATATCATTCAGCAACGGAACTGAAAACCACGGTCTAGGTTCATGGAATCTGCCCCTGATCACAAATCCGCTCATGGCTGTATATTTTCTGACTGGAGCAATATCCTTCACACATCCCGAAGCTGAAATACCGGAAATATGCAGAAAAGGACAGAGTTTACCAAACCGGAACTCCAGTAATGCAGATTTGTCCTTTTAAGTCCAGGAAATATTCAGACAGTATTCAAATCAGGATCAGTCATCTGAAGACAAAAAAACCGTGCGGCGAATCTGCTGCACGGAGAATTTACAGCGACAGTTTTCGCAACTGCCTGAATTAAAATGGATGTCAGCAGGCCTGACCGTTGGAAAGGTGCTTGATACGACGCTTAACCTCTTCCTGCTTTCCGGCATTAAACGGACGGGCATCAGGACTGCCAAGATATCCGCAGACTCTTCTGATCACAGAAACTCTGTCTGAATCATGACAACCGCAGTTAGGACATACAAAACCCTTTGACGTGCACTCGAACTCGCCGGCATAACCGCAGTTGTAGCATTCATCTATCGGCGTATTGGTGCCGTAGTAAGGAACCTTGTCGTAGGTATAATCCCACACGTCCTCAAGGGCCTCCACATTATTCTGCATATTAGGGTATTCACCGTAGCAGATGAAGCCGCCGCTGGAAAGTGCCGGATACTCCTTCTCAAAATCAATCTTGGCATAAGGATCCACCTTCTTTTCCACATCAAGATGGAAACTGTTGGTGTAGTAACCCTTGTCGGTAACACCCTCCACAATGCCGAACTCCTTGGAATCCAGCATGCAGAAGCGCTTGCACAGATTCTCCGCAGGAGTTCCGTAAAGACTGAATCCGTAGCCGGTTTCCTCCTTCCATTCATCAACAGAATCTCTGAGAGCCTTGACTATATTGATCGCCTTTTTGCGAAGCTCCTCGCTGTCAAATACATGAACGTCAGTACCATAAAGTGCATTGACCGCCTCGTGAACACCAATATATCCAAGCGAAATGGAGGCCCTCCCGTTCTTGAATATATTGGCCACGCAGTCATCAGCCTTGAGTCTCACACCGCAGGCTCCCTCCATATAGAGTATCGGAGCAACTCTGGCTTTCACGCCGTTAAGTCTCTCGATACGGGACATGAGCGCCTTCTTGCAGAGATTCAGACGCTCGCCCAGGATCTTGTAGAACTTGGTCTCATCATGGTTTGCCTCAAGAGCAATACGCGGAAGATTAAGGCTGACCACACCGAGATTGTTGCGTCCGTCATGAATAAGTGTTCCGTTCTCCTCATATGGAGCAAGGAATGAGCGACATCCCATAGGATTCTTGAAAGATCCTGTGATCTTGACTACCTGATCGTAATTAAGAATATCCGGATACATTCTCTTGGAGGCACACTCAAGAGCGAGCTGCTTGATATCATAGTTAGGATCGCCTGGCTTTCTGTTGAGTCCCTCCTTGATGGAGAACGTCAGTTTAGGGAACACTGCAGTGCGGTGATTGCGGCCGAGACCGGCAATACGGTTCTTGAGAATTGATTTCTGAATCAGTCTTGACTCCCAGGAGGTGCCGAGTCCGAAACCGAGAGTTACAAACGGCGTCTGACCGTTGGAGGTGTGAAGAGTATTGATTTCATACTCGAGAGACTGAAAGGCATCAAAACACTCCTTTTCAGTACGCGCACGGGCAAAGTCGTCTGCCTGCGGAATATTCCACTCCTCGGCAATCTTCTGATATTTCATATAGCTCTTGGTCACATACGGAGCAAGAACCTCATCGCAGCGGTTGATAGTGGTTCCGCCGTAGATATGACTGGCAACCTGGGCGATAATCTGGGCAGTGACAGCTGTTGCGGTACTGATGGACTTCGGAGATTCGATTTCGGCGTTGCCCATTCTGAAGCCGCGCTCAAGCATACCGCCGACATCAATCAGCATGCAGTTGAACATAGGGAAAAACGGAGAGTAATCCAGATCATGGAAGTGGATTTCACCTCTTTCATGAGCTCTGACAACATCCCGGGGAAGAATATCCTGCTTTGCGTAATGACGGGCAACAATACCAGCCAGAAGATCACGCTGTGTAGGAATAACCTTGCTGTCCTTGTTGGCATTTTCATTGAGAATTTCAGTATTGGACTGATTGATCAGACCTCTGATTTCCTTGCTGAGACCGCCCTTCAGTTCACGCAGGCGATCACGCTCGTGACGGTATTCAATATACGCTCTGGCAAGTGTCTTGTACTTGCTTGACATAAGGATATCTTCCACGTGCTTCTGTATCTCGGAGATATCAACCTCACGGCGGTTCTTCAGCAGGTTTTCAACCTCGGAGGCTGTTCTTCTGCAAAAAGCCTCATCCCTTACGCCGACTGCATCGGCAGCCTTGGCAACCGCAATTTCTATACGTTCAGCATTAAAAGGTGTTTTTCCGCCATCACGCTTAATTACAACAAGACTCACTTATCTTCTCCTATCTTCTCCGTATCTATGCTCTGACAACATTACAGATTAATCATATATTTATTACATTTCAGTAATCAGAGTTCAAAATAAATCAAACAAAAAGCACCGGCAGCACCGATCCTTCCCCCTGATCACCGTCCCCGCATCACAGAAAAATTCAGGCTGCATCAGACATCACAAATCTTAAAAATTTATCAGTTGACATCAGCAGTCATTTTCTGATAAACACAACGTATTGACACAAGAACAGTGCAAATCACTATATGTTGTTAAGTATATACAAGCATATGAAGCTTGTAAACATAAAAAATTTTTTAGTTTTTCTTGATTTTTGCTCTCACATCACACAATGAGTCAAAAGTTCAGAGCCCGTCTGGATCCGCAGAAAAACAATTCCAATTGATTAATTTTTGCCGGTTGGTAAGATAGAACTGAAAAGATTAATCATGTCCTCCGGGACACTGCCCATAAGACAGACTGATGTGCCTGGAACGTCAGAACAGATGAAAAGAGTGCTCTGAACCGGCACAAAGAAATAAATTATTCGAATCAAAAACAGAAAAAGGATCCAAATGAACATCAAAGCTGTGCTTTTTGATCTGGACGGTACGCTCATCGACACCTGGATGGATCTCATGGGAGCATCCAACCATGTACTGGCACTTCACGGCTTCGAAAACATGGATCCGGCAAAAGCCAGACTTCTGGCCACCGACGGCATAAAATCCATGCTCAGCTCGGTGATGAAGGAAAAGATTGCTTCCCTTGACTTTGAACAGCTTAAAAAAGAATTTCTGGACTACTATCTGTCCAATATCAGAACCTGCTCTGAAATATTCGACGGTTTTAATCTTCTCCTGCCCTTCCTCAGAAACAGCGGGATCCGGTGGGGAATAGTGACAAACAAATTCAGATTTCTTACGGAGCCTCTTATAAAGAGTTTTCCTGAACTTTCAGACTGTGCAGTGACCGTCTGCAATGATACCGTACCGGAAAAAAAGCCGCATCCAGCACCTCTGCTCTATGCACTCAATGCCCTTGGAATAACAGCAGAGCACGCTCTTTATGCAGGTGATCACATAAGAGACATCCAGTGCGGGAACAATGCCGGAGCTTATACCTGTGCCGCCACATGGGGATATATCAGACCGGATGACGACCCAAAGCTCTGGAACGCCAGTTTCGTGGCAAAAAATCCCGCTGATATTATCAGTTTCGTCTATGAAACAGGAAAGATGAGTTAAAAGAAGTTCGTTTAGTGCATTTGAATCAGAACAGCATCTGAACTGTATGCCAGTACTGAAACTGTCACTCGGAAACGAAAAAAAAAAACGGAAACAGGAAACCTCGGTGTTCAGTTTCTGCAGTCACAGTCCCTCGGGATGATGAAGGGTCAGCGGAGACTACAGATCACACCGTATGCAGAAAATGGTCCGGATCAGAAAAATGTGAAAAACAGAACGTACTGATCCTGTCGCTTCCCTGCAGACTGCACCGCACTACTTCTTTTTCCACCAGGCGTCGCTGCGATCAAACTCATAGATGATCTGATTGCTGCTGCCGCGCCACAGGAGCTTCCTGTCCTTCCGGGATTCAATAAACTTCCCGTCAATAAGCACATCCACAAGATCCGCAACCTTCTGCTGCTCGGGTGTAAATTCCTGAATTGTGTATCCTGTCCAGAGCCAGACGTCCTTTTCCGGCGGGCATTCATTTCTCACACGCATCAGGAGCTGATAAACTGTCTCCACATTGGCAGGATGAAGCGGATCTCCGCCGGTCAGACTGAGTCCGCGGCGCCGCACTCTTGTATCGCACAAATCGGAAATAATCTTGTCCGCAACCTCATCTGTAAAAGGAAAACCTGCATCAAGAGGCCATGTGGCCTGATTGTAGCAGCCCTTGCACGCATGCTCGCACCCGCTTACAAAAAGTGTGCATCTGGTACCTTTTCCATTTACAACATCTATTTCAAAATATTTAAAGTAATTCACTCGGAACCCCGCGGTAGATATTTCCTTAACAGAACAGCTGCCTTGAATTATAAAGCAGGAGAAAAATTTTTTCAGCAGAGAACTGACATTGTATCCTGTGCAGAAGTCAGTTCCCAGCATCTGCCACTGCATCACCCTGCAGCAATTCACGGTCAGGAAACTGTCATAAGCATGTTCCGAAGCTCTGCAATCTCGTCTCTCACCTCTGCAGCTCTTTCAAACTCAAGATTTCTGGCCAATTCCTTCATCTTCTGCTCCTTTTCCTTAATCAGACTTTCTATCTCATTCGGAGCAAGAACTGTCTCAGGTTTTTTCTCGGTCGATGCTGCATTCTTCACTCTGGAGTTTTTCCCCTTTGTTCCCTTCTTTGACTTTTTCTCCCCGTCCGGATCTGTATTAAGAATATCCTCAACACTTTTGACAATCTGTTTCGGAACAATACCGTTTTTCCTGTTGTACTCCTCCTGTTTCTTTCGCCGCCTTGCGGTTTCATCAATTGCAGTCTGCATGGACTTTGTTGTGCTGTCAGCATAAAGAATAGCCTTTCCGTTGATATTGCGGGCGGCCCTGCCGATGGTCTGAATGAGAGATCTGCCGGATCGGAGAAAACCCTCCTTGTCCGCATCCATAATCGCCACCAGTGATACCTCCGGAATATCAAGTCCCTCTCTTAAAAGATTGATTCCAACAAGAACATCAATCGTTCCAGTCCTTAAATCGTTGATAATCTCAACTCTTTCCACAGTCTTTACTTCAGAATGAAGATAACGGACCTTTACTCCGTTTTCATGAAGAAAATCAGTCAGTTCCTCCGCCATTCGCTTGGTCAGGGTTGTGATAAGGATCCTCTCACCTCTTGCTGTGACAGCCCTGATTTCACTCATCACATCATCCACCTGGGTCTGGGCGGGACGAACCTCCACCACCGGATCAAGCAGTCCGGTTGGCCGGACAACCTGCTCCACAACAATACCCTGTGACTGCTCCAGTTCGTAATCTGCCGGAGTTGCAGAAACATAAATCGTCTGAGGAGCTATTTTGGAAAACTCATCAAAGGTCAGAGGTCTGTTGTCCAGAGCTGAAGGAAGTCTGAAGCCGTAGTTTACAAGGTTCAGTTTGCGTGAACGATCTCCCAGGTACATGGCTCCGATCTGGGGAACAGTTACATGGGATTCGTCTATAAACATCAGGCTGTCATCCGGCATATAATCCAGAAGACACGGCGGAGCACTGCCCGGCTTTCTGCCGGATAAATACCTGGAATAATTCTCAATGCCCTTGCATGTCCCTATTTCCAGGATCATCTCGATATCGTAGTTTGTCCTCTGGGTAATGCGCTGTTCCTCCACCAGTTTGTTTTCGTCAATAAATTCCCTGCGTCTTATCTGCAGATCATCCTTGATCTGCTCCACAGCTCCTGCAAGAGTATCCTGGGTAGTCACATAGTGAGTTTTGGGAAAAACAACATAAGAATCCAGATTTCCAATCTTTTTATTGATAAGCGGGTCAAACATGTAAAGTTTTTCGATCTCGTCATCAAACAGTTCAACTCTGAGAACCAGCTGATCCGAACTGGAAGGAAAAATATCCACCACGTCGCCTCTCACCCGGAAGGTTCCACGGGAAAGATCAAAATCATCCCGCTGGTACTGCATTGATACAAGAGATCTGAGAAGCGTGCGCTGGGACATTTTCTGACCGACTTTAAGGGGGAGCATCATTTTGAGTTCCTGCATCGGATCACCGAGACCGTAGATGGCAGAAACCGTTGCAACAATAATCACATCATTGCGAAGCAGAAGAGAACGGGTGGCTGAAAGTCGCATCTGCTCTATATGTTCGTTCAGGGCTGAGTCCTTTTCGATATAGGTATCAGTTGTCGGTATGTATGCCTCCGGTATGTAGTAGTCATAAAAGGAGACAAAATACTCAACAGCATTGTAAGGAAAAAATGATTTCATTTCCCCGTACAGCTGTGCCGCCAGAGTTTTATTGTGAGCCATGATGATGGCAGGCCGGTTTACGCTGGCTATAACATTTGCCATGGTAAAGGTTTTTCCGGAACCTGTTACCCCGAGAAGCGTCTGATGATCAACACCGCTTCTGATATTATCAACCAGTTCCCTTATGGCCTCCGGCTGATCTCCGGACGGCCTGTAGGAAGATACAAGCTGAAATTTGTTGTCAAAGACATGATTATAATTTTCCAGCAGAGACTGGAAATCTTCGTCACTGAAAAGAGATTTTTTTTCAACACTGTCCATATCGAACTTTAACCTGGCACAACAAAACAATCCGCCACTATCCCGGCAGAAACCGCCACAGCATTTAACAGAATGTGCATGCGAAAAACAAAACAGACTGACTTAAATGTGCAACCGGAATTACATACCACGCTGACACCGGAACGTGATACTCACGTTCAAATTCCCGAAAAATGCTGCTTCCCGGTAAAACCGTTTCATAATCACATTACAGCAGGACGTCATGCGGCCGACCCATAGTGTAGAAATGGCTGCCAGCCACGTAATGAACAGTGCTGAGAGATGGATCCGCCTGCTCGAAGATCCAGTGACCATCCCGAAAGACACGCTCATCAGCCCAGGCACCAAGACACTCGCCGATAAACAAATCATAAGTCTTCTGATTATGCTCTTCAGGCACAAGTTTAAAAATCATATAGGCGGCACAACCCCGCATGAAAGGTATGTCGTAGCCGGGAAACCTGAAAATCTCAGCTCCGCTTTTTTCCACCTTGTCCTTCTCATCGTTTTTACTGATCGTACCAAGGTACATCATCTCCTTTGCTACTGATACAGTCGGAAGAGAAATGCCGAAAAAACCGCTCTTCTCGATCAGAGGACGGGTAAAATGAGACTTGTCGATAACGGCAGTAACCTTGAAGGGTAACAGATCCAGTGGACAAATCCAGGTTGCCGGCATCAAATCCTCAACTCCGTCATGAACAGCAGAAACAATGCCTGTGGCACCTATATTAAGCAAACGATAAGACTTGTTAGGTTGAACTTCTTTCAGAAAATCTACAGTCTGAACCATATAAAACTCCATTGAAAACAACAAAATAACAACAATCTGTTAACAAAATCCGTCAACAGTCTGCAAAAAAAACAGAATTCCGGCAGATGCTGAACTGACAGAAACAATAACATTAAAATAAATCATCCGTGAAACTCAGCAAAACCGGTCAGAATGTACAAAACTCAAACATTTTCTGTTTTGAAAAAATGATAAAACTCAAGACAAAACTATAATAAAACCATATAGTTAAAACAGTTTCTTCCATAAGTCTCGACCGTAAAACAGACTGCGATCTGCAGTTTCACAAATTTCTGTCATCACAAAATTTATTAACACTATTTGTTGATAACCCTGATGAAAAACTGTTAAACAGATCAATTTTTTACCCTATTTTCATGCTGAAAATCATCTTTTCAGGTGCCAGAACCGGAAAGAAGGATCAGATGATACGCAAGGAAAAATCAGCTCAAAGTTCTGCCCCTTTTGCCGGAGTTTTCCAACTGATGAAACACTTTCACACATTTCCCTGCTTGCTGAAATCATCCGTCAGCAAACTTCTGCCGAACTGCCAGTGCTGGATGAACACCGGCGTGATTCAGGAAACAAAAATCTGCTACTACCTATTTTGTATTAGGTCTAAAATCCAAGTTTAGACCTTCTTAAAATTCCAAGGCATAGCCTTTTCAAGAATTGCATTTCTCTCTTCAGGTTGAATACCCGGATCTGTCAATTTTTCTCGATGCAATCCAA
>JAEEGG010022224.1_pt1 | contig 12510 bp, 8 predicted proteins | sample 9134161 | NCBI WGS metagenome assembly JAEEGG01 (sample SAMN16246543, study PRJNA631951) | gut metagenome | biome: gut microbiome; feature: rumen; material: CR-attached | host: Bos | place: Iran: Karaj | collected 2018-10
CCGCCACCAGAACGAAGTGGTGTTCCACAGCTACAACACCGTGAACGGACAGATGCGCAAGGTCTATACCGATGTGAACGACCGCTGGTTGGACATCACGGACGAATATTATTTCCTCAAAGACAACAAACGGATGATTGTCACTTCGGAGCGCAACGGCTTCAACCATCTCTATATGGTGGACATGGACAAGCAGGGGCTCACCCCAATCACTTCCGGCGAATGGGAGGTGGCATCCGTCTGCGCGGTGGATGAGAAGAACCAGTGGATCTACTACCTCTCCAACGAATCCGGCACGTTGAACCGCGACCTCTACCGCATCAATTTCAACGGGAAAGGCAAAAAGCTGCTCACCAGCGGCAACGGCTGGAACACCCCCACCTTCAACGGCAACGCCACCTACTACCGCAATGTCTGGTCCGACCTCAACACACCGCCCGTCTATACGCTGCACAAGGCCGACGGCAAACAGCTGAACGTGATGGAGGACAACCACGTATATAAGGAGAGGATGGAGGAATACAAGTTCTCAAAACGGGAAATCATACAAGTGCCGTTGGCGGATGTCACACTCAACGGATGGATGCTGAAGCCCAACAATTTCGACCCGAACAAAAAATATCCCCTGCTGATGTACGTCTATGGCGGACCTGGCTCGCAGGAGGTCTCAAACTCCTTCGCCCGCAGCCTTGATTTCGCATGGTATCAGATGCTGGCGCAGAAGGGCTATATCGTTGTCTGCGTGGACAACCGTGGCACCGCCGGACGTGGCGACAACTTCAAGAAAATCATCTACAAGCAGATGGGCAAATATGAGTCGGACGACCAGATTGCCGCCGCCAAATATTTCAAGACACTCCCCTACATTGACCCCGACCGTGTGGGAATTTGGGGTTGGAGCTTCGGCGGCTACCTCTCCTCGCTGAGCCTCTTCAAAGGTGAAGGCACCTTCAAGACGGCCATGGCAGTGGCGCCGGTCACCACCTGGAGATATTACGACAACATCTACACCGAACGCTTTCTGCAGACTCCGCAGGAGAACCCCTCCGGCTACGATGACAACTCCCCCATCACCTGGGCGGACAAGATGCAGGGCAACTACCTGCTCATCCACGGCACCGCCGATGACAACGTGCATTTCCAGAACTCGATGGATTTGGTCACCGCGCTGAACGCCGCCGGAAAGCAGTACGAGTGCTTCTTCTACCCGAACAAGAACCATTCGATCTACGGCGGCAACACCCGCTACCACCTCTACACCAAACTGACAGACTTCTTATTACGCAAACTCTAAACTATTAACTATTAACTCTTAACTCTTATCTATCAATGAACGAAATCAGAGTCAGATTCGCCCCCAGCCCGACGGGGCCATTGCATATCGGCGGTGTGCGCACCGCATTGTACAACTACCTGTTTGCCAAGCAGCACAACGGCAAACTGATTTTACGGATTGAGGATACCGACAGCACCCGTTTTGTGCCGGGCGCGGAGGAATACATCATTGAGGCCTTCCAATGGTTGGGCATCACATTTGACGAGGGGGTGCATATTCCCAACAGCGAAGGCATCTCCTACCGCCAGTCGGAACGCAAACCCATTTACAGGCAGTACGCCGACTTCCTGCTGGAGAACGGCCACGCCTACATTGCCTTTGACACCCCGGCTGAAATTGAAGCCAAACGGCAGGAAATCAAAAATTTCCAGTATGACTCCCATACGCGGATGCAGATGAGGAACAGTCTGACGCTTCCTGCAGATGAGGTGAAACGGCGCATGGAGGCGGGCGAGCAATACGTGGTCCGCATCCGTATCGAGCCGGGCGAAGACATAACCGTCCACGACATGGTCTGCGGCGATGTTGTGATTAACAGCTCCATCCTGGACGACAAAGTTTTGTGGAAATCGGCCGACCAGCTGCCCACCTATCACCTGGCCAACATCGTGGACGACCACCTGATGCGCATCAGCCATGTGATCCGTGGCAGCGAATGGCTTCCCTCCGCCCCACTGCATGTGCTGCTGTACCGCTATCTGGGATGGGAGGAGAGCATGCCACGTTTCGCACACCTTCCACTGCTGCTCAAACCGGAGGGCAACGGCAAGCTGAGCAAGCGCGACGGCGACAGGCTGGGATTCCCCGTCTTCCCGTTAGAATGGCACGACCCGAAATCGGGCGAGGTCTCCATGGGCTACCGCGAGCAGGGCTACTACCCCGAAGCGGTTCTCAACTTCCTTGCGCTTCTGGGCTGGAACCCTGGAACCGAACAGGAAATCTTCACCATGGAGGAGCTGGTTCAGGCATTTTCGCTGGAAAGGGTCAGCAAATCGGGGGCCAAATTCGATTTTGAAAAAGCCAAGTGGTTTAACCATAAATATTTGCAAATGCGTCCCGAGGCCGAAATCAGCCAGGCCTTCGGCAAAATATTGGAGGAAAAAGGCATCCGCTGCGACGACAGCTACCGCGATGCGGTGGTCAGCCTGATGAAGGAGCGTGCCAGCTTCGTCCCCGACATCTGGCGTGACAGCGCATTCTTTTTCCAACGTCCGGAAAGCTACGATCCAAAGGCAATCGCCAAACGGTGGCAGCCGGAAACACCGGAACACCTCACCGCCTTCTGCCAAATCCTGCAGGAGATCCAGCCTTGGGACAAACAGCAGGCGCACGACCGGATCATGCAATACGTCGCCGACCACGAATGCAACATGGGCAAGATAATGAACGCCCTGCGCCTCTGCCTTGTGGGCGAGACCAAAGGCCCCGACATCTTCACCATCATCGACCTGTTGGGCGTGCCTGAAACCGTGGAACGGGTGAAGATAGGGATGGCGAAAATACGGTTGTAAATGAATATTGAACGCCACCCGCTGCAACCGTTCCTGCCGGAGAAGGCCAGGGTATTGTTCCTCGGCAGTTTTCCGCCACCGCGCAACCGCTGGTGCATGGATTTCTTCTACCCCAACTTCATCAATGACCACTGGCGCATTGAAGGGCTGGTTTTCTTTGGTGACAAAAACCATTTTGTGGATACAGGGCACAAAACCTTCCGGCTTCCGGAGATTGTGGAGTTCCTGAACAAAAAGGGCATCGGCTATTTCGACACCGCCACCGCCGTGCGCAGACTGAAGGAAAACGCCTCGGACAATTTTCTGGAGATTGTGGAACCAACGGACATCGCCGCACTGCTACGGCAGATCCCGCAATGCCGCGTCGTGGCCGTCACCGGCGAAAAGGCGGCCCGCACCCTCTGCGGACAGCTGAATATAAATGAGATGCCTCCGGTTGGCGGACACACCGCCATTCCACCGGCAGAAGGCATCCCCGACGGACTGCACCTCTACCGGCTGCCCTCCTCCTCCCGCGCCTATCCCCTGCCCTTGGAAAAGAAGGCGGAGGCCTACCGCGAAATGTTCCGCTTTGCGGGAATATTGCAACAGAACAAATAGCCACAAATTGTCATAATCATGAAAAAACAGCTGATATTACCGCTTTTATGCATGCTTGCCATAACCTCGTCCGCACAGGACACGGCACGCCACATCCGCCAGGGCTGGACCTTCGGAGTGCTTCCCAGCGTCGCCTACGATGCCGACCTCGGCCTGCAGTACGGAGCACTGACCAACATATATTATTTCGGCGACGGCTCCACCTATCCCGACTATCTGCATTCCTTTTACGCAGAGGCGGCCTACACCACCAAGCATTTCGGCATATTCCGCTTCGCCTACGATTCCAAACATCTGATTCCGAAGCACCGCCTGAGCATCGACCTCACATATCTGCCCGACCAGATGTGCGACTTCTACGGTTACAACGGCTACAGCTCTTATCATTTTCCCGAATATTCCACGCAGAACGACCTGAGATACATATCCCGCGCCTACTACAAATACCGCCGCGACCTCTTCCGCCTTTCGGCTGACCTGCAAGGCTCCATCGCCAAAAACCTGTTCTGGAACACAGGCATCGGCCTGCTGCATTTCGGTGTCGGTCCGGTGGATGTAAAAAGGCTCAACTCCTTCACGAAAAAAAAGGAGAAACAGCTCCCCGACACCATAACCCTCTTCGACCAATATGTGGCGCTCGGCTATATCAGTCAGGATGAAGCCTCCGGCGGACTACACCCATATCTGCACGCAGGAATCACCTACGATACACGCGACCGCCAGCAGAATCCAACACACGGCATACATGCCGACGCCTTCCTGACCTATTATGCGGGACTTGGCCGGATGGGCGATTTCAACAATCTGAAACTGAACCTTAACTGGAGGAATTACCTGCCAATTGCATCAGACCGTCTTATTTTCGCCTACCGGATCGGAACGCAGCTCAATCTCGCAGGTGACTGCCCCTTCTACCTCAACACATACCTGAACCAGCTCTATATGCAGCGCGTGGTCTACGAAGGGCTCGGCGGTGCGAATTCCATACGGGGAATGATGCGGAACCGTGTTCTTGCACGCGGGGTGGCATTTGCAAACTTCGAGTTCAGGGCGCAACTTTTCAGTTTCAAGGTTAAGAAGAACATGTTCTATGTCGGACTCAATCCCTTCATGGATGCCGGAATGGTTGTGCAGCCATACGACCGCGTTGCCACCGACCCGTGGCTGTTTGTTCTGGCTGATCCGAATCCTGAAAACACGGATGCCTTCTACGATGAAAGCCGGCTTTATTCTCCTCCTCTCACCGGAGGCTGCGGCCTGAAGGTGGCCATGAACGACAACTTCGTCCTAAGCATTGACTGGGCGACAGCCTTCGACAAGCAGGACAACGACAAGTTCAGCAACCTTTACATCAAGATGGGATATATGTTCTGAAGAATTTTCACAAACAGAACCGAAAAAAAAGGCACAATCTGCAAAACATATTGGAATTTCAAGTACTTTTGCAGTTTAAAGGAAAGAATTTTTAACATCAAAAAAACACACACATGAAAAAGTTATTCACCCTGCTGCTGTTCACCGCAGCCGTTTCCATGGCTTACGCCCAGCAACCCGCCTCGAACAACAACACCGATGATGATGTCATTTTCTCCGTTGTGGAAAATGAGCCCGAATACCCGGGCGGAGAGAAAGCCCTGTACAATTACATCATCAAAAATGTCAAATACCCGAAATCCGCCCTTGACAAAGGAATCGAAGGAACAGTTATTGTTGAATTTGTGGTGGAGAAAAACGGTAAAATCAGCAACGTTAAGGCTGTAAAAAGCGTATCACCGGAACTGGACGCGGAAGCGATCCGGGTGGTCTCCAAAATGCCGAAATGGAAACCCGGAGTCCAGAGAGGTGAGAAAGTGCGTTCAAGATGGCGTCTGCCCATACATTTCCAACTGCATTAATGCAACTGATGAAGGCCACATCATGGGAAACTTTACCAAAATCATCCACCACATACTCCGTTGCAGCATCACGGCACTTTTTTTCTGCTGCCTTCCGCTCCGTGGTCAGGATGTGAACCTTTACCTCAACGGACAATGGGAACTCAGCTACTGGAAACAGCCGCAGAAGGCGGTCTGTTCGCCGGAAGAGATGTCCGCCGTGAAATACAAGACCATCCCCGCCACTGTGCCGGGCAATGTGGAGATTGACCTGATGAAGGCCGGGCTGATCAAAGACCCGCGCATCGGGAGCAACGTATATGACCTCCGCCCCTACGAGGCATACCAGTGGTGCTACAGCCGCCACTTTTTCGCCCCGCCGATGCACGAGGGGGAGACCTGCCTGCTGCATTTCGGCGGCATCGACTGCTTTGCCGAAATCTGGCTGAACGGCAAGCATGTCGGTTCGGCGCACAACATGATGATCGACTACGATTTTGACATAACTGAGCAGATGCGTCAGGGCGACAACCTGCTGCAGGTCATACTGCGCTCCTCCGTCATCGAGGGGCAGAAATATATGCTCGGCACCCTCAGCATCGGTGCTGCGGAGCCGGAATCCTATTTTTCAAAGAAGGCTCCGGAGGCGCTGTTCGTGCGCAAGGCCTGCAGCGGCTACGGCTGGGACATAATGCCGCGCACCGTCAGTGCGGGACTGTGGCGCGACGTTTCGCTCCGCATCCTGCCGCCCGCCCATTTCACCGACATCCACTGGATGACGCTCGATGTGGACGTGCCGAACCGCACCGGACGATTCTACGCCCACTTCCAGGCCGATGTCCCCTTCGACCTGCTTGACCACGCCAAAGCCACCTTCAAGCTGAAACGCAACGGCAAGACCTGCTTCAGCCGCACCGAACCTGTCACCCAGAATGTGATCGCCATACTTGACACCTGCCGCAATGTGGACTTCTGGTGGCCGCGCGGCATGGGCGAAGCCGCCCTTTATGATGCCGTCATCGAACTGACCGACGAGTCCGGCAAACTGCTCTGCCGGGATGCCCGCCGCTTCGGGTTCCGCACCATCATGCTGGACCGCAGCGAAATCCACGAATCCAAGGAGAACCCCGGACGCTTCCGCTTTTATGTGAACGGTGAGCCGGTCTTCATCAAGGGGGCGAACTGGACCCCGCTGGACGGACTGCACTCCCGCGATGCGGAGCTGCTGGATTCGACAATCGCGTTGGCGGTCGATCTGAACTGCAACATGCTGCGCTGCTGGGGCGGAAATGTGTATGAGGACCACCGCTTTTTCGACCTATGCGACGAGAACGGCATCATGGTATGGCAGGATTTCGGCATGGCCTGCGCCTCCCCTTCGCAACGGCAGCTCTTCATCGACCTGATGGAGGAGGAAGCGATATCGGTGGTTCGCAAGCTGCGCAGCCACCCCTCGCTCGCCCTCTGGAGCGGCAACAACGAAAACGACCAGACCTACATCTTCCGCTGGCCGCCGCAATACAAGCTGGACCCTAACGACGACTACATCTCTCGTGTGCTGCTCAAAAAGGTGATTTACGAGTTCGACCCGCTCCGCCCCTACCTGCCCAGCTCGCCATACTACACTCCGGCAGTGTTCGCCCTTGGCGACTGGAGCAAACTGCCTGAAAACCACATCTGGGGGCCGCGCGGATACTACAAGGAGCCCTTCTATAAGGATGCGAAATGCCTGTTCGCCAGCGAAATGGGCTACCACGGCTGCCCGAACCTCTCCAGCCTCAAGCTCATGATGGAGCCGGCAAACGTCTATCCATGGGAGGATCGTGCCACACACCGCTGGAACCGCGACTGGCTTACCAAGGCGACCCGCCGCTATGAGGCGTGGGGCTACATACCGAAACGTAACGACCTGATGATTAACCAGGTGAACCTACTGTTCGGCTACGTCCCAGACACTCTGGAGGATTTTGTCCTGGGTTCGCAGCTTGTGCAGGCCGAGGCGATGAAATATTTTGTGGAGAAATGGCGCGGAGGCAAGTTTGTGGAGAAGAACGGCCTCATCTGGTGGAACGTCAAGGACGGGTGGCCCATCATCTCCGATGCAGTGGTGGACTACTATTTCGGCAAGAAGCTGGCCTATTACTTTATCCGCAACGTGCAACGGGATGTCTGCGCCATGATGCTGGACGAGGACAGCACGGGCCTCTATCCGTTAGTCATAATCAACGACACGCGGGAGGAGGCCTCCGGCAAGGTCACAATCACCGACATTGAAAGCGGCAAAAAGGTCTGGTCAGGAAAATACAGGACTGAGGCCAACGGCCGCACCCTGCTCACGCACATCGGGAAAAAGGCTGACAAGGGGATGTACCTGATAGAATACTCCGTCGGGGAGGACAATTTCAAAAACCACTACCTCTACGGCGAAAAGCCCTTCGACCTGCGGAAGGTCACCGGCTGGTTGGAAAGCATCGGGATTTACAATGAGGCGGAATGCTTAGGATCCTCACAGGGCCGATAAGGCCGGAGCGGTCCAACGGCAGGTCAGGCGTGAAATAGGGATAGGTTGTGCGGGTGGTTCCCGTGGCGGCATCAGGCTTCGAGTCACCGGTAAGGCGGTTTGCCCAAGTATTGGTGACACGGATTTCTAGAGTGTTGGTTCCCTCACGGAGCCTGCCGGACAACAGCAGCCGGTAAGGCGCCTTCCAGCAGCAGCCGATATCCTCACCGTTGAGAAACACCCGTGCCAGATGGCACACCTCACCCAAATCCAGACAGAGCAGGCTGTCACCCGCCCCATCGTCATGCCACTTGAACGTCATGTTATAACTGACCGTACCGGAAAAAAAGCGTATGTCAGGCTCATCCGAACAGTTTAGCGGGAAAAGCGTGTCTGTCTCAAGAGAATCGGGTGCGCCGACTCCTTTCTGTAAAAGAATCCGCCACCTGCCGCCAGTCAAGTCCTGCAGCGTCCGGCAAACATCCTGCGGAACAGAGAGCGAATCGGTTTCAGACTTTTCACCGAACCAAACGAACAGCGCGTCATCCGGCACGAAACGGAGGCGTACCAATGTGCGTCCCTCCCTGATCACGTAGGAGGCCTCCTCCATCCCACCTGTTTCAGCATGGAGAAGCAACGGCCTTTTTCCAGTAACGCGGAACGACACCGTCACCTCGCGGGCCTGCGGGAACGTGTTGGTGACCCAGTAAAGCTCACCATCCGCCAGATGCCTGTGGACAAAGCGGAGACCCTCCGTTGAATCCGTCCTGAAAACGACATCCTGGACACAGCCGCGCCGGTGCAGGGCCGCATCCAACATCTCCGGAGGAACCACATTGGCCCTTCCGGAATGCCACACGGCGCGGACAAGGCTGTCGAATTCTTGCGGATTATATTTAAGGTTCACGCATCCGGCTGGCGGATTGGCCGCCAAGAGCAGACCCGCATCGGCAAAGAGAGCAAGCCGACGCAACACCGGCATGGAGACAAACTGCACCGAACTATCTACAAGCAACGCCCTGTAACACATCCCCGAAGCGGTGACCAGACCGCTGTCGGCAGGCTCCAACAGCTCCAACAGCATGCTTTTGTTCACAAAATCGAACGCATACCCCTCCGGCACAGCCGCACGCTCATTTTGAAAACGGGCAGTGAGGTTGTTGGTCTCACCGTAATACACGGCAATGTCCGCCACAAACCTTCCCAGCGAAAGCATGGCGCAGCTGCGGGAGAGATAACCTGTCCAGAGGCCCGCCTCGCCAGCCCAGGTCTCATGCCGGTCAAACCACTGTCCGAAACGGCCGAGCGAAAGGCCGGGCACAATGCTGTCCGACGGCTGGTGTGGCGAACAGTGAATAACAAAACGGTTCAGGCCGCATGCCATGGCGGCATCCGCATGGGGTTTGAGGTTGCCGGGGTGGAAGGACCACGCCCGCAGCCTGCCGTCCGGATATCTGCCAAGCCCGTCCGTGGTGAAGGATTCGGCCGCACACACATTCTGCCCGCAAATATGCGCCACAGAAGCGGATTCCCGTATATCGGCCTCATACAGCGGATCGATTCCATATGCGTCTGTCACCCAGAAAGCCGACATCGGCACCTCCGCGTGACGCTTCACATCCATGCCGTCCGCAACGAAATGCCTTCCGCCCTCATGGGACTCGGTGTAACGCCCCATCCCGTAACGCGCAAGCAGCGTATCAACCGCATCATAATGATATTCAACCATCATCTCCCCGATTGTCTGACGCCAGTCCTGCAAAAAACGGTCAGTCTCCCCCGCACTCTCCACCACCTGCCCGAAAAGTGCGGGCATCCATGGCATCATGCTGTAGCCACGGCGCCGTTCAAACTCCTGCGGCATGGCATCCGTCCATGTCTGGCAGCCAGCCTCGTAACTGTCGATCATCAGATTTGAGACCACCTTGCCCATGGCTCCGCCTCCGGCCTCATCCAGCAGGCCGAAATAGTTTTGGTAATAGTGCGCGACGGCCTGCGGATTCATCTTATCAACCTCAAGGCCTGTCGCCTCCGGCGATGCCGGACCGTTGCGCCGTCCGCGCAACGTGTAGCCGACACGGTAAATGCGCCAGCGTCCGGACGGCACATTCCAACGAAGCACGCCGTTCCTGTAATTGGAGGTGATATCCAACACATCCCGTAACGGCACCGCATCCGAGCCTGTGGGTGTGGGGAAGCCGTCCCGCAACGGAGCGTCAGTGAAGAAGCCCGCCTTCTCCGTATCCATGTTCACACGCGAAAAGGGATAAAGACGCAGCTCGTTATGTGTCAGTGGCTGCCCCTCCTGACAGGAGAGCACCCTGAAGAACCGCGCCCTTGTCTCCGGGACGGAAAAGGTGAGGAACGGAATGTGTGTGTTCGGCGAATATTCCACAAGGGTATGGAAATGCACTCCGTCATCGCTGTACTCCCAACGGCGCATGCGCCGGTTCGCCCAATCATCGTCAAACCCCTGCATGATGGCCTTTACCGTCTGCCGTTCAGGAAACTCAAAAAGTATCCACGCCCTCCCCGTGCTGTCCGGCTGAACCGTGCAGCGGCTCATCATGTCACCGTCGTGCAGGGCATGCATATCAGAGCCGTTGCTGGCTGTAATCCGCACACCAAGCTCCTCCATCGGACGGTCCGCATCCGGAACCTTCACCGCAATCACATACAAGTCCCTGTAAAACCTATACTGCTCCGGAATATGCCGGTTCAGCACATGGTTGAGGTATTTTCCGGCCACGCTGTCAGGTTCCGGCAACGCACCTTTGAAGCGCCTGCCGCCCTCCACATCTATCGTTTTCCAGTTAAGCGTCTTCATGGACTCCTCCTCCGGAACCCACGGCCCGCCGGTCGCGCTCCAGCCCGGCGACGAGGCCACACTGACCTCCATCCCAAGGGAATCGGCCAGATGCAACGCAAGCCTGAAAGCCTCATTCCAGGCAGGGGTCATGAAGGCAATCCGTTCCGGCACCACCTGCGGGGTCTCCAGACCGGCATCGAACAGGTGGAAACCGGCTATGCCCGCCGAATGCATCCAAAGCAGATCCTTGCGGATCCCCTCCGGCGAGATGTTACCATTCATCCAGTGCCACCACACCCTCGGAGAGGCCGATTTGGGCGGATTCGCAAAAACCTCCCGCACCTCCGACTGTGCCGGAAGCTGTAAAGCAGGCAGCGCGACACACAAAAAACAGATCCAAATCCTGCAAAGCCTTTTCATAGGCATTAATAATTAATGTAATGTACCGAAAAGGTAGTGTTCGGCATTGTTATAGCAGATGTCACGCACCAGACCGCCGACCCATTCTATATCGGAGGGAATGATGCCCCTCTCCATTTCCTCCCCCAGCTTGCCGCAGAGGATGCGGCGGAAATATTCGTGGCGCGCATAGCTCACAAAGGAGCGCGAATCGGTCAGCATGCCGATGAATCGGCCAAGGACACCCGTCTGTGAAAGCACCTCCAGATGGCGGATCATGCCGTCGCGGTGATCGTTGAACCACCAGGCTGCGCCAAACTGCAGATGTGACGGCACCGGCCCATGCTGGAAATTGCCGATAAGCGAGCCCAACATCTCCCACTGGTTGGGATTGATCGCATATAGAATGCACTTTGGCAGCCGCCCCTCCGAATCCAGCCAGCTGAAAAGCCGGTTGAGCGCTACAGCCGCATGGTACTCCCCTATGCTGTCGAAACCGCTGTCGGCCCCAACCGCACGGAACATGCGGCTGTTGTTGTTCCTCATGCAGCCGAAATGGATCTGCGCCGTCCAGCCGGCCTCCGCATCCGCCATAAGCCCCTCATACAGCCATGCCGTCTGGAACTTCCGGACTTCAACAGGGTCGAGATACTTCATACTGCGTATTTTCTCGAAGATACGGCAAAGCTCCTCCCCGGAGTAGGGTTCGGCGACAATTTCAGTCACACCGTAATCGGAGAGCAGACAGCCATGCTCCTTGAAGTGGCGGCGGCGTATCTCAAGAGCCTCCAGGAAGTCTTCCCAATAATCTATCTCCATCCCAGCCGCTTCGGAGAGCCGGTTCACCCAGCGGTTCCAGGAGTGAGGCTCCCACACCTTGGCGGCCATATCACTCCGCCAGGTCGGCAACACCTTCACACCGAAGCCGGAAGCGGCGATATTCCGGTGATATTCCAAACTGTCAACGGGGTCGTCCGTGGTGCAGACCACCCGCACATTGGAACGCTCCATCAGCTGACGGGCCGAAAAACCGGGCTGTGCCAGCTGCGCATTGCATTTCTCCCAGATGGCCGGGGCCGATTTGGAGCAAAAGCGGTCATAAATGCCGAAATAGCGGGCGAGCTCCAATTGCGTCCAATCGAAAAGCGGACTGCGCAGCAGGTAGTCCATTGTCTCCGCATATTTCAGGAACTTGTCATAGTCGGGGGCGTCGCCGGTGCAATACCTCTCCGCCACCCCGTTTGCGCGCATCTGCCGCCACTTGTAGTGGTCGCCGCCCAGCCAGAGCTGCGTCATGTTGTCCCAACGGCGGTCTTCCGAAATCTCCTTCGGGGAGAGATGGCAATGGTAGTCGATAACCGGCATCTGCTCCGCATATTCGTGGTACAGGCGGCGGGCCGTCTCCGTCACCAGCAGGTAATCTTCATGGATAAAAGGTTTCATGGCATATGATTTTTTTCATTAACTATTCCGCATCCGTT
>JAEEGG010022226.1_pt1 | contig 12510 bp, 7 predicted proteins | sample 9134161 | NCBI WGS metagenome assembly JAEEGG01 (sample SAMN16246543, study PRJNA631951) | gut metagenome | biome: gut microbiome; feature: rumen; material: CR-attached | host: Bos | place: Iran: Karaj | collected 2018-10
GCGTGTCTCCTTGACTCTGGCAGAGCTAGGCAGGCGCCCTGGAAGGGGATGCCTTGCCGGGCGCCTGCAGGGCCGCTTCGCCGGCCAGGGCCGGAAAGGGCGGGGTGCGAAGTGCGCTATGCCTCGTCCTTGGCCTCAAGAACGGTAATCTTGCCGTCGCGCACGAAGTAGCGCATGGTGCCCATGAGGGCGAATTCCTCCAGCATGGCGTTGGTCTGGGCCGTGGAGACGGTCTCCTTGCAGCGTATGTCCACGATCCTGAGCTTGCCGTCGATCTTGGAGAGCACGGAGATGAGGCGCATGCCGTACTTTCTGACCAGCGCCAGCAGCTTGGCCAGGGAGCCCGGCTCGTTGGGGACGGCAAAGGAGAGCTGAAGGCAGGGCTGGTCGACGCCGATGGCGTTGACCATGGCCTGGAAGACGTCCCACTCGGTCAGCATGCCGATGAGCTTGCCGTCTTCGTCCACCACGGGAAGGGTGCTGACGCGCTTGCGCATCATGAAGACGGCCGCATCCTCGACGGTGTTGCTGACGCCGATGGTCACCGGCGGCTTGGTCATGATGTCTCTGACCTTCATCTCGTCGAGCATGTCGATGGCTTCGAGATATTCCATGCCGGTGGAGCGGGTGGGCTGGAACTGCTTGATGTCGGTGGTCGAAATGAGGCCGACGACGTTGTTGTCCCTGTTGACGACGGGAAGCCGGCGCAGGCCCTTCTCCTTGAGCAGGGCGACGCATTTGAGCAGGCTCGCCGAAGGGGCGATGGAAACGATGTTGGTGGACATCCAGTCTTGGATAAGCATGGGAGGCCTCCGGGGGTGCCGCGCGCAGAAAGCGCGCTCAAAAATGGGTGCTGGTTCGTGCGTGCGAGATGTGCGTGCGGAGCGGCCTAGGGATGGAATGGCCAGATCAGGGGGATGAGGAGCCAGCACATGAGGATGGCGATGAGCTGGAGAGGCCAGCCGCACTTGACGTAGTCCGCGAAGTTGTAGCGGCCGGGGCCGAAGACGATGGTGTTCGGCGGGGTGGCGATGGGCGTGAGGAAGCAGGCCGAGGCGGAGATGGCGATGCCCATGACGATGGGCAGGGGGGAGATGCCCGTGGCCTGGGCGATGGGCATGGCCAGGGGCGCCATGAGGGCCGCCGTGGCGGTGTTGGACATGAAGTTGGTGACGATGGCCGTGAGGGAGCAGCAGACGAGCATGAGGATCCAGGGGTCGCTCACCTTGGTGACCACGGCGTGGGCCACGATGGCGGCAGCGCCCGAATCCTTCATGGCCGCGGACATGGAGAGCATGCCGGCGAAGAGGAAGATGGTGGTCCAGTCGACGCTGCGGTAGGCCTCGCGCATGGTCATGCACTTGGTAATGACCATGAGGCAGGCGCCGAGCACGGCTGCCGTGGTGAGGGGGATGAGCTTGGTGACCATCATGACCACGACGAAGACGAAGACGAGGATGGCGCGCCACATCTTGTCGGTGCGCCTGGCCTGGGCCGGAGCGGAGCCGGCCAGATCCTGCACGCCGGCTCTGGCGGCCGGCAGGAAGCGGTGGCCGATGACGGCGAAGTAGAGAATGCCGGCCAGGAAGAGCGGAACGCCAATGAGGCCAAACTCGAAGAAGCCGAAGGGCTGGATGCCGGGCGTCTGGTCGAGCATGGCGTTGATGATGCCGTTGGGGGGCGTGCCGACGAGGGAGATGGTGCCGCCGAGGGAGGAGGCAAAGGCCATGGGGATGAGCAGCTTGCTCGGCGCAATCTTCGAGGAGAGGCACATGGCGATGACCATGGGCAGGCAGACGGCCACGGTGCCGGTGTTGGAGAGGACGATGGAGAGGCCTCCCACGGCTATCATGGTCGAGAGCAGGAGCAGGCGCTGGCTGCCGTGGGAGACGCGCATGGCGAGGTTGCCTATCTTGTCGGCGAAGCCGGTCACGAACGTGCCTTCGCCGACGATGAACATGGCCATGAAGAGCACCACGGTGGGATCGCCGAAGAAGCTGAAGGCTACCTTGGAGCTGAGCACCTTGGTAAGCACCAGGGCGACCGGCACCAGCAGAGCCGTGATGGGCATGGGGATGACTTCGGTGAAGAAGAGGACGGCGGAGCAGGCCAGAATGCCTAGCGTGATGTAGGCGGGAACGGGGTTCTCCGGCAGCTTGATGCCGGCGGACTGGGCCGCCGAGGCATCGCCTGCGAGGAGGCAGAGGGCGAGGGGCAGCAGCAGAAGGACCAGGGCAGGGAGGTAGGACGGGAAGAAGCGGTGTTTCATGGGGCCTCCTGGGTAGGGCTTGCGGAAAAGCTCCGGCGGAACCTGTCCTCCGGAGACGGAGGCTGGCGCGCTTTTGCGTGGCACGTCTCTTGCATCGATATGCGGATGCCGGCGCGGAGCTAGGCTTGAGGCAATGGTCCGCCTCAATGAAAGCAAAAACCTTGCCAAGCCGTGGCTTGGTAGCGCTTGCGTCCGGCAGCCCCGCAGGCTGCGGAGAATGGGCCAGTTGCAGACGCGATGCCGGCGCTGCGACCTTGCCCTGAGGATGCTACACGTTTGCAACAGTTTCAGCAACGTTGCTGAAACGGAACGGAACAGCTCGCATGTCCTGGCAGGACAGGGCCGGAAACGGCCGGCCAGAGTGGTGCCGAAGGCGCTCCAGCCCTTGGCGGGGGCGGGGTTGCCGACCTGCGGCAGTCGTCGCGGCTGCCATCTCTGCAGGCGGGAGCGGCTCGTATGAAACATGGCAGCCGGCATGCCGGAAACGTTGCCTGGGGCGTTTCAGGCGATGCTTCTGGGAAGATGCGCCGCGCGGGCCGCAGGCGCTCGCAGGAGCCGCCAGCAGGAGTCCGGCACAGGCCAGTCTGCAGCTGCTGTTCCGGGCGGCAGCTCCAGCCGGTGACATGCTGTCACCGGCTGGTTGTCCACGGCAGAAGTGGAGGCTGGGGCCGAGGCACTCGGCCTTGGGGCTGGGAAGTCGCGGGCCGGATGCTGTCCAGTCCTGACCAGTCCTGCCAGCTTCAGGTTCTTGCAATCTGCAAGAAGCTCGTGGGCAGGTTCCCGTCGGCACGTGCGAGCCTTCCATGCCTCGTGCTTTCAAACGGTGCTTGAGCCTGCAGCAGGAAAGCGCATTCCCCTTGTCCTCCTGCCATGCTGCCCTTGTGCCGTGCATTGTCCTGCCAGCATGCCGGCGCAGCCGCGGCGGCAAAGCCCGGCACCTTGCCTGACGGGTGGAATGGCGGGAGGAAGCCGGCTTTCCGCCTGGGCAGGGGCTGTCCGGGTTCGCTTGACTGGGGAGCCTGGGGTGCGTTGCCAAACGAAGCTACGCTCCGGAGAACATCTTGCCAAAGAGTCTGGCAAAGAAGCCAGGCCTGGGGCTTTGCTCCCCGGCACCGGCCGCAGGCGCGGCCTTCCGCTTCCTGGCAGGCTGCGCATCGTCGGGAGCATAGCCGAGCTCGCGGGCAAGCTGCTCGAGTTCGCCGGCCCGCTTTTCGTCCGCTTCGACGCCTATGCCCTGGGCAAGGCATCTGGCAAGGCGCCAGGCGCCCTTGCCGGAGCCCTTGCTGGCAGCCTGGCTGTAGCACTCGGCCGCTCTGGCGGGATCGGGCTCGCCGAGGCGTCCTTCCTCAAGCAGGATGCCCTGTTCAGCGAGGGCATTGGCATCGCCCCTGGCGGCCGCCTTGCCGAGCCACTGGAAGGCGTCTTCAAAGCGTTCCTCGGCAAGGGCCGCTTCGCCGAGCAGGGCAAGGGCAGGGGCAAAGTCCTTTCCCGCCAGCGCTTCCAGCATGCCCTTGGCTGCCGCTTCGTCCGCTTCGCCGAAGTCGCCGGAGAGCAGGCCCTTGGCCAGTTCGCACTGGGCGCCGTCGAGACCGAAGCCGGCCGCGGCCTCCAGCATGGCCTTGGCCTGCCCGGGATCGGCCGGGCCGCCTTGGCCGTCGCGCAGCACGGCGCCGGGCCCGGCCTGGGCCAGGGGATCCCCCTGCTCGGCTGCCCGGGAAAGCCAGAGGCGCGCCATCTGGAGGTCGGGCTCGCTCTGGCTGGCAAGCTTGGCGCCGAGCAGCTGCTGGGCGCAGGCAAGCCCCTGGCCGGCCGCGGCCACCAGGCGCTCCTGGGCCTTCTGCGCGTCCTTGGGGACGCCGGCGCCGGCCTCGTGGCGCAGGGTGAGGGCCATGCTGGCCAGCGCGTCGCCATGGTCCGCCATCTCGGCCAGCTGGGCGATGCCAGCGCCGGAAATGGCCTCGAGCGCCGGCAGGAAGGGCGCCTTGTCTTCGCCGAAGCTTCTGGCCTCGTTCCATGCGGCAATGCGGGCGCATTCCGCCTCGGCCTCTTCCCTGGCCCTGGCCAGCATTTCGGGATCAGGCGCCTGCGCGGCCTGGCCAGCCTGGCCTGTCTGGCCTGTCTGGGCAGCCGCAGGCGTCTGCCCGGCTATGGTCGTTTCAGCCTGCTCCATCTTGGCGAGCGCCGTTTGGGCATCCTGCATGCCGAGCTTTGCGGCAGCCCGCATGTGGGCCTTGGCGCCGTCCGGATCGGGCGCGCATCCGCTGCCCTCCCAGCGCATGATGCCTGCGTTGTAGTGGGCTTCGGCCAGGCCGGCTTCGGCCGCCTGCTCGAAGAGGGCAAGGGCCCGCTCGGAATCGGCGGGTCCGCCGAGGCCGCGCTGGCAGAGGGCCGCAAGGTTGTAGGCGCTTTCCGCAAAGCCCGCTTCGCAGGCCTTTTCAAAGTGCTGGCGCGCCTGGGCGTAGTCGCGGGGCAGGCTCTTGCCTTCCATGTGGAGGAAGCCCAGCGTCTGGTGGGCGAGGGGCTCGCCCATGGAGGCAGCCTGCTGGTAGAGCTGGAGCGCCCTGGCCTTGTCGGGCGCCATGCCCTGGCCCTGTTCGGCCATCTCGCCGAGCTTGCAGACGGCAAAGCCGCTGCCGAGGGAGGCAGCCTTCTCGAAGTAGGCTCTGGCCTTGTCGAAGTCCATCTCCATGCCGGCGCCGCCGGTCTGGCAGTCCAGGCCGAGCACGCAGCAGGCGCGGGCGTGGCCGCCTTCGCAGGCCTGGGTCAGCCAGCGCTGGGAGGCCGCCAGATCCTGGCCCGTGCCGCGTCCTTCGGCAAGGCGGCGGGCCGTCTCGAACTGCGCCTCGCCGAAGCCGGCTTCAGCGGAATTGAGGAAGCAGGCGAAGGCCTTGGCCTCGTCCTTGGCTACGCCCCGGCCCTGATCGTAGAGCAGGCCGAGGGTGTAGGGGGCGTGTTCGCTTCCGCCCTCGCTGGCAGCCTCGAGCAGGGCCACGCCCCTGGCCTCGTCCAGGGGGCCGCCCCTGCCGTTGAGGCAGAGTATGGCGAGGGCGTACTGGGCTTCGGGAAAGTTCTTCTCGCAGGCGAGCTCGTACCACTGGCGGGCCTTGGCCTCGTCGCGGGGCAGGCCGGCGCCGTCCATGCACAGGCGGCCGAGCCGGCACTGGGCTTCGGGCAGGCCTCGTTCGGCCGCATCCTCGTACCAGCGCACCGCTTCGGCTGCGTCCTGCTTGACGCCGCCAAGGCCGTGCTCGACGAAGACGCCCATGTTGTAGAGGGCGAGGGGCACGCCCTGCATGGCGGCCTGCTTGAGCCAGGCAAAGCCTCGCTTCATCTGCTCGCTGCTGGGATTCTCGCAGCCGAGGAGCGAGGCCGCCATCTCGAACTGCGCGCCGGCATGGCCCCCTTCGGCGGACTTTTCCAGGAAGAGCTTGGCCTTGGCCTCGTCCTTGGCCACGGCTTCGCCCTTGCCGTAGATCTGGCTCATGAGGAAGAGGGCCTCCGGATGGCTCTGGAGGCAGGCCTGCTGGAGCCAGTAGACGCCAAGCTCGATGTCCTGCTTGAGCCTGTCGCCCTCGAGGTACATGCGGCCGGCCTGGCACTGGGCATCGGCAAGGCCCGCTTCGGCGGCCTTGAGGAGCAGGGTGCCGGCCTTGCCGTGATCGGCCTGGGGATCGCCGTAGAGGAGGTTGGCGAGCAGGTGCTGGGCTTCGAGGCTGCCTTGGGCGCAGGCCTGCTCCAGGAGCGCCTTGGCCGCGCCGGCATCGCCCGCCATGAGGCGGATGCGCCCAAGCTGGGTCTGGGCCTGGGCGTCGCCGCCTGCGGCCTCGTGTTCAAGACGCGCCAGTTCCTGCGCGCTGGTCTGCCCGGTATCCTGCACGGTGTCCTGCACAGTCTCGCTGTGCTTGGCCGGTTCGGCTCCGCTCATGGTCATGCTCCAAAGAAAAGATGGTTGGCCGGAAAGATGGTGGCTGGAAAGATGGCTGGCTGGAAAGATGGCTGGCTGGCGCAGGCGCGGCTCGGTCCTGCGGACAGCGTGGACGAAAAGTGACAGTACCCTGTATCGGGGCGGCAGGAAAGAGGAACCCGCAAAGCTGGATCCGCTGGCTTGCAGAGGGCTGGGCTTGCGGGAGCGGCCTGCCGTGCCCAGCTTTCGCCTTGCCCAGTTCTTCGGGCCTGCTGGCCGGCGTTTCGGCTGGTCCGGCTGGCGGGGGCTGTTCAGAGGGCAGCCTGCCAGGGGACTGCGGAGACCTGTCCGGGGCCTTGCGTGGCATCGGCCTGCGGCGAGGGAGAAGCACGACAATTCTGGACCTGTATCGAGAGGACAGAGGCAAGTTTGCCCTTGCCCATGCAGGCCGGGCGGCAAGGCTTTTTGACGGGATTTGAGGCCAGCTATCCAGAAAGGAGAAGGCGTTGCGTCGCTCTGCGCTGGGTGAAGAGGCCAGAATGCGCACCTATGAAGACGTTTTGCTCTGGCTGGCTGACGCCATGGAGGTCAATCCCTGCTTCCACGCCGCAGAGCCGCACGCAGGCCTGGCGCTGAGCCAGAAAAGCGCCAGGCAGAAGTGTCGCATGGCAGCCACGGGACTGCTGGTCACGCATGCGTTCAGGGACAGGCCGTATCGGGAAAGCGTTCTGTGCTGTCCCAAGGATGTCTTGGTTTGGGACGGCGTGCCGCACCTGCCCCAGCACATGGCGATGTGCCTGCGCCTGCAGGACCGAAGGTGAAGGGCAGGGCCGGCAGGCTGCCATCGGACTCGATCTGCGGGCTTGCCGGCTGGCTTCGTTGCCCCGGCCTTCCCGGCCTCTCCAGCATCCTTGAGCTTCTGCGGCGTTCCCGGCTTTCAGCGCTTCTCGAGCTCTGCCTGTTTCCGCAGCCGGAAAAGCCGGGACCAGCCTGCGGGCAGGCTGGTTCCGGCTAAGCTTCGCTTTTGGCCTGGCAATGGAAGCAGGGCCATGGATCGGGAAGCCGTGCAGGGCATTGTCCCTGTCTGCTGGCAGTGCGGCAGATTATTGCGGCCCCTTTCCGCAGTTGTGCTGCGCAGCGCAAGGTGGAGCCGTTTCTGATGGAGTGCTCGTCGCCGTGGCATGTTTCCCGTTCCCAGTCGATGCAGCCCACTCGGCTGACATTGCTCCTGATGCGCCTGCGCATGGCGGCCTTCATGGCATGCGGCCTGTCTTGCCGTTCTGCGGCGGGTACAAGCATAGCCCAGGGGCGGGAGGACATCTGCCGCCTGAGCCACGGTTGCGGCAGGCGAGCTTCCTTGGCCTGCCTAGCCGGCGGGGCGCATGTCTCCAGCTGAAGGCCGGCCGGGCAGTCTTTTTCTGACTGCCCGAGAAGCGGGCACCCTCCTGCCGGAGCTGGGCTTTGGCGGGGCGCAGGGGCCCCGCACAACCGGGGGGCCCCTGCCGCGGTCAGCCGACGAGCTTCTTCAGGTCCTCCTCCACCGTGCCGATGCCGGCGATGCCGAACTGCTCCGCCAGCAGGCCTGCCACGCTGGGCGAAAGGAAGGCGGGCAGGGTGGGGCCGAGGTGGATATTCTTCACGCCCAGCGAGAGCAGGGCCAGCAGCACGATGACGGCCTTCTGCTCGTACCAGCCGATGTTGAAGACGATGGGCAGCTTGTTGACGTCGTCCAGGCCGAAGGCCTCTTTCAGCTTCAAGGCGACGACGGCCAGCGAATAGGAATCGTTGCACTGCCCCGCGTCCAGCACGCGGGGGATGCCGTTGATCTCGCCCAGGTTCAGTTTGTTGTAGCGGTACTTGGCGCAGCCTGCCGTGAGGATGACCACGTCCTCGGGCAGCTTCTGCGCGAATTCCGTGTAGTAGGAGCGGCTCTTGGCTCGGCCGTCGCAGCCCGCCATGACCACGAACTTTCTGATGGCGCCGGACTTGACGGCCTCCACCACCTTGCCGGCCAGGGCCAGTAGCTGGTTGTGCGCGAACCCGCCCACAATCTCTCCGCGCTCGATCTGAACCGGCGGCGGGCAGGTTCTGGCATGGGCAATGATGGACGAGAAGTCCTTGGTTTCGCCCGGTTCGCCGGGAATGTGCCTGCAGCCGGGGAAGCCGACCACGCCGGTGGTGTAGACGCGGTTCCTGTAGCTTTCGCGCGGAGGAACCAGGCAGTTGGTGGTCAGCAGCACGGGTCCGTTGAAGCTCTCGAACTCCTCCTTCTGCCTCCACCAGGCATTGCCGTAGTTGCCTCTGAAGTGCGCGTACTTCTTGAAGGCGGGGTAGTAGTGGGCGGGCAGCATTTCGCAATGGCTGTAGACGTCCACGCCCGTGCCTTCGGTCTGCTGGAGCAGCATCTCCAGATCGCGCAGGTCGTGTCCGGAGACGAGGATGCCGGGATTCGTACCCGCGCCGATGCTGACCTTTGTCATTTCCGGATGCCCGTACGCGCCGGTGTTGGCTGCGTCCAGCAGGGCCATGGCGCTCACGCCCTTGCTGCCGGTCTCCAGCGCAAGCGCCGTCAGGTCGGCTGCGGAGAGGCTCTCGTCCAGCGTTTTGGCCAGGGCTTCCTCTATGAAGGCGTCCAGCTCAGGGTCGCTTTTGCCCAGCGCGTCCGCATGCTCGAGGTAGGCGGCCATGCCCTTGAGTCCCAGCGTGACGAGCGAGCGCAGGGAGCGCACATCCTCGTCGCGGGTGCTCAGGATGCCAGCTTTGCCGGCCTGGGCCAGCATGGACGCCCTGTCCCCGGCCTGCCACAGGGCGGCGTCGGACAGGCCGCCGGCGTCGTCGAGCCTCGCCGCGAGCGCCTTGCTGCGGGCACAGGTCGCTCGGATGCGATCCTCCAGCATCGCATCGTCGAAGTTGGCGTTGGTGATGGTGGCGAAAAGATTGGCCACCATCATGCGGTCCTCGTCGCGTTCCACGGCGAAGCCCTGGGCGCGAAGGCGGGCCGCGATCTGGCCAAGCCCCTTGGTCGCGTAGACAAGCACGTCCTGCAGGGCTGAGGTTTCGGGCTTCTTGCCGCACACGCCCATCCTGGTGCAGCCCTTGCTGCCTGCGGTTTCCTGGCACTGCCAGCAGAACATGTCCGTATTCATAGCTTGCTTCCTTTTCGAGGGGTGAATGATGGTTCCCATGCCTGCCACGTGAGCGGTGCGGCTCCGGGGCAGGGGCCCGCCGGCGGCGGGAGGGGGGCGAGCCCGTTTTCTTGTAGCAGTACGCTGCTGGCGCATCCGTGACCTTGGTTACAGGGCGGCAGTTCTTTTCGGGAGTCGTGGCAGTGCCTGCGCAGGACGCCAGAGGCCTCGGCATGGCTGCCGTAGCAGAAAAGCAATTGTCCGGTGAGGACAAGGCGGTGCCGGCGCGAGACGCAGGGAGACATGCGCAAAAAGAACGCCATGCCAAGGACGTCATGGTTTGGGACGGCGTGCCGCACCTGCCCCTGTACATGGCGATGTGCCTGCAGCCCGCAGGGCCGGCAGGCCGCTTGCGGACCGGATAGGCGCGCTTTCCGGCGGACTGCATCGCAGCGTGCCTTGCTCCGCAGAACTCCAAGAATTTGGAGTACAGAAGGACGGACCAGTCGCAGGGCTCCAAAATGTTGGAGTTCAGGAGAGGAAGGACGGCGACGGCTTCCGTCCCTGCGCGGGAAAGGCGAGGTCGCCGTGGGGTGAACGGGATGCAAGGGAGGGCCTTCCTCAACTGTACCGCTGCAGGTCCGCAGTACCGGGGAGGGCAGGCCCTGGGCTGCCGTGACGGATGCCTCCCGGCTGCGCCCTGAGGGGATTTGCCATGGAGCGCAGTGACGGATTGATGGCGCGTGTGCCCGCGGAGGCGAAAAAATATTGAAATATTTCAGTATGTTGACTTGCAAAAACGGCATAAAGTTCAATTCCGTGCAAAATCTGCGTTTGGGAAAGTTGATTTTCGTGCATACGTGATGCTTCACGCATCCAGCTCGGCGATGTCGCTCTGCGCCTTGCTTTGGCTGGCCCGAAACGTCCGTCCAGAGGATAGTTGTCTAAAAAAATCATGTAAATTCAGTTTGTTGCAATAAAACATGGCGAGAGCGCAGGCGTTGCTGGGGGGAAGAGTAGAAAGAATTCAACAGGTTATGTATCAAAACTCAAGAAAGTTTAATTTCGTGCAAAAAAAGCTTTTGAAAAAGTTCAATTTCGTGCAAGATTTCTCCACTGCTCAGCGCGTCCGTTCCTGTCCCTGCCTTGTTAGGCCTTTCTTGGCAATGTGGCAGGATCTGAAAAAATATATAAAATTCAGATAATTAACTAGAAACCTTGCCTATGGCGTTCCTGTGCCAGCATGTGCCAGACAGCAAAAAATCAAAAAAATTCAGATAGTTGATTTGAAGAGCGGATAAACTTTATATTTCGTGCAAAAATAAGCTCTACAAACTTTTAATTTCGTGAAAACCCTGTTGGGGAAGGAAGCTGGACTCCTTGGTCGCTGTTTGCCAGACCGATATTGAAAAGACTGAGTTTTCGAATAGAGGATGATATGATATTAAAAAGAAAAATTTATCAACAAATGCTTGATTGGAAGCAAAATAGAGCAGGTAAAACAGCATTGCTTATTGAAGGAGCACGCCGTGTTGGCAAAAGTTTTATATGCAAAGAATTTGCATCACATGAATATTCTTCTTATATAATTATTGATTTTGCTGATATTGATCAAACAATTAGAGATCTATTTATAAATGAAAGCCATGATAGAGACTTGTTTTTCTCAAAACTAAGTTTATATTATAGAGTTGAATTAATAAATAGGCAAAGTTTAATTGTTTTTGATGAAATTCAGCTTTTACCAATAGCGAGACAAATTATAAAATATCTTGTAGCTGATGGGAGATATGATTATATTGAAACTGGATCTTCGCTTTCTATTAAGACAAATGTGAAAGATATCGTCATTCCTTCTGAAGAACAGCGTGTGGCAATGCATCCTTTGGATTTTGAAGAGTTTCTTTGGGCGATGGGCGATACAGCCACCGTACCCGCACTTCAGGAATTCTATGAAAAGCGAATGCCTCTTGGACAGGCGCTGCACCGGCGCGTGTTGAACGATTTCCGGCAGTACATGCTTGTGGGGGGCATGCCGCAGGCAGTGCTGGCCTATGTGAGAAACAAGGATTTTGCCGGAGCCGATCAGGTCAAGCGCGAAATCCTCGATCTGTACCGCTCTGACATAGGCAAGTTTGCCCTTGCCCATGCAGGACGGGTGGCACGGCTCTTCGATGAAATTCCGGGCCAGCTTTCCAAAAAGGAGAAGGTGTATCGCCTCGCTGCTCTGGGCGAACAGGCGCGGATGCGCACCTATGAAGATGCCTTTCTCTGGCTGGCTGACGCCATGGTGGTCAATGCCTGCTTCAACGCGACGGATCCGCACGCAGGCCTTGCGCTGAGCCAGGAAAGCGCCAGGCAGAAGTGCTACATGGCAGACACAGGCCTGCTGGTGACGCATGCCTTCAGGGACTCGCCGTATTTGGAAAACGACCTGTATCGCGCCATTCTTTTCGACAAGCTTGGCATCAACGAAGGCATGCTGATGGAAAACATCGTGGCGCAGATGCTGCGTGCCAAGGGATACAAGCTGTTTTTCTACTCCCGTCGCGGCGAGGATTACAGCACGGACACGATGGAAATAGATTTTCTTCTGCGCAAGGGGCGCAATGTCTGTCCTGTCGAGGTCAAGTCTTCGGCCTACAGGAAGCATTCCTCCCTGGACAAGTTCAGGCAGAAGTTTGCCAAGGCCATAGGCGAATGCTTCCTGCTCTATCCCAAGGACGTCATGGTCAGGGATGGCGTCGTGCACCTGCCCCTCTACATGGCGATGTTCCTGTAGCCGGCAGTGCCGAACCCCGGGTCTCGTTTCAAGTGCAACGCGGGTCCCCTGTGGGTTGAGTGATGAAATCACGACGGGTTGCGAAAATGGGCAAGTGTGTTCAGGAAACTGCTGAACGCCTCACTGCGGGTGTGCAAGGTCTCTGGGGCTACGCAGGTCCAGTCTGGGCAGGCGTCCGCCTGGACAGGGCGGCAGGCGCGAGGAGCACTCCTCCAGCACCTTGTTCTTCTTCATGAGCGTCATGGCGCCCTTCGCCTTTCTGCATGCCATCCGCCGCTTCCACGCGCCTGCCAGGGCTGAGGCCGGGTGGACGGGTGGCCGGGAGAGGCAGGGAGGGCAGGGGTGGCTGCGCTGGTCCCGCAGCTTTCGCATGCGCCGCGCCAAGCTGGGCGATGGCTTCCAGATGCCCCCAAGACATGCGGAAAGCCCC
>JAEEGG010022228.1_pt1 | contig 12509 bp, 9 predicted proteins | sample 9134161 | NCBI WGS metagenome assembly JAEEGG01 (sample SAMN16246543, study PRJNA631951) | gut metagenome | biome: gut microbiome; feature: rumen; material: CR-attached | host: Bos | place: Iran: Karaj | collected 2018-10
TTCCCGTTGCAACTCTTTCCACAGCAAATCATAATAATGTTCGATCAAACTTCGTCTTTCCGGACTTTTCTTCTTTTCTGTTGGGATGCCTTCAATGTATTTTGGTGTTTCCATAATTGTTGGTTTTTAATGTTTATCGCTGCAAAGATGCGTCCCTTGTCAAGACTAAGCCGTTGATTAAACGTTTGTAGTCGACTGTAGTCGTTTGTTGTCGGGTAAGTAACTGGGAATGAAATGGATGTTATTTTGGAAACAAATCTTACATAAATCTGTCATAAATGGATCGCTTCGTTCCTCTTAATCCCCCGCCCTTCGGGCACCCCCTTAAAAGGGGGAGACGCGAAGCGACGACGAGAAGTGTAGTTCTCTGGCGGTGTAGGAGATTGACTCGCTCCGCATCGTCGAATCTTCGATTTGCGGATCAAGTCCGCAATGACGGCTCGGGGGCAAGAGTATAGGATAATGAGGTTCCCGCTGCGCGGGAATGGAGTTAGTATTAACAGGTACCACGCGGCGGCTTAAAACGTTTTCGGGTCGTAAGCGTTACCATCCGACGCTGGTCACTCTTCATACTCCTCCATTCCCGCCGTTAGGCGGGAACCTAACATACCGTGTGCGGGAACGCCAAAGCCCGACCGGGGTGGGCGGGGAGGCGGGGCCGCCGGGCGGGGAAGCGCCCGCAAGGGATGGCTAAGCGCTTGACCCTCACGGAGCGGCGCTTGTCGTTTACCTTCGCAGAAGGTACTCCGCGACCTGAGGGTCAGGCGTTTAGACAGCCGCGGGGAGGTCCGATGGAGGCGGCCTTGATCCTTCGCTTACTTCTCATCAAGGAGAAGGAAGGTAAAAGCAAGCCGCAGGCATAGATACACTCCCTCGTCCCTATGTCGGTATGACATGCCTGCTAGCATCTCGGTAAAAAGAGAAAAACAGCCCATCCCCTTGCGGGTCTGTGGAAAAGTTGTAATTTTGCAGGCAGAAAACCAATCGTATGTGTTCCCTTCAAGTAGGGTAATCGCTGGATACGATTGGTTTTTTGTTTTGTGTCTCTATCTTGTTCACGCAGTATTGTACATGTTTCCCGTCGCTTTTGATTCCAATGGTCAGTTTTACCATAAAGTTCAAATACGCTATCTCGGGGTGGACAAATTCATGGTATAGGATGGCTATATTTTTGTAACCGTTTTTCTTTTGTGTTCCTGTCTTGGCTTCCACAAAAATAGGTGCGTCTTCTTTTCCGTGAGCGAAGGTAATAACTTGCTTTAGGTGTTTTACTGCATATGTCGATTTCCAGTCGGCAGAAGCACGATTGATTGTCTTTTTGTCGCTTTCTCCCTTTTTAATAATGACTATAACGCCCAAAAACGGGTTGAAAATGCCATTTGTTCCACTTTCCCGTTGCAACTCTTTCCACAGCAAATCATAATAATGTTCGATCAAACTTCGTCTTTCCGGACTTTTCTTCTTTTCTGTTGGGATGCCTTCAATGTATTTTGGTGTTTCCATAATTGTTGGTTTTAATGTTTATCGCTGCAAAGATGCGTCCCTTGTCAAGACTAAGCCGTTGATTAAACGTTTGTAGTCGACAGTAGTCGTTTGCTGTCGGGTAAGTAACTGGGAATGAAAATTATGTGTTTCTTTCTTTTTGAAGCAAATCTTACATAAATCTGTCATAAATGGATCGCTTCGTTCCTCTTAATCCCCCGCCCTTCGGGCACCCCCTTAAAAGGGGGAGGCGCGAAGCGACGACGAGGGGGTAGTCCTCTGGCGGTGTAAGGGATGGCGGATCCTTGTCCGCCATGAGGGTTTGGGGTGGGAGTGTGTCGTTTAGAACGAAGGTGAGAACAACGGACACCGTGGGCGGAAACGCCAAAGCCTGACCGGGTTGGGCGGGGAGGCGGGGCCGCCGGGCGGGGAAGCGCCCGCAAGGGATGGCTAAGCGCTTGACCCTCACGGAGCGGCGCTTGTCGTTTGCCTTCTCCGAAGGCACTCCGCGACCTGAGGGTCAGGCGTTTAGACAGCCGCGGGGAGGTCCGATGGAGGCGGCCTTGATCCTTTGGTTCCTTTCCCATCAAGGGGAAAGGAACGAATAAAAACAACATAACAAAGCCGCCGCAAGGACCCTTGCGGCGGCTATTGGTATTATTTATTGATTGCTCTGTCAGCTAATCCTCATTCCACCGTCTGCTCAATGTAGTGGTAGTAAGTGGAATCGTTCTCCGCAGCGGCGGAAATCAACAGACCGTTGTCGGTGTTGTAGTAGTAGTAGCTGTAACCGTCTCTGATTCTGTTGTGCTTCGATTGGCGGGTGGCCACGCGGATGCCGTCACCGTCGAAAATGGAATAGGCCATGGGGAAGCCGGTATAAACACAAGGTCTGTCGTCGTAGACGCAGGTGGTATTAAGGTTGAATAGTTATTAGCTTTAAATCCTTTCTCTCAGCATCTGCATCGCCTTCGGCAGTCCATCGGCATTGCGTCCACCGGCCACGCAGAGGGTCTTCTGTCCGCCGCCACCGCCTTGGATCTCCTTGGCCACCTCACGGATGAGCTTGGTGGCGTCAAGGTCTTTGGCGTCGGCAAAGGCCTCGGGTAGCAACAGGCAGAGCGAAGGCTTGCCTTCGGCCACGGAGCCGAGGATGGCGATGGTGCTCTCGTTCATCTGCTTCAGCATCAGGGCGATGTTGCGCAGCTGGTCGCCACCGCAAGGCAGGGTCTCCATGATGAGTTTATAGCCTTCGTGGTCGAGGGCCTTCTCATGCAGCCTCTCGGCCATGGCCTGGGCCTTCTCCTGCATCAGGTGTTCCACCTCTTTCTTCAAGGCGGAGTTCTGCTCGTTGAGCGAGGTGACGGCCTTCACCAGGTCGGGCGACTTGACGCACTCGCGCAGACGACCGATGAGGTCGAGCTGCTCGTCGAGGTATTGCTCCACGGCCTCGCCCGTGATGGCCTCGATGCGGCGGATGCCCGCGGCGATGGCGCCTTCACTGACGATCTTGAACATGCCGATGTTGCCCGTGGCGCTGGTGTGACAGCCACCGCAGAGTTCCATGGAGTAGTCCTTGTCGAAGACCACCACGCGCACCTTGTCGCCGTATTTCTCGCCAAACAAAGCCGTGGCACCCATGGCTTTGGCCTCGTCGATCGGCATCTCGGCGTAGGTCACGTTCGGGATGTTCTCACGGATCTTCTGGTTGACGATCTTCTCCACCTTTTGAATCTCCTCGGGCGTCATCTTGGCGAAGTGGCTGAAGTCGAAGCGCAGACGCTGGTCGTCGACCAACGAGCCCTTCTGCTCCACGTGGCTACCCAGCACCTGCCTCAAGGCAGCATGCATCAGGTGGGTGGCGCTGTGGTTGTTGGCGATGCGCTGACGGCGTTCCACGTCGATGGCGGCAGTGAAGGCCACCTCGGGGTTCTGAGGCAGCTGCTCTGTGATATGGATGACAAGGTTGTTTTCCTTGACGGTGTTGACAATCTTGATGGTCTCGTTCTCGGAGGTCAGGGTGCCGGTGTCGCCCACCTCACCGCCCATCTCGGCATAGAACGGGGTCTTGTCGAGGACGATCTCGAAGTGGGTCTTCTTTTTGGCCACCACCTCGCGGAAACGCAGGATGTGGCTCTCGCAGCTCATGTCCGTGTAGCCGACGAACTCGGTGGGCTGCTCGCTCTCGTTCACCACCACCCAGTCGCCATTGGCTTTCTCGGCGGCTTTGCGTGAGCGGTTTTTCTGCTCTTCGAGGTTGGCTTTGAAGCCTTCCATGTCGACGTTGATGCCCTTTTCGGCGGCCATCAGCTGGGTGAGGTCGATGGGGAAGCCGAAGGTGTCGAACAGCTCGAAGGCGAAGTTGCCGTCGATGTCCTGACCCTTGTGTTGTTCCACATAACCTTCAAAACGCTTGATGCCTTGTGCCAAGGTGCGCAGGAACGAGGCCTCCTCTTCGCGGATGACCTTGCTGACGAGCTCCTCTTGCGACTTGATCTCGGGATAGTTGTGCTCCATCTGCTGCACCAGGATGGGCAGGAGCTGGCACACAAACGGCTCTTCGAAGCCGAGGAAGGTGAAGCCATAGCGCACGGCACGACGCAACACGCGGCGGATCACATAGCCAGCGCCGTTGTTCGACGGCAGCTGTCCGTCGGCGATGGCGAAGCTCACGGCACGCAGGTGGTCGGCGATGACGCGCATGGCGACGTCGGTCTTCTCGGCCTTGCCGTATTCGATGCCCGATATCTTGGCGATGGCTTGGATGATGGGTTGGAACACGTCGGTGTCGTAGTTCGAGGTCTTGCCTTGCAGCACGCGGACGAGGCGCTCAAAGCCCATGCCCGTGTCGACATGCTTGGCAGGGAGTTCCACCAGCTGGCCGTTGGCCATGCGGTTGTATTGCATGAACACAAGGTTCCAGATCTCGATCACCTGCGGGTCGTCCATGTTGACGAGGTCGCGGCCAGGAATCTGCTTGCGGGCAGCGTCGTCGCGCAGGTCGATGTGGATCTCCGAGCAGGGACCGCAGGGACCCGTCTCGCCCATCTCCCAGAAGTTGTCCTTCTTGTTGCCGTAGATGATACGGTCTTCGCTGACGTGCTCCTTCCAGTAGCCGTAGGCCTCCATGTCGGCAGGCTGGCCGTCCTTCTCGTCGCCGCCGAAGACGGTGACGTAGAGACGGTCCTTGTCGATCTTCACCACCTCGGTGAGGTACTCCCAAGCGTAGGCGATGGCTTCTTTCTTGAAGTAGTCGCCAAACGACCAGTTGCCGAGCATCTCAAACATGGTGTGGTGGTAGGTGTCGTGGCCCACTTCCTCGAGGTCGTTGTGCTTGCCCGACACGCGCAGGCATTTCTGCGAGTCGGCGGCGCGTTTCCACTTCGAAGGCTGGTTGCCCAAGAAGATGTCCTTGAACTGGTTCATGCCAGCGTTGGTGAACATCAAGGTCGGGTCGTTCTTGACGACGATGGGTGCCGAGGGCACAATAGCGTGTTCCTTGGAGCGGAAGAAGTCCAAAAAACTATTTCTGATTTCGTAAGCGTTCATTTATAGTGAGTTATGTGTTTTTACTTTAAAAAATGATTCAAAAAAACATGCAAAGTTACGCTAAATATTCTATTTTTGCACCATGTTTTTGATTTTGGGCGTTATTTAAGGCTCAATCAGGGAATAAAATGGCAAAACAAAAGCATTACATATTTAATCAGTTGACCCAAAATTTTGAGGTACTTGAGACTTCAAAATCAAGGGGCTTTTTTCGCTATGTTTTGGTTTTTCTTGCTGTTTTGGGTGTCGCATTTCTGTTTGCTGTATTGCTGTTTAGCTTTTTCAAGTCTCCAAAGGAGAAGATGCAGGCTCGTGAGTTGGAATATATGAAACTCCAATACGAGATTTTGAACGATAGGTTGGAAGACATGGAGCTGCTTTTGACGGATATGGAGCATCGCGATAATGACCTTTATCGTGTGATGTTTGAGGCTGAACCTGTTCCGAGCCAAGTGCGCAGGTCGGGCTTTTCGGACGCTGACCGTTATGCAGGCTTGTATGGCTATGTGAATTCGGCCCAGGTGGTGAGCGCTGCCCGGAAATTGGATGTCATCGCAAGCCAGCTGTACAACCAATCGGTGTCGTATGACTCGTTGTTTGTTATGGCACGCAACAAGTCGGTGATGTTGGCTCACATCCCTGCAATTATCCCATTGAAGGAGACGGAAATCAAGTATATCTCTTCGTTTTTTGGCTATCGGCCTGACCCGATTTATAAGGTCGCCAAGTTCCATAGCGGCATAGATTTCTCGGCCGCGTTGGGTACGGAAACATTTGCTTCAGGTGATGGCGTTGTATGTGACGTGGAAAAGAATGATTGGGGCTATGGCAATATGGTGACTATCGATCATGGTTTCGGTTACAAGACACGTTATGCCCATCTCCAGAAAGCCGCTGTGCGTAAAGGACAAAAAGTGAAAAGAGGCCAACGGGTAGGCTATATTGGCAATTCGGGAAAGACCACGGGTGTCCATCTGCATTATGAAGTACTGAAAAACGATGTCCAAGTTGACCCCATCAACTTTTTCTACAACGACCTCACGCCTGACCAATACGAACAGATTTTGCAGCAGTCAACCTTGCCCACACAAACAATGGATTGAGTTGAGTTTAGAGTTTAGTGTTTAGAGTTTAGTGTTTATAGAGTTTAGAGTAGGACACGCTCCTTCGACATTGTAAGGCGTCATTCCGTGAAGAAGTAAGGAACATCCCAGGATTATGAATTTTAAATTTTAAATTTTGAATTTTGAATTTTGAATATTGAATTATGGAAGAGAACAAGACCACAGGAAAATACTATTATTCAATTGGCGAAGTGGCCGCCATGTTCAATGTCAACACTTCTATGATCCGTTATTGGGAAAAAGAGTTCGACGTGCTGCGTCCGCGCAAGAATAAGAAAGGCAATCGTCTCTTCACCGAGCGCGATGTGCGTTATGTGCATGTCATTTATCAGTTGCTCAAAGTAAAAGGCTACACCTTGGCTGGTGCCAAACAAGCCCTCAAGGAACGTTTCAGCGACTATGAGGAACGCATCATCATGCTTGAAACTTTGGATAAGACCCGCAATTTCCTCCTTGACTTGGATAAAGCCTTAGCAGAGAAACAGAAAAAGGCATGAAGCCTTATTGGCTATAAGCAATCAGCCGTCAGCTATCAGCTTGGTAGCACTAAAGCTGATAGCTGACGGCTGAAAGCCTACTTTTTCATTCTTCCAATAAGTTCCTCGCTTTCAAATACACTCTCCATTTTTCCAGCACTTGCTTCATGTCGTCGGGCAACTCCGAGGTGAACATCATCTGCTTGCCTGTAGTGGGATGCACAAAGCCTAATTCTTTGGCGTGCAGCGCATGACGCGGCATGATCTTGAAGCAGTTGTCGATGAATTGCTTGTATTTCGAGAAGGTGGTGCCTTTTAGGATGACATCACCGCCATACATGGCATCGTTGAATAAGGGATGTCCGATGTATTGAGAATGCACACGGATTTGGTGGGTGCGCCCCGTTTCCAAACGGTATTCGTTCAAGGTAACATAACCAAAGCGTTCTAGCACTTTCCAGTGTGTGATGGCATCTTTGCCATAGTCGCCATTGGGATAGACGGTCATCTTGCGGCGGTCGCTGGTACTGCGCCCAATGTTGCCCTCAATGGTGCCTTCGTCTTCATCGAAGTCGCCCCACACCAATGCATTATAACGGCGGTGGATGCTATGCACAAAGAATTGGTGCGCCAGCACGGCTTGAGCGGCCTCGTTCTTGGCTACGATCATTAGGCCCGTGGTGTCCTTGTCGATGCGGTGGACGAGATAACCGAAGCGGTTCTCAATGTTCTGGTGGGTCTGCTCGAAGTAATATGCCAAGCCGTGTAGCAACGTGTGCTCGAAGTTGCCGTGACCGGGATGCACGACTAAACCTGCCTGTTTGTTGATGACTATTACATCATCATCTTCGTAAACGATGTTCAACGGAATGGGCTCGGGCTTGATGTCGGTTTCACGAGGTGGATATGTGAATACGATGGAAATGACATCGTTGGGCTTCACTTTATAGTTTTGTTTGACAGCCTTCTCGTTCACCAGGATGTTGCCCGCCTTGGCCGCGTTCTGCACGCGGTTGCGTGAGATGTTGGAAAGATGGTTGGTCAAGTAGGTGTCGATGCGTTCAGGTTGTTGCCCAGGGTCGACCGTCATGCGAATATGTTCGTAAAGCTCGCTGCCTTCTTCGATTTCAGAAAGCATGTCCTCCCCGCGTAGAGGATTGCCAGACATGGAGTCTATGTTTTCTTGGGTCAGCTCGTTGTTTAAGGTTTCGTTGAGGTCGTTCATTTGCGGATGATGAATTTTTGGTTGATGACTTGGCCTTCGTCGGTGGTGATGCTAAGGAGATACATTCCGTCTGTGAATTGGTCAACAGGGATGACGGTTTGGTATTCCCCAGTAAACACTTTCTTCCCCATCAGGTCGTAGATGCTCACTTGTCCACCTTTGATGTCGCTTTCGATATGCAATAAGTTGCTGACCGGGTTCGGATAGACCATAAAGGTCCCTGAGCCTGTCGAAGGGCCGTTCTCTTCCACGCCGATATAATAGGAGTCGCCTACCACTGGGCGAATCATCAGCGAACCATGCTTGCTGCTCTGTTGCCACGAGCCGTTGGTGTTGATGAAATTGTATTGGATATTGTCAATCGAGGTATCGAAACCGATGTTGATGAGAGCATCGCTGCGTTGTTCGATGCCAAGGTAGAATGCATTGGCAGTGGTTACGGTTTCGTCAAACTTGTAATAAGTGAATTGATAGCGTTGGTCCTGCCATTGTGGGCGTTGGTTCTGCAAGCGGTAGATTTCCTCGCCAGGCTTGCCGTTTTCGTCTTTCCAAACCACGATGTCAAAATACTGGTTGTTGGCATCGTTGAGGGTGTGATTGAACAATAGCTGAACTCCTTGGATTGTGTCGTAGTCAGCCAAATCGAAACGGACGGCAAACTTTCCTCCTGCGGGATGTACCCCGAAGCCCAGTTCAGGAATACCGTCGTCATAAGCATAGTAATTGTACATGCCTACGCGATAAATCATGGAATCGGTCAAAGGTGGATTTGTTGTAGGATCGTAAACAAAGTGGCTGATTTGATAGGAAACTGAGTCGTACCACATGCTCAGTGCGAACAATTCCCCAACGTATGGACATGCTGGTGACTCGCCATATTCGGGGCAGTTGAGGAACCCGGCTTCATGATACGGTTGGATGGTGACTGGATCTAATGCGCGTGTGTAGTGTTGGCCGCCTCCAATTTGTTGCACCTCATAGTAATAATAGGCTTCATGGTCAATACCGTCAAGGTTGGCAATGTCGATTTCCAGGTTCTCACGTATGGCTGAGTTCGGGTTGACACGATATTGGCGATAGGGGATGGACTGGTAGCGGTTAAAGAATGAAGGCCTTTGCCCGGAGAAAGTCAGCATAGGATAGTAGGTGTCGTTCAATGAACGGTTGATGTTCAGGTAGACAAAGTCAATATTCCAGTTATCCTCATTGCTGCGATCGGTGGGAAGTGACGAATTGACGATGCTGGCATAGTTGTAAAAACGGAAATAGAAATTGTCTTTGAAATACTTTAGGTCGCGGATGGGAACCATGACTTGTTCAAAGTATTGGCCTCCGTTGTGTGCCATAAAGCTGTCCAAACGCTGTCCGGGCACACTCCAAATGTGATACCAAGTGGTGTCAGCTACAGTGGTGAATACCGAATCACAGGGCACGGCGATGCTTCCTTGTGTCATGGGGGTCAGGGTGTCAGTGACGAGGGTGTAAAGTCCAGGTTGGCAGCCTACTGAAGCCCAAATTGTATCGCCAGGAAATAACGTGTCAACTTGCATCTCGGCAAAAATGTCGGCAATGCTGTAGTTTTGATAATCAAGAAATAGGAATTCTTGGTGCTCAGTGGTTGTTCCAAACTGCAACACGAGCGAGTCTTGAGCTTCGGGTGCGTTGCCGTTGCCTTGTGGCTGGTAATAGAAACTAAAGTAGACCGAATCGGCGGGAGTTAGAGCGCGCGGCTCAGGCTCCATGATGGAATCGAGTCGGATACGGACAGAAGTAAGATATTCGGCCACAAAAGCATTGCTAATGGAGTAGCTGTAGACTTTTCCATCGGCATCCAGCACATCGAAGGTGGCACCGTTGCGATTGGGAGGACAGAGAGGAAAACCATCGTTCACCAACACATTGTTGTCAGTCCATTTCGTCGAGTCAGGGGTAAGGTTTGAATGGCTGAAGTCGTCGAAAAAAGGAAGAAATCTTGCTTCGGCAACACCTCTATTTGAGGGTGCTTTCTCCGTTGTGGTTCTATAGTTGGTCAGTATCTCTTGCGCTGAGGCTTGAAGGGCGAATAGTCCAAAAGCCAAAGACAATGCGAGAACCTTAAAATTCATCTTCATCTTCGTTTTCATAATCGGTGGTCTCAATGGGTTCAGTAAATGTATCTGTAATAGTATCTAAAACAAAGGATTGTGGCCTGTTGATAACAGAATCTTCATGCAGTAGTTCATCCATCTCCTTGTTGAAATCCATGGTACGGTTTGAATGGTACCTGACATTGATAAAAGTGCCGGGCTTGACTTTGTTTGAGCTTGGGCCAGGGCTCATCATCCTAATGCACATATATTGAATGCTGTCGCTGTCTTCCGAAACCTCCTCACCGAGATTGAGACCTGCTAAGTTGAGTAGACGTTTCGTTTCTTCCGCTGGCTTGCCGATGAGATTGGGCACTTTGATGTCGGTCTTGTCATCGCCAATACCCACACTGAGCATGATTTTGCTGCCTTTCACTAACTCTGTCCCAGGCTCAATGGGATGTCCTTGGTAATACTGTTCTATGATATTGTTCTTGTAGGAATAACTCACATAATCCAGATAATCAACATCCAAACCGCTTGATTCCAGCCTTCCGATAGCTTCGCGCAGGGAGATGCCTTTCAGGTTGGGCATCACAGTTTTTTCAGGTGTCATGGCAACGATGATGGCATACACATTTCTTCCTTTCTTGATTTTCGAGCCAGGCAAGGGGTCTTGCTGGTAAATGATGCCAGGCTGTTGACCCTTGGGATAAACGCTGTCAATGAGGATGAAGTTGAATTCTTTTGAGTAGTCATGTTCCACTTGACGGAAGTCTTGACCAACAAAATCAGGCATGGTAAATACCTTGTCATGGCGTGTATATCTATCTAGTAACCTGAATGTTAACCATAGTAATACACCGCAAAGCACTAGTATGATGAGTAGGTTGATGTAAAATTTCTTTTCCTTGAGAAACTGAAAGCGTCCCATAATTTACTAATTTAGCCGTGTTTTTACAACTCATTTTTGAGCAGAATTATTGCTCATATCATTTAAACCGACAAAATTACAAAAAATATGAAAAACGTGGCAATTATTTGTGGCGGAGATTCGGGAGAGTTCGAAATTTCCGTCAAAAGTGCACAAGTGGTAAAGCAGAACCTGGATCCAGAAAAGTATAATTCAAAAATAATTGTGGTCTCGAAGAAAGGATGGTACGGACTTTTGAAAGATGGTACCCGGGTGGACGTTGACAAGAATGACTTTTCTATCTCAGTAGGTGGACACAGGACGAAATTCGATGTGGCTTTCAACGCGGTGCACGGCGAGCCAGGCGAAAACGGACCGCTTTCAGGATATTTGGAACTGTTGGGCATCCCTTGTACTTCGTCGCCCCTGACCACATGCGCCCTTACGTTTCACAAGGACTTCTGCAAACGAGTGGTGGCTTCTTATGGCGTCAAAGTAGCTCCTTCGGTGCTCATTAACGAAGGCGAAAAATATGATGCTGACGAAATCATCAAGCAATTGGGACTGCCGCTGTTCGTCAAGCCTACCTGCAACGGTTCTAGCGTGGGCGTGACTAAAGTGAAGACAGCGGAAGAGCTTGCTCCTGCTATATATACGGCTCGGGCTGCTGGTCGTCAAATCATGTGCGAGAAGTTCGTCGATGGACGCGAGTTCGGCTGTGGTGCCATGGAGTTTAAAGGCAAGATGATGGTGTTTCCCCTGACTGAGATTTGCAGCAAAAACGAGTTTTTCGATTACGAGGCCAAATATACTGCTGGCAAATGCGATGAAGTGACGCCTGCACAAGTGGATGAGGACACCGAAATCGAAATCAAGGCCACAACGGCAATGCTGTACGAAAAGCTGGAATGCAAGGGCTTTGTCCGCATGGACTACATCGTCAGCGATGAAGGCGTGTTCTTCATCGAGGCCAACATCGTTCCAGGCATGTCGGAAGCCAGCATCATTCCCAAGCAGGCACAATGCTTCGGCTTGACGCTCAGTCAGCTGTTCGAAATGGCAATAGAGAATGTCCTTTGAACTATGAAAGAAAGGTCTCTAACCGAAAAGACCCGAATTTATCCGAAAAAATCGGGTAAGTTCGGGTTCGTTCGGTTAGAGATAGTATGATTACACCGTGAGGATGTCCTTCGACTTCAACTCAGTGAGGTCGTCAATCTTCTTGATGTATTTGTCGGTGAGTTTCTGGATCTCCTCTTGAAGGAGTTTCGACTCATCTTCCGAGATCACGTCTTTTTCCAGTTTCTTGGCGTCGTCGTTGGCGTTGCGGCGGATGCCACGGATGCCCACTTTGGCTTCCTCGGCGGCGTTCTTGGTGCGTTTCACCAGCTCTTTACGACGTTCCTCGGTCAAAGCAGGCACGCTGATTCGCAGGATTTCACCGTTGTTGATGGGGTTGAAGCCCAAGTTGGCGTTCAAGATGGCCTTGGCGATGTTGCCGAGTGCGCTCTTGTCGAAAGGTTGCACCACAATCATGCGCGCGTCGGTGCAGCCGATGTTGGCGGTTTGTTCGATGGGCACTGTCGTGCCATAGTATTCAACCATTACGCCGTTCAGCATAGCCGGACTAGCTTTTCCGGCCCTGATGCCCTGAAATTCATGCTCCAAGTGCTT
>JAEEGG010022231.1_pt1 | contig 12508 bp, 7 predicted proteins | sample 9134161 | NCBI WGS metagenome assembly JAEEGG01 (sample SAMN16246543, study PRJNA631951) | gut metagenome | biome: gut microbiome; feature: rumen; material: CR-attached | host: Bos | place: Iran: Karaj | collected 2018-10
TAACAAAAAAAGTATTTTTTTTTTATTTTTTTTTTGATATAATCGGGGGAAAAGGAGTCATTATGAAAATAGAGACAAAAGCATTACATTCAGGATATAAACCGGAGAACGGTGGACCGGGAACTATCCCTATTGTTCAGAGTACTACTTACCGCTTTGACAGCTGCGATCACGTAGCAGCACTTTTTGATAAGCCTACAGAATATATGTATTCACGCTTTGCAAATCCTACCTGCGATGCAGTAGAAAAAAAGATTGCAGATCTTGAAGGCGGAATCGGTTGTATGCTTACTTCCAGCGGACAGGCAGCAAGTCTTCTTTCTGTTTTAAATCTTTGTTCTGCAGGAGACAGCTTTATTGCTTCTTCTTCAATTTATGGCGGAACAATCAACCTGTTTGGTTTTACTCTTAAAAAGCTTGGAATTGAATGTATCTGGGTAGATGTAGACGCAAGCTACGAAGAAATCTGCAAGGCAATTAAGCCTAATACAAAATGTATTTTTGGCGAAACAATTGCAAATCCGGCTCTTACAGTTTTTGATTTTGAAACCTGGGTTAAGGCTGCTCACGATAATAATCTTCCAATTATTGTAGATAATACCTTTGCAACTCCAATTCTCTGCCGTCCTTTTGAATGGGGCGTTGATATTGTAGTTCATTCAACAACAAAATATATGGATGGTCACGCTGTTCAGGGTGGCGGCTGTATCGTAGACTCAGGAAACTTTGACTGGGAAGCTGCTTACAAAGCAACAGGAAAATTTGCCGACATGGTAGAGCCTGACGAAAGCTATCACGGACTGCGCTATGTAGGTGACTTTGGAAAAGCTGCTTACATTGTAAAGGCCCGCACCCAGCTTATGCGCGACTTTGGATGTTACCCTGCTGCACAGAGTGCCTTCTACTTAAATCTTGGTCTGGAAACACTTCCAGTCCGCATGCCACGCTACTGCGAAAACGCACGCAAGGTTGCAGAATTCTTTAAGTCAAGCGACAAGATTGCAAAGGTAACTTACCCTGGACTTCCTGGCGACAAGTACTATGAACGCGCACAGAAGTATCTTCCGGACGGAACTTGTGGTGTAATTTCAATCAGCATTAAGGGTGGACGCCAGGCAGCAGTTCGCTTTATGGATGCTCTCAAGCTTGCAATTGACGAGGTTCATGTTGCAGATATCCGCACCTGTGTACTTCACCCTGCCAGTGCTACACACCGCCAGCTTACAGATGAACAGCTTGTTGCAGCCGGAATTGACGGCGGAATGGTTCGCTTTAGCTGTGGTCTTGAGAACGTAGAAGATATTATTGAAGATGTAAAACGCGGTCTTGCCGCTATATAATTATTCTTTTGGGCTTGCAATATCCAGCTCAAGCGCCTGGTCTGCAAGTCCCGAAATATAAGAAGCAGCAGCAGATTTTTCTTTGGTGGTGCCTGCACTTCCCAAAGATATTTTCTGCTGCTCTTTTTTTTGGTTTCGCTGTGCGTTTAACTGTTTTGCAGCAAGAAGAATGTCTGCGGCTTCCTGTGCATTTTTTATATGCAGACATTGTGCAACAGCGCTTTCTTCGGCGCCGGCAAGTCCTTCCAGAGTAAGAAATTTTTTCTGTAATGCAGCCGCGCGTTTTTCTCCAACACCCGGCAGCTCCAGGAATATAGAGGCAGTATTTTCTTTTGTACGCAGTTCCTGGTTACGGCTGGTAGCAAAGCGGTGGCATTCATCGCGCACTCTCTGTAAAAGCCGCAGTGCATCGCTTCTTTTTGGAAGATTAATAGGCGTACTGTTTCCAGGTAAGTATATTTCTTCATCGCGTTTTGCAAGACCCGCTACAGGAATATCAAGCCCAAGAGAATTTAAAATTTCTTCTACAGCGTTTACCTGGCCAAGACCACCATCAATCAAAATCAAATCGGGCAGGTCCGACTGTTCATTAATCAGCCTTGTGTAACGGCGGGTTGCAGCTTCACGCATAGATTCAAAGTCATCAATCAGGCCGTCCGTATTTTTGAGCCTAAAGTAGCGGTAATTCTTTTTATCCGGGTTGCCGTTGTAAAAGCTGATGAGCGACGCAACCGGAAACTTTCCGCCTATATGTGCAATATCAAAGCCTTCTATGCGTACAGGCAGTGTATCAAGCCCAAGCAGGTTCTTAAGCTCTTCCATTGCAGGGGTGTCTCCACGGTCACGCAGACGTCGGATAATATCTTCATGTGCATTTTCCCTTGCCATATTGAGCGCTGCAATATCGCGTTTGTCCTGGTCGCCCGGAACAATTACGCGGGTCTGGGAGTTCATTGCTTCGCTAAGCCAGCGGTTTATAAAATCGCACTGTGCCTCTGTCGGAACAAAAATACTTGGAGGCAGCTGTTTGGAATCTTCATAATAAGCAGACATAAATTCTGCTAAAAGCTCATCATCCTCGTTCAGACTTTCTACACGGTAATTTTCACGGCCAAGAAGCTTACCGCCACGTACTTTAAGAACTGTAAAGCTTACAAGCTCTCCTTCGCTGTAGTGTGCAATGTAGTCGCGGTCTTCGGAATCAAAGCTTTCGACAATATTCTGATTCTGCAAAATCATAAGGGCTTTAATTCCATCGCGCAGTCTGGCAGCCTTTTCAAAATCCAGGGAAGCGGCGGCAGCCTTCATGTCGGCACTAAGCTTTTCTATAGTCTGTTCGGACTGTCCCGAAAGCAGTTGGGTTATTTCTTCTATATATTTATTGTATTCTTCCTTATCAATTTTTCCGCAGCACGGAGCTTTGCACTGCTTCATGTGATAGTACAGGCACGGGGTTTCGCGCTTATGCAGGGTGCGGCAATGTCTTACCGGATACAGGCGGTAAATATTTTCTATAAAGGTATCAAGAGCGCTTACGTTAGGGTAGGGACCAAAATAGGTTGAACCGTCCTGCAGGATACGCCTGGTTCTGAATATTTTTGGAAAGTCTTCGTTTGTAACACGCAGAACAGGGTAGGATTTTCCATCCTTAAGACAGATGTTGTAGCGCGGGCTGTGCTGTTTGATTAAATTATTTTCGAGTAACAGAGCCTCATACTCATTTGTTGTAGTTATGTACTCTATGGAGGCTGCACGGGAAACTAAAAGCCTGGTCTTTACCGTACGCTGGCCCGAAAAATAGGAGCACAGGCGGTTTTTAAGGTTCTTTGCCTTGCCTACGTATATGATGGTGCCTTCCTGATTGCGCCAAAGATATACGCCGCTTGATTGAGGAGCCTTTAATGCCGTTTCGTGCAGAATGTTTTGTGCCATATAAAAATTATATCAAATTTTTTTATATTTTGCCGATAGTCTAAGCAGGTACCTATATGAAAAAAATTATGATTGCTTTTGCCGGCGCAGCCCTCATGTTATGCGCGGCATCTGGATTTGCAGAATCAAAGCAGATTGTTCTCGGTGGTAAAAACGGCTGGCCTGTTTTTAGATATGAAGATAATATCACCACGGGAAAAGGCCGTTTTGGCTATGATTGTATTGAGCTTGCAACAAATTCCTTTGTATTTGATGAATACACCGATCTTTTAATCGATTTTGAAAAGCAGGATAACCCTGTTTCTGCCGGTGCATACGAGGTTGTATCAAATAACCTTAAGGTTTCTAACGATTCCCTGCTGGAAAAGTCTGCGGGACTTAGTCGTAATATTGGCGGCTTGAGTATTCAGGGAAAACCGGGCACTTTCTTTGGTTCCGAAGGCCTTATGGGCTCTTTTTCAATTGAATTTTGGCTTTGTCCGTCGCTTGGAGAAAACGGCGAAGTAATTTTGAACTGGGAATCTTCCAAAAACGTACGCGGACGCCTGGTTTATCAGCTTTTAAACTGTATTTTTGACGGTGGTCACCTGGATTGGACTATTTCCAATCTTTTTGATTCTTATGCGGGACCAGACGGAGATGGAGAGATTCATCTTAAAGGTTCTTCTACTATTATTCCGGACACCTGGTCGTATCATGCACTTTCCTATGACTGCGAAACAGGCATTCTTGAATATCTTGTAAACGGAGTGACCGAAGATTTAATTTATATCACTTCAAATGGAAAAGAAAGCGGTGAAATTTCTCTTGTAGTAATGGGAACCCCATCTACAGTTGAGCTGTGCAAGGAATACACCGGAAAAATAGATGAAATAAGAATTTTGCGTAGACCTTATACTCCGCCTGACTATCAGTCTGCAGAGGCTGCCGGTGCTCTTGGAAGAATGCTCTACAAGCCTATGGGCGGACGCTTTGAAACACAGCCAATTGTTGTTTCAACAGGCTCTGTGCTCAAAACCCTTACTGCCGAAATGAACGAGCCGTCTCAGACAGAAATAAGCTTTTTTGTACGTTCCGGAGATAATTACTTTAACTGGACAGACTCTTATCCTGAATGGAAGCCTGTGGAAAGCGGAAAAGATATTAGCGGTGTGTCAGGAATGTATTTTCAGGTTGCCTGCGAGCTTTATCCGGATGGAAACGGAAGCGTTTCTCCTTCGGTAACCACACTTACCCTTGATTTTGAAGAGCTTCCTCTGCCGCTGCCACCATTTACCGTAAAGGCTCAGGCTGGAAACGGCTGTGTAACTCTTAGCTGGAATTATTCGGTAGATGAAACTGCCGGCGGATATTACATTTTTTATGGCAACAGACCGGGCGAATATCTTGGACGCGTTGCTTTAGAAGGTTCGTCACCTGTAAATGTAGGAAATACAACTACCTTTACACTTACAGGCCTTGAAAACGGAAAAATCTATTATTTTGCAATTGCGTCATGGTCGGCACTGGATGACAGAATAACCGGACCACTTTCTAAAGAAGTGTATGCACGCCCCTTGCAGAGACTTGGAAAATAGCATAGTGTAGAAGGGAGTAAACTATGGCAAAAACATTTGTTAATAATGTAAACGAAAAAAATCTTATTCTTACAAGAGCACAGGGTGCGGTTATTTCCCGCGATTTTCCTACTGCTGCAAGATTGTACAAGCAGCTTTTAAAGGATGACCCTTCTAACGTAGACTACCTTAAGGAGCTTGGTTCTATCTATGTAAAAAATGGAGAGGATGCCAAGGCCATTCCATATTACGAGCAGATAATTACTTTTTATCCTCACTATATTGATGCAATGACGAGTCTTGGTGCTATCTACCGCCGTCTTAAACGCTACGAAGAATCTATTGAGATTCTTGAACGTGCAGTAGATGAAGGACGTCAGTCTGCCGATGTAAACTACAATCTTGGTTTTACCTACCGTGAAATGGGAAACTGGGATGATGCAATAGAAGCCTTTTCTTCTGTAGTAAACGAGAACCCTTCTGATGTTCTTGCATACAATCACCTTGGTGCAATCTATCTGGAAAAAAAGGATTATCAAAAATCAATTGCTGCATTCAGACGCGGACTTCAGATAGACCCTAATCATCCTATTTTGAATTACAATCTTGCGCGCTGTTTTGATAAGGCCAAGATGTACACAGATGCAATCCGCTGTTACGAAAATGCGCTCAAGGCCAAGCCGGGCTGGGTAGATGCTATAAAGGATTTTAGCAGCCTTTTGGTTAAGTGCCAGAAATCTAAGGAAGCTTCGGACCTTGTAAAGCATTCTATTGAACTTTACCCTAATGATACAAAACTGCTTTCTATGCTTGGAAAAATCTACATGGAGCAGTTTGATTTTGACTCTGCCGAAAAAACCTTTAAGCGTGCAAAGAAGGTAGATGATCAGGATATTCAGATTCTTGCGGGGCTTGCAGATGCTCTTGAAAAGGGAGAAAAGCCTGAAGAAGCACTGGAAAATGTTCTTGACGCGCTTGAAATTGCACCGGATGACAAGGACCTTAAAAAACGCTATGTTCAGACACTTCTTTCTGCAAACCAGATTGATGCTGCCGGAACAAACGTAAAGGAGCTTTACAGCGAAGATAAGGACGACCCACAGGTTCTGGATTTGTATGGTCAGTATCTTATCTGTAGTGACGAAGAAGAAAAGGCAGAACAGTGTTATAAAAAAATTGGTGATTTAAACCGTAACTATAAAGACCATCTTTTGTCTGCTGCTAACCGTTTGAATCAGGTTGGAAAAACAGAGCAGGCCGAACAGAAGGCAAAGGAATTTGTTGCACTTGATATGCGTAATCCTGCCGGCTATAACATGCTTGGTAAGATTTACACCAAAGAAGGAAATATCCCGGAAGCAATTGAATCTTACAATAAGAGCCGAAACCTCCGCCGTCCGAATGTTCTTGCCGACAAGCAGATAGAAAGTCTTATGGCTCAGTCTGAACAGCCGGTTGTTCTTCCGGAAGAAGAGCCTGTTGTTGAACCTCAGGTAGAAGAGGTTGCTGTAGAAGAAGCTACAGATCAGACAGAAGCTGTCGAAGAAGAAAATGCAGCAGATGAAGACTTTGACTTTGGAACTCAGGGAGACAGTGTTCCTATGCAGGAAGCCCTCCAGGAAGAGGAAGAAGATTTCTTTGATGACGAAGGCCTTAAAGAAGATGAAGAGGTAAGCCCTTTTGATGTAGAGGATGAACCGCTTTCTGATAAAGAAAAACTCCTTGCTGGTGGTGGAGACGGTTCCGGCGATGGCTCTGGCAGTGGTTCCGGTGGTGGTTCTGATGGCGACGACCTGGAAGATGTTGGTCCTGTTGATACTTCTGCCGGATTTGAAGCTCCTAAATTTACCGGAGACGGAGAACGCGAAGAAGAGCCTAGTGTTTCTGACATGCTCGATAATGTAGACAGCGACAGCTTTGACTTTGACCAGTTTGATGATTCGACTGTTCATGATGATGAAGAAGATTTTGATATAAATAAAATGCCGGATCCATTTGGTCCGGATGCCAATGTGCCTGCTGATGTTCCGCCGGTACAACCAGCTCCTGCACAGCCGGCTCCAGCACAGCCTGCACCTGCAGAAGAATATGCACCTATGCCGAATAATAATCCTATTTCTTACGGCAAGACAATGATGGGTGCTGCTAACATGGCAATGGATACCGTACAGCAGGCCAGCGAACTTGCAAGACAGAATGCCGAAGAGCAAAGGCTTCTTATGGAGCAGAACCAGCAGCAGCTTGAACAGATGGAACAGCAGCATTCTGCAGAGATGGACGAAATGCGCCGCAAGGTAGAAGCGCTTGAAGAAGAAAATGCAAGTCTTGCCGCTGGAGTTGCAGCAGCAGAAGAAGGTATTACTTCTGCAAAGAGCCTCATGAGTACTGCCGAAAGCCTGCTGCCTACAATTGAGCGTATTCTTGCAGACGATGATACTGCTATTGAAAACGCTGCAGAAATTGAATTGTTTAAAAAGCTGCTTGAGCTTTGTGAATATCTTCCTGAGGATGAAAAGGCTGAATTTATGGCCAGCCCTATCCGCATGCAGATGGAATATCTTATTGCAAAAATGTCTGGTGTACCGGGACTTTTAAAAACTGCACTTTCGCTCAAAAAGTCCGGTGTGCTTGATGAAGAAGATGTGGAAGGCAGAGATAATTCATTCAGACAGGAAAAAGAATTCTCTGTTACTAACCACGAGCTGCGCAAGGTATTTAAGTGCATGAAGAATCTTTCGGATTCGCTGGACGACCAGTACCTGGCAGACGCAATGTGCAACCGCATCGACAACGTCCTCGAAAAGATCGAGCTTGCGGAAAATAGTACTCAGATTTTCTAGACTACTTCAATACAATTATTCTCGAATTTGTTATTACCTCGTGGCCGTTTTCTGTAATAAGAACGTCATTTTCGAGGCGGGTGCCGCCGATTGTTTCGTCGTAGAGGCCGGGTTCCAGAGTCAGGATCATGCCGGGTTTAAAGCAGACGTCGCTGGTGGTTTTGGTGCTTACACGCGGATATTCGTGAATCTCAAGTCCTATGCCGTGACCAAGTGTGTGCGGCATTTTTCGTTTTTCGGCAGCAAAAATTAAATCTGCTTTTTTTGCTGCATCCTGAATTGCGCGTCCCGGAACATAAAGCTTAAGGCATTCGTCATAAGCTTTTTGCACAAGAGCAAGCTGTTTTTTCTGCTCGGGTGTTAAGCGGCCCTTTGCAACTGTAACTGTTGTATCGCTGGTGTAGCCCTTGTAAACAACTCCAAAGTCCAGAATGGAAAGTCCCTTTGCAGGCCACGGTGCATTTGTGTAGCCGGGAAATGCGTGTATTGCAAAGCTTCGCTCCGGTCCTGCGGCAAGGGTGTCAAAGCCGGTGCGTTCACAGCCGTGCTCGCGGCATTCACGTTCTATAAAAAGGGCAACATCGGTTTCGGTTTTAATGCTGCCGTCTTTTATTCCTTCTTCAATTTTATCAATTATCAGGTCGCCTATGCGGGCAGCCTCGCGGGTACATTCAATTTCGTATTCGTCCTTGCATACGCGGCAGTCTACGGTAAACTTGTGTACACCGTCTTCCTTGCAGCGGCAGTCATAGTTTTTGAGTGCATCAATAAAATGCAGATACTGAGGGTAGGTAAGATAAGGCGGAAGCTCCACCTTGCTGTTTACTCCGTGGGTATAACCTACATTCAGGATGGAACGAACAGCATCAATATCCTTGTTTTTATAGCGGGTGTACGGAACCAGCTTATCGTAAAAAGCAATCTTTTTTGCAAGAATCTCGTCCCAGGCAATAAGGTAGGTGTAGCCGTCGCTAAAGATAATAACTATGGCATCGCAGTTGTGACCTGTAAGATAAGGAATCGCAGGGTCGCGGTGTTCTTCTGAGTCTATGTAAACTGCGGCTCCAATACCATTGTCGCTAAGGTAAGCTGCAACCCGCGCACGACGTGCCTCGTATATTCTTTTCATTTCTTCTGTGGTGTAGTTTTTCATAAGGTCCTCGCGTTATGTCATCCCGAACTCGTTTCGGGATCTTTTTTATAATGGGATTCCGAAACAAGTTCGGAATGACGATTATTTCCTTCGTCTGATAATACTCATCGCAATCTCATCTTTAGTAATCACAAGTTCAGCAACACCAATGATTGCAAACACAACTGCAAGAATAGCAAGAGGTACACCGGCGCTTATAAGTCGTCCGTGTCCTTCAAATGTGTTGAGCAGAATTGGGCGCAAAAACCAGCAGGGAACAGCGGCAATAACAGACATTACTGTAATCTTGAGTGCATAAAGCAGATTGCTTATAACTATGCGGCGGGTTTCCAGGGTGCCCAGCTTCTTCATAAAAATAAAGAGGAACACAGTGTTTACAAGGCTTGCAATACTTAATGCACAAGCAATTCCGTTTCCGCCAAAAGGTTTTGTAAATGCTAATACAAGCAGGATGTTTGCTCCAAAACTGATAATTCCTGCAAGGGTAGGCAGCTTGGAGTTTTTTTGCGCATAAAAAGCAGGACCAATAATTCTGTTCAATGCAATAAAAACGAGTCCCGCAATATGGAACCGGAATTCTCCAAGCGTCAGTTCAACCGACCGTTCATCAAACATATTGTTTTTGTAGACAAGCGTTATTATTTCTCTGCCTGTTACAAGAGAGTAGGCCGTTACAGGAATGGAAATCACAATCATGATTTTCATTGCCTGAATAAGCATGTTGTTAAATTCTTCCCATTTTTCGTTGCTTGCTAGTCCGCTCATATCAGGCAGAATTACAGTACCAATAGTAACTGCAAAAATACCAAGAATAAGTTCCTGAAGTCTCAGACTAAAACCAAGACTCGAAGTAATTCCTTCTCCAGCACGGTTAGCCATTGCCGTAGAAACTGCATCGTTAAGCTGGTAGGCAGCCATACCTATAATCGTAGGAATAACAAGTGCAATTACTTTACGCGTTCCAGGGTTAGAAAAGGTTTTTTTCAGCGAAGTTAATCCTATATGAAAGCCAGTCTTTCTTATAAACGGCCACTGAAACAGCGCCTGAATACAACCTCCGCTCACAACTCCAATTGCCATTGCACGGGCAGGATTTCCTGTGTGAGGAGCTAAAAGATATGTTCCAAGAACAACAATTCCATTAAACATAACAGGAGTAAAGCCGGAAGGAGCAAAAATCTTACATCCATTTAAAATTCCCTGAAAAAGTGCTGCAATAGAAATAAAGAACAGGTACGGGAACATTATGCGCGACAGAAATGTAATTTCCTGTTTTTGTAAGAGCCAGTACTGTATCTGCTCCATATAGTTTGCAGCTTCTGTATCAGCAGGCCTTTTACAGAAAAATGCCGTTAACAGCGGGGTAATAATAACTCCTAAAACGACAATACAGACTGTCAAAAAAGAAACGAGAGTTATGGTACTGTTTATAAAATCCTGAGTATCCTTGTGGTTTTGTTCATCATCACCTTTTTCAAGATAAGATTTAAAAGTCGGAACAAAGGCAACTGTAACAGAGCCTTCTGCAAAAAGCTTTCTCAAAAGGTTTGGTATTAAAAACGCAACCGAAAAACAGTCTGAATAAAAGCCTGTGCCCAAAAAGGAGGCCTTTGTCATTTCGCGGATAAGTCCCATGATGCGGGAAGCAAAGGTCATGAGCGAAAGCACCAGTCCTGAACGAACTATGGACTTTTTCTTGGTGGCCGGAACATCATTTTTTTTCATATTATAAGAATAATAAGATTGCGGAATTTGTTCAATTGATTTACAATAATATAGTACAAATCCCCTATGGTTTGCTGGAGGAGTTCTGATGTCTGCCAAGAAAGGTCTTTTTTCAAAGGTTGGAAAAACAAAAATAATCCCGCTGGGTCTTAAGATTCTGCTTATTTTTATAAGCATTATCCTTCTTTCAAATTTTGCTACAAATTTTCTGTCAATCCAGCTTTCTAAAAAACAAATTATCAATCTGAACAATACAATCATGGTTGAACAGCTTAAGGAACTGTATACAAACGCTACCAACCAGTTTCAGATCTACAATTATTCAGATGACAAGGAAGGTTCTGTAGACGCCCTTAGAAAAGTTGCAGAATCGGGTTTTTCAAATAAAAACAGTATTGCAATTGGTGTAATGCCAAACGGAAATATTTCGTTTGCAGCCAGTGCAAATATGTTTTCACACTGGGATGAATTTTATGACACCGAAAAGCTTGATCAGCTTAACGAAGACCTTGCAGCAGACATAAAAGAAGGCTCAATCACATTTCAGAACAGTGACGGGGAATATTTTGGAGTTTATAAGTATCAGGCAGACTGGGGCTACTATCTTATCCGTGCAGAAAAACGCTCGGACCTTGATGCAAACACCAAAAACGTTTACCTGTACACACTTCTTATAATCATTGTTCTTACAATTGCATTTGTAATTATTGGATGGCTCATTATAAATCACGAATTCCGCCCGGTAAGGACAATTACTCACGATCTGTACGAAATGCAGCAGCACAAGCAGCTTGAACTCATAGATCTTTCGCATGCAAAGAACGACGATATTACCTATCTTGCAGCATCCTTTAACTCGCTGTCTTCTTCGGTAAACAACCTGCTCGGAACCTTCCAGAAGTTTGTTCCAAAGGACGTTGTTGCCAAGGCCTATACCGACCAGGGAATCGGTCTTGAAGGAAGCCAGCGTGAGCTTGCAATGTTGTTCTCGGACATCAAGAGTTTTACATACCGTACAGAAACGCTTGGTAATGACATCATTGACGTTCTTAACGTTCACTATAACAAGGTAATTCACAATGTTCACGAAAATGCGGGTGTAGTTGGTTCCATCATCGGAGACGCCATTCTTGCAGTTTACGGAACCCTTGATTCAAGACGCAGCAAATCTTATAACGCAATTCAGGCTGCCTGGGATATTACCCGTTCTACGGCAGAGCTGCGCGAGACTATGAGCATGCGCCGCAAGGAAGTAGAAAAGAAACGCAAGCTTACGGAATCGGAAGAAAAGATATTCCTGGCAGTTTCGCTTGATGTTGGTGTTGGTATTGACGGAGGAAACGTTTTCTACGGAAACATCGGATCCAACGAGCATATGGCAAACACTGTAATTGGAGACAATGTAAACTCTGCTTCGCGTCTGGAGGGACTTACAAGAATCTATCACCTGCCGGTAATTGTTTCTTCATATATCAGGGATGAGGTTCTGGAAGAGACAACCCGCTTTAAGTTATTCGAAATTGATACGGTTCAGGTAAAGGGAAAAACTCAGGGAAAGAAGATTTATTTTCCGTTTGATACCAACGAAATGGATAATACTCTTCTTGAGAAATACGAAACCTACGAGAAGGGTCTGCAGGCATATTACGACGGCGACTGGAAAACTGCCCGCAAGGAATTCAAAAATTCGCAGCTGGATGAACTTACCCAGGTATTTATGGAAAGAATGGGCAATAAGGGTGCTCCGGAAGGATGGAATGGAATATGGACAATGACAACAAAATAAAGGCCGGAAAAGAAGCTCCGGATCAGAGACATAAAGAAGTTCTCCTGTTTTTGAATGAAGAGTTAAGCCGTCTTCAGACCGGTAACTCAAGCGAGTCCTATGACCTTGAAAAGGAATATGCCAAAACAAAAAAGAACCGCTCCTTCTTTTCTATGGGCCTGCTTATAGGAAGCCTT
>JAEEGG010022232.1_pt1 | contig 12508 bp, 7 predicted proteins | sample 9134161 | NCBI WGS metagenome assembly JAEEGG01 (sample SAMN16246543, study PRJNA631951) | gut metagenome | biome: gut microbiome; feature: rumen; material: CR-attached | host: Bos | place: Iran: Karaj | collected 2018-10
CTCGATGTCGGCCGGCAACTGTTCGGGCAGCTTATCGGCCGTCACGCCGAAGCGCGTTCCGGGTGCACAGGGGTTGTAAAGGGCCGTGCCCACCTCGGAATATTCGGGATTGACGCGCAGGCCGATAGAAGCCTGCCCCCCTACCCTCGCGTGGAACCGCTCGTACTGCGACAGCGAGTTGAACGTCAGGTGGCTGGAGCAGCGCAGTATTTCGTCGAACTCGCCGTCGGTGTAGGCTGGCGAATAGGTGTGCGCACGACTGCCGAACTCCTCGAAGGCTAACCGCGCCTCGCTGAGGGAGCTGGCCGTGGTCGAACGGATGTATTCGCGGAAGATGGGGAAGGTCTTCCACAAGGCAAAGGCCTTGAAGGCCAGGATGATCTCTACGTCGGCACGGCGTGCCACGTCGGCAATGAGCTGCAGGTTCCTGCGGAGCCGCGCTTCTTCTATGATATATATAGGTGTATCCATGACGGCTGCAAAATTACGAAAAAAAATCAAAAAAACAAGGGCGGCAGCAAATTCTTCACGCTTCACGCCCTACTCTTCACCTTTTTTTACTACCTTTGCAGCCGTTTTTCAAACCATATACCGCAACAGACAGATGAATAACAACAGACTGCAGGCTCACGGAGCCATCCTCTTAGCCAACACCATCTTCGGTCTTGGCGTTCCCGTTACCAAACTGCTGCTCGACGACTGGGTGTCACCGATGACCTATATGGCTACGCGCAGCCTCGGCGCCGCCATCGTGTTCTGGATCATCGCCTCACTGATGAAACCCGAACGCGTGGAGCGTCGCGACCTGCTGGTCATCATGCTCGGCGGACTGATGGGCTTCGTCGTGTCGCAGACGCTGACAGCATGGTCGCTCGACTACACCAGTCCCGTCTACTTCTCGCTCATTGCCACACTGACGCCGGTGGCCGTCATGCTGATGGCCGCCCTGTTCATCGGCGAGCGCATCACGGGCATCAAGTTCCTCGGCGTGCTGCTTGGCATAGCGGGCGCCGTGCTGATGGTGGTCATGGGACAGACATCGGGCAACGGCTCTAACGACCTGTTAGGCATCATACTGGCCATACTGAGCGTGCTGACGTGGGCCATCTACATGATTATCACCCGCAAGGTGGCACAGAAGTACTCGCCGGTGACGCAGATGAAATATGTCTTCCTGATATCGGCCATCGTCACGGTACCCATAGCCTGGCCCGAACTGGCCGACCAGCGGCTGTACTCGGCAGCCACCTTCGGCTGGGACGGCGCCCTGGAGATGGCCTTTATCGTGCTGATGGCCACCGTCTTAGGCTACTTCCTCATACCCTTCGCCATGCGCTGGCTCAGTGCGACGACGGTGAGCATCTACACCAACCTCCAGCCCATGGTAGCCTCTTTCGTGGCCATCATCATCGGCCAGGACCGTCTGACGTGGGACAAGCCCGTCGCCGCCCTGTTAGTTTTGCTCAGCGCCTATATCGTGACGGTGGTCTCATCGGGCGACGAAAGCAGGAAAACAGCGAAAAAAACAAAATGATACAGAAAATATTTGTAGAATATACAAAAAATAGCTATCTTTGCACGTGAAATCAACAATGGGCACATGAAGCTTATTATCATGACGAAATCCACGTTCTTCGTGGAAGAGGACAAGATACTGACAACGCTCTTTGAGGCGGGGATGGATAATCTGCACTTGTATAAGCCAGGTTCGGAGCCGGTCTATTCCGAACGGTTGCTGACGCTGCTCTCAGAAGACTTCTACGGCAAGATCACCGTGCACGACCATTTCTACCTGAAAGAAGAGTTCCGTCTGAAAGGCATTCACCTGAACAACTGTCAGACGGAGGTCCCTGCGAGCTACCGTGGGAACATCAGCCGCACCTGTCACAGAATTGACGAGCTGAAAGAGAACAAGAAGCGCTCGAACTACGTGTTTCTGAAGACGCTCTTCAACAGTCAGAGCAACCCTTCGGACAAGTCGACGCTGACGATGGAGGAGCTGCGCGAAGCATCGCGCCGCGGACTGATAGACAAGAAGGTGTACGCCATGGGCGGCATGAACCTCGAGAACATCAGCGTGGCCAAGGAGTTAGGCTTCGGCGGCGTCGTCATCTGCGGCGACCTGTGGAACCGCTTCGACATCCACAACGAGCTGGACTACAAGGCGCTGATCAGCCACTTCGAGAAACTGCGGAAGGCAGTGGAATAGAAACGCAACAAGTTAACATCATAGATAAATGGAAAACTCGTACATGGTCTTCTCGGGTACAGCCACGAGATACCTGGCAGAGAAAATCTGTCAAAGTTTAGGTTGCCCATTAGGACAACTGCAAATCACCAAGTTCTCTGACGGGGAGTTCGCTGTCAGCTACGAAGAGTCTATCCGCGGACGCGACATCTTCCTCGTTCAGAGTACGTTTCCCAACAGCGACAACCTGATGGAGCTGCTGCTGATGATTGATGCGGCAAAGCGTGCGTCGGCACGTACCATCAACGCCGTCATCCCGTACTTCGGCTGGGCGCGCCAGGACCGCAAGGACAAGCCCCGCGTGTCGATAGGTGCCAAACTCGTAGCCGACCTGTTGAGTGTGGCTGGCGTGAACCGCGTCATCACGATGGACCTGCATGCAGACCAGATACAGGGTTTCTTCGATGTTCCCGTCGACCATCTGTATGCCTCGGGCGTCATCATGCCCTACCTGAAGAGCCTGCAGTTAGAGGATCTGGTCATCGCTTCGCCCGACGTAGGCGGCTCAAAGCGCGCTAACACCTACGCGAAGTTTTTCGGCTGCCCGCTGGTGCTGTGCAACAAGACGCGTGCGCGTGCCAATGTTGTTGCCACGATGCAGATTATCGGCGACGTGGAGGGCAAGAACGTGGTGATTATCGACGACATGGTAGACACCGCGGGCACGATTACCAAGGCTGCCGACCTGATGAAGCAGGCAGGAGCCAAGACCGTACGTGCCTGTGCATCACACTGCGTGATGAGCGGCCCTGCCAGCGACCGCGTACAGGAGTCGGCCCTGGAGGAAATCATCTTCACGGACTCTATCCCCTATACCCAGCGCTGCGCCAAGGTGAAGCAGCTCTCTGTAGCCGACATGTTTGCCGAGGCCATCCGTCGTGTCATCGACAACAAGAGCATCAGCGACCTGTATATCGTATAAGTGAGGAAGAAGATACTTGAGATTGTCGGACTGGTCGTGGCCATTTGCTTGATGGCCGGATGCCAGTCCGACACCTATTCTATCATAGGCGAAGCATTCCACTTGCCTGACGGCAGCATGCTCTACCTGACCACCAGTCTGGACGGCCAGGGCGAGGTGCTGGATTCTGCCATCGTGGAACGAGGACGGTTCCGCTGTCAGGGACATATCGCCGAATCACAAATCAGCAGGCTCTACCTGAGCACCGACTCACAGCAGAGCATTGTTTTCTTCAACGAGCCCGGCAACATCTATATCGAACTGTCAGGACAGCCGGGCCAGAGCCGCGTCTCGGGCACCACCATCAACAACCGCTGGCAGACCCTGAACGACAGCGTAGCGAAATACGAACTTCGTATCCGCAGTATCGTGGAGTCTGCCAGCGACAGCATCAATCCTCATCAGCGTTTCGTCGACGTCGAACGTCAGTATGCTTCGCTGACGCGTCTTATCAAGGAAACCGCCCTGCGCAACAAGGAAAACGCCCTGGGGCAGTTTATCAACAACCACTACCAGGGCGACTAAGACAGTGTATCTGAATTATCCACAACGGATAAAACGTTTTTTTTAGACCACGAATTTCACGAATTACACGAAACTTGTCGAAGACTCACGAGTGCTCGCAGTAATTTTGGCTGCGCGTTGTTTTATATTTTTTCGAATTTCACGAAATGAAATCGCAAGCGATTTCTTCCGGCGCCAGCCAATTCGTATAATTCGTTTATAATCATAACATTCTGCATAAAAAATTACTGCGAGCACTCGTGAGTCTTCGACAAGTTTCGTTTAATTCGTTTAATTCGTGGTCGTTATAAACATAGAGAATTCTATTTCGTCTGTAGCTTCAGCGTCACGGGCTTCAGGTTGGGAGCCGTGGCCGTCAGCGTGACGCGGCCGGCCTGACGTGTAGCCCGCAGTATGACGGTACACGTGCCGTTATACAACGAACGCTTCGTGCCGACAGTCAGCTCGTCGGAGTTGATGTCGCCATTGATGACGCCGACAATCTCGGCCTCGCCCTCCACCTTGAAGGTCACCTCGCCTGTCTCGGTCTTCACCTGACGACCTTTCTTGTCGACAGCCACGATGCGCACATGGAGCAGGTCCTCGCCGTCGGCACGCCAGGCATCGGCAGCCGGTTTCTTTGTCACCGCAGCAGGACGGTCGGCCTCGACCTTCAGCAGGACGGCCTCGCCCGTCGTTTCTATCTTGTGACGGGCTACAGCCTTCCCGTTCTTATAAGCTATAGCCTCCAGAGAACCAGCGACATAGGCAACATCGTTCCAGCGAATCTGATTACGCATCTTGGCGTTCTTCAAGTCGTTCGGCCGGCGTCCCAGACTCTTACCATTCTGCAACAGCTCCACCTCGTCGCCATTGGTATAGATGACCAGCTGAAGCTTCTGTCCGGCAACGCGGTTCCAGTGGTCGCTCATGCCGTCGTTGCCCGTCTGCACGCCATTCCACATCTGGTCGCCCTTCTTGTCGACGACGGCGATGTGTACCACCGGCACGTCCGGGCAGAAGAACGACTTCATGTAGTAAGCCTTCGGTTTGGGTTCCAACGAGATGTCGAAGACACCCTGTCCCCAGCCCTTGGCCGGCCATCCCTGCGACTCGCCTAAATAGTCGATGGCTCCCCAGTAGGCCAGTCCGATGACCTTGTCGCGGTCCATCTCAAAGAAGTTCTGACCCATGGCAGACACAGAAGCCTCGCTCTGGTAGAACTTCATCCAGGGGAAGCGGCGTCCGTCGCCGGGGAAATACATATACCTATAATTATATGCCTGCACGTCGGTCAGCATCGCCAGGTCGCAGGGCAGGGAGTCAGTCTCCCAGTTGCGGTAACGGGGGTGCATCGCCACCGTCACCAGACGTGTAGAGTCGTAGCGGGCCACCAAGGGTCGCATCAGCCGGTACATCGTTACGCCATAGTCGTTGAACGGCTGGTTGGGGTCTTGTTGCAGTTCGTTGCCAAGACTCCATAGAACGACGGAGGGCGAGTTGCGGTCGCGTTTCACCCATTCCGGCACGTCGTGCTGCCAGAGCTGTTCGAAACCGACGCGGCCACCAGTATGCTGACGTGTCCATTTGTCGTACAACTCGTCGACCACCAGTATACCGTACTGGTCGCAAAGTTCTATGAACTCACGGCTATAGGGATTATGACTGGTACGTATGTGGTTGATGCCATACTGTTTCATCAGCTGCAGGCGCTTCTCAATGGCCCGCGGATAGGCGGCAGCACCCAATGCTCCTAAAGTGTGATGGTTGGCATAGCCCTGGAGCAGCACCTTACGGCCATTGAGCAGCAAGCCGCGCTCGGGCGTTATCTCGACGGTGCGTATGCCGAACGTCGTGCAGGCTTCGTCAGCCACAGCGCCGTTCTCACGATAAAGCGTCAGCCGGACGGTATAGAGATTGGGATGCTCGGTGTCCCACAGCTGCGGACTGGGAATCTCAATCTCAGGCAGGCGTGTCTCGCTCACCCGCGAGGGCGTGCTCCGGCGCATCTCGGCTTTCCCCTCATAGACGACCTTACCGGCAGGATCGGTCACGGTGACAGCCACGGGGGCTTTCTTCTCGCGTCCCCTGAAAGCCACCTCGGCCGTGATGTTCACATAGCGATTGTCGCGCGTGGTGACATAGAGCGGATGGCGCTCGAAATAGAGTTCGCGGTTGGTGGCTACGAGACGCACGCTCCGAAAGAGTCCGCCACCCGTATACCAGCGGGAATTTCCCGGCTCACGGGTATCGGCCATCACGGCAATGACATTCTCCTGGCCGGGCTTCAGCCGGTTAGTGACGTCGACCTCAAAGCCGACATAGCCATAGTCAGTACCGCCAACACGTTCGCCGTTGAGGTAGACGTCGGCCGTATAGATAATACCATCGAACTGCAAGAGCAGGCGCCGACCCTTCAGGGAATCGGCTGGCGTCAGGTGGAGCCGATACCACCCCTGCCCCATCTCCTTGAATCCACGGCTTGACAGGCGGCTCTTGATGTTAGCCGCCGGATCGTCATTGTCGGCCTTCTCGTCGGCAGCAGGTGCCACCCACGGCTGCTCAATCTGGAAATCATGAGGCACATTGACCGTTCGCCAGCTGCTGTCGTCAAACGATTTCTGTTCTGCCCCTGAGACAGAACCAGCATAGAAACGCCAGCCGAAATTCAAGTTCTCTACGATGCGCTGTTGGGCATTAACGCACAAAACCGCCATCAGGACCAATGACGTCAGAATACACTTTTTTCCCATCATCTATTTGCGTTGTTTTAGTAGTTATTATCGTTTTCGAGGGCAAAGATATATATTTTTTACTGATTTCGAACAAAAAAAGGAAAGCTTTTAGAAAAATTTATTAACTTTGCACCAAACAACAACACACGCTTATGAAAAGAACGCATGTCATACTACTGTTAACCGCCGCAACGCTCACCTTGAACGCCCAGGTGCCAAACCTCGACACGCTCAAAGTGAAAATCGGTTACAGTCAGGGCAACCAACGTACCTCTGCCGGTGCCATCGACAAGTTAGGGTCCGAACGCATGAGCAAGGGTCTGATCATTTCGTCGCTCGACGCCATTAGCGGTCAGGCGGCAGGTGTGCAAGTGCAGTCGGCTGTCAACCAAGAGGCGATGGTCTCGGCTGTGCGCGTACGCGGCACCACGTCACTGACAGGTGGTAACGACCCGTTGGTCATCATCGACGGTGTGACATCCAACCTGTCGACGCTGTCGACCATCTATCCCGCCGACATCGAGAGTTTCACCATCCTGAAGGACGCCGCCGAGACAGCACAGTACGGTTCTCAGGGTGCCGCAGGCGTCATCGACGTGACGACGAAGAAAGGACGCGGCGGGAAATTCCATATCGCCTACGACGGCAACATCGGTTTCCAGTCGGTCTACAAGAACGTAGGTATGCTCTCGGGCGACGAATTCCGGCAGGTGGCTCGTCAGCGCGGCATCGCCATCAGCGACGGCGGCACGTCGACCGACTTCCACGATGCCATCAGCCGCACCGGTTTCGTCCATAATCACCATGTGGCCTTCGGTGGCGGCACCGAGGCCAGCAACTACCGCACGTCAATCGGCCTGATGGACCACCAGACCGTGATACGTACCAACCGGCTGCGCAACTATATCGCCAAGCTCGACATCTCGCAGAAAGCTTTCGACAACCGGCTGACCGTCGACTTAGGACTCTTTGCAAGCATCCAGAAAAGCAACCAGCTGCCGTTCCAGTCGAAGCTGTTCTATTCAGCCGACACCTTCAACCCGACGATGCCTGCGGGGCGCAATGAGAAAGGTGAATATGCCGACGTGCCAGAGGCCATCTGGATCAGTAATCCGACGGCCATGCTCGATATGGTGGAGGACGAAGAAGTCGGTCATTTCAATGCACACCTGCGTGCCAAGGTCGATATTGGCTACGGCATCCTGCTGACAGCCTTCGGCAGCTATTCTTACAACACGTACAACAACGCCCACTTCTACCCCACCTACACCTGGAACGGCGGTGAAGCCTACCGCGCCGACCTGCGCAACGAGCACCTGTTAGGACACCTGAAACTTGAGAAGACCATCCATATCGACCGCCAGCAGCACGTCAGCCTGTTAGGTCTGATTGAGTTTCAGGACACAGAGTCGCGCGGCTTCAACGTGACCACGACGAGACTGGTGAGCAATGATTTCGGCTACGACAACATTTCTGCCGGTGCTGTCAGACTCTGGGGCGGTACCGACTCCTACCTTGAGAACAGTTCCATGCGCTCCTACATGCTGCGCGCCAAATACACGCTGCGCGACCGCTACTCGCTGACGGTCAACGCCCGTAACGACGGCTCGTCGAAGGTGGGCAGCAACAACCACTACGGCTTCTTCCCGTCGGTGGCTGTGGCATGGATTATCAGCGAAGAGCCGTGGATGAAAGGACTCAAATGGCTCAACGACCTGAAACTGAGACTTGGCGTGGGACGCAGCGGCAACTTAGGCGGCATAGGGTCCTACAACTCGCTGCTGCTGGTACAGCCTAACGGTGTCGTCAATGTGGGCGGCAACGTGGCCACCACGATAGGCATCAGCCGCAATGCGAACCCAGACCTGAGCTGGGAAATCAAGACGACCATGAACGTCGGTCTGAACGCCAGCTTCTGGGACAAGCGCATCACACTGAGTGCCGACCTCTACCGCTCAAAGACGACCGACCTGCTCTATCAGTATGAGGTGCCAGTACCACCCTACCCCTACGACAAACTGCTGGCCAACCTCGGCGAGATGGAAGCCGAGGGTCTGGAGATTGGCTTCGGCATCACCCCGCTGAAGACACGCGACCTGACGCTGAGCCTCAACGCGAACATGACCTTCGAAAGCAACCGCCTGATTTCGCTCAACGGATGGCATAACGGACAATATCTTGTAGCACCATCCATCAAGGGCATAGCCGGACTTTCGGGCGCTGGGTTCCACGGTGGCAGCGACGTCACCATGCAGATTGTCGGCGAGCAGTTAGGCGTATTCTTCCTCCCCCACTGTAACGGACTGGTGCAGCAGGCTGACGGCAGCTACAAATACGACGTCAGCGACGACAGACAGATCTGCGGACAGGCAACGCCAAAGATGCGACTCGGTTCAAACATTGCCATCCGCTATCGGCAGTGGGACTTGTGTATGCAGATGAACGGTGCCTTCGGACATAAGATTTTCAACGGGACGGCACTCACCTATATGAATATGCAGATGATGCCCAACTACAACGTCATGAAGGAAGCCCCCGAACAGAACATCAAGGACCAGACCATCAGCGACTACTGGCTGGAACGCGGCGACTACGTCAACTTCGACTATGTCACCTTAGGCTGGACCGTCCCCCTGCAAAGCCGCTATGTACAGCACCTGCGCGTCTCGGCATCGGTCAACAACCTTGCCACCATCACCGGCTACTCGGGCCTGACACCGATGATCAACTCGAGCATCGTCAACTCCACGCTTGGCGTCGACGACAAGCGCACCTATCCGGTCTACCGCTCCTTCTCCTTTGGACTTAGTATGCAATTCTAAAACAGTCGTTATGAAACACCTGAAATATATCGCCATCAGCACCATCCTGCTCTGTAGCTGTTCGTTAGACGAGTCGCCACAAGACCAGATACCCGAAGAGGCTGCCTACGCCACCCCCTTGCTGCTATACCAGAACACCGTAGCCACCTTATATAATTACTTGGGAGGCCATTCCGACGGTGAAGGCCTGCAGGGCACCTGCCGCGGTGTCTACGACCTGCAGACCTTCGGCTCAGACGAGGCGATGCTGCCCACCCGCGGCATCGACTGGTACGACGGCGGCCTGTGGCAACAGATGTACAAGCACTCCTGGAACCCCGGCAACGAGATTGTCGGCAATTCATGGAAATATCTCTACAAGGTCATTGCGCTCTGCAACAACTCCTTGGAAAAACTGCAACAGCATGTGTACCTGGCTCCCCAGGATGTTCCCGACTGGATAGCCGAAGTACGCTCGTTACGGGCTATCTACTACTGGTATCTGATTGACTTGTTCGGCGATGTACCGCTCATCACTTCGACGAACGTGTCCATAAACGCCGTACACACCACCCCGCGAGCCGACGTCTATAAGTTCATCGTCGACGAACTGATGGCAAACCGCTTACAGTTGTGCAATAACGTCAGCGTGGTCCCTGGTATCTATTACGGTCGTATCACCCAATCCGTCAGCAACTTCGTCCTGGCAAAGCTCATGCTGAATGCTCCCGTCTACACAGGCACCGTCAACGACACGTGTTACCAGAAGTGCATTGAGTTTTGTAACATACTTGAAGACCGTGGCTACGAATTATCCGCAGACTACGATGACAACTTCGTTCCACACAACCAGGACTCGAAGGAGAACATCTTTGTCATCCCCATGGACAAGGACCTGTACACCAATGAGCAACATTACCTGGTGCGCTCGCTACACTATCGCCATGCAAACCTGTTTGGCTTCTCTGGCGAAAACGGCACCTGTGCAACACGCCACACGCTGAAGGTCTACGGCTACACCTCAGAAAACGACTATAAGTATGACAACCGCTTCATCTATAACTTCTATTTCGAAGCCCAAGAAGGATGTATCGACCGTGCTGGCGGACTCCTCACCTACGTTCCCGAAGCCGTAGAGCTTGACTTGAGCAACTCGCCCTTTATAGAGACGGCAGGAGCGAGGATGAGGAAATACAGCATCGACCCACTCTGCAACTACGGCGGCAAGCTGATAGACAACGACATCGTCCTCTTCCGCTTCGCCGATGTCCTGCTGATGAGAGCCGAGGCCAAAGTGCGCTTAGGACAGGACGGCTATGAGGACATGAACCGGGTTCGCCGGCGTGCCGAGATGCAGGAGCGTCCATGTACCCTCGAGACCCTCCTCGACGAGCGTTTGCTGGAACTATGCTGGGAAGGATGGCGCCGACAGGATCTCATACGCTTCGGCCGATTCCACTCGCTATACGACGGTCCCGATGCCGTTGACGAAAGCGACGGACATACCACCGTTTACCCCATTCCTGGCAATGTCAAGACGCTCAATCCTAACATTCTACAGAACAAAGGATATTAAAAAATCTGAATTTTTTGGTCAAACGAAAAAAAAGATGTAACTTTGGCGTGCCAAATAATATGACTCATAAAACTACCAGAAGAATGTCTTGCAACAGAATTCTATTACTGATCATAACAGTCCTGCTCTCAGCAACCCCGCTTAAAGCCCAGCAGCTACGTGCTTCGTTGTCACATTACTCTACTGACGACGGTCTGGCCAGCAACGCCATCGCCAAGATTCTGCAGGACGACTATGGATACATCTGGCTCGCTACTTGGAACGGACTGTCGCGATTCGACGGATACAACTTCTATAATTACCGGACAGGTAATGCCAGCCATATCCGTAACCTGCACAACCGTATCTACGACTTCGTATGCGACCACTCGCAGAACATCTGGCTGCGTATGTACGACGGCCGCATCTTCGTACTCGACCGCCGCCACGACGTCATCGTCAACCCCTTCGAGAACGTCAGCAACAGCGACGAATATCGCACGAACTATCCCCTCTTCAAGATGAGCAACGGCGACGTCCTCGTCTCCATCAACGGTATCGGCATGTACAAGATGAGACTCGACGGCAACGATTCCAACATGCAGCTCATCACCACGGCGCAGCTCACCGTCAAGTGCATGGCCGAAGGCTATCACGACGACATCTGGGTGGGCACCGAGAAAGGACTCCACCGCGTCGACTTGGGTAACCTCAGCATCGAGCGGAAGGGACTCTTCGAGGACGAAGATGTCACAGCCCTCTACTCCAACGGCTACAACATCTTCGTCGGCTGCGGCAACGGCAGCATCTACCTGTATTCCTACGGACAGGAGCCGCGCCAACTGCGACAGCCTGACGGCAACAGTATGATTACCATCTATGTCGACAGCCACGGACTGATATGGTTTGCCGACTCACGCTATGGCGTCAGCAAGCTCGACCCCACAACGGGCATTGAGCGACACTACCAGCAACGTGTACTCGTTCCCGAGCACGACGGCTCCGGCGGCGTCTTCACCGAGAACAACGGAACGGTCTGGATTCTCATGAACCACGGCGGCTACGGCTACTACAACCGTCAGACCGACGAGGTGGAGTATTTCCACAACGACCCCTCCAACCCCTGGAACCTGTCAAACACCGTCAATGCCTCCTGCGAGCTACCCGAGGGCGTCGTCTTCATGTCGACCAGCCGACGGGGACTTGAGAAGCTTGAGATTCTGAAGAACAACATCACCCGCACGCTGCTCATCCCCGACGCGGAGTCGACCATCGACAATGAGATACGTGGTATGTTCTATGAGAAAAAGCGTAAGCTCCTCATACTCGGCAACAAGAACAGCGCACTATTCCTTATTGACAACGACGGCAACCGCACCGTCATCACACACGATGACGACGGAAACCCCATCGGGCGCACCTACGGCATATCACAGGACAGCAAGGGCAACATCTGGCTCAGCTCCAAAGACCACGGACTCTTCAGGCTGACCTTCGGCAGCGGCAACAGCTACTCGCTGAAGAACTTCTGCCATCAGGACAACGACAAGTACAGCCTCAGTTCGAATGCCGCCTATCAGACGGTTGAAGACCGGCAGGGCAACATCTGGGTAGCTACCTACGGCGGAGGCGTCAACGTGATGGTCAACGAAGGCAACGGCAAATACCGCTTCCTGAACCCCAAGAACGAGATGCCCAAATATC
>JAEEGG010022235.1_pt1 | contig 12506 bp, 10 predicted proteins | sample 9134161 | NCBI WGS metagenome assembly JAEEGG01 (sample SAMN16246543, study PRJNA631951) | gut metagenome | biome: gut microbiome; feature: rumen; material: CR-attached | host: Bos | place: Iran: Karaj | collected 2018-10
GTGTTCCTCACACCACTTGCGAAGGTAGAACTCGAAGAGTCCAATCATTTCGCCCTCCGTGATAGGACGGCGATCCATACTCATTGTCTGTGGCCCTTTCTTCGTGGGCTTCTTTTTCTTCGTGAGGTAGGCGTTCTGCCATCCTGTAACGATTACATAATCTTTTGCAGCCATAATCAATATAAACTTTTAGGGTTATTTCGAAACATCTCTTCCTGTAACACACATAATATCATTACGTTTAATCTTTAACGCATTAAATTCCTTCATAAGAGGCATAAATATATTCGGGTCACTTATTCCCTTCATCTGAGAGGTAATCTCTTTCATTCGTGATTCTAATTGAATATATTGGATGTCGAAAATAAGATGTTTTATTCGATCTGCTTTTTGTTTTGGTGTTTCTTCCTGGATAAAAATTCTTCCCAATTTCGTCGGAGGCAATTCTTTCAACTCTTCAATAAATCCTTTCTGAAGATCCGTGAGATTAAGTTCTTTTGTATGCTTTACAAAATACATAAAATCAAATCCACTATCATCCTTATGTTTCTCGATAATGTCAAATGCCCATTGAACCTCCGGAATTGAAAACTTTATATTATTTTCTTTTATACACCATATGACAACATCTCTGATGGAAGAATCTTTTCCATTCTCGTCAAACAAAGTATTCCACTCTTTGGTATATTTTTTTATAAACAACATTTCTAATTGAAAATAATTATTTTGAGTTCTATATTGGAGTCGAAATTTATGTCCTAAAAGAGCATAAATAACATATTCATACTCTTCTCTATCAAATCTTGCATGATCCTCATTAAAATCATTATCATGATCTCTCATATAGTTCTGCTGCAAGGTCAACATTTGTAAGTCGTGCGAAACTCCCCATATCATATTATTAAGGGTATTTTCTTCCGTCTTACCTTCTAATACGGTTACTTTGGAAGAACGTGTAATAACTATCGGGTCATGTATGGTTGTATATACAATATCTGCGCCAGATCCTAATCCACTAAACTCAAAATCTTTAAAATAAGGAGCCACACCACATGCCATCATTTTAACTTTAATGGATGCTGGGTGCCATATAACGCTATATTTATCTTCTAAATAATCATGTTCTGTTCTCGATTCGATAACATTACCTAACAAAAAAATATAATTTTCTGAATCGTCCTCTATATATACAAATTTCCCTTTCAACTTTTCAAGGTCATCAAAACTCCAGTAGTTCTCTTTTGGACTGGACTGTTGGTGCTCTTTCTTATGACAGTCCTCACAAAGAGTTATTAAATCCTTGTCTTCGTACTCCCAGGGGTTGCGATCAGGATAATAGTTAAGGTGATGTATATTCAGTACAACACCATCACTGGCAGATGCCCCACATTTTACACAGGCAAAACCGTCACGCTGCATGATTTCCGTCTTACGGATCTGCCAGCGACCGTCCTTTAAGGCTTCTTTATATTCTTTATTCATGACTTACAAATAATTCAATAAAAAAATACCACACCGTCCCCTATAATGGAAACGATGTGGCTCTGTAACTCACCGAAGGTCCAGTCACTACCAGGCAGCTATGTTTTGTGATTCCTGGTCAACCTTGCGGTTTTACCTATCTTCTCTGAGGCGAACTATATCACATGTTTCAGTCCAACCTCTCCAACAGGTATAGTCTATACTCCCCTATCCTTTTGGTTCGGGGATTTTAAAGCTGGCTTACTTCGTCCTGATGCTGCTGGATGGCATACTTAATTAATGCCGTGGCCAGCGAGCGTAAAGGCATGGTCTCGTTGGCGTTGGCACGCAACTGATCCAATTCTTTTTTTACTTCCTTGGGAATCCAGACGGCAATACCTTGGCCTTCAATACCGGTATATTTTTTTACCCATCCTGCCAATGTCTCAGGATCTGGTTCCTGGACGTCTGGAGCTTGGGCTACTGCTACTTGCTGCACCGTCTGTTGAACGGGCTGCTGGGGTGTCGGGCTACTTGTGGGAATAACTATTCCCCCGCCCTGTGCCTGCTTGTTCAGATTCCTGAGCATACCAGGCATAACCTGAGTTTGTTTCTTTTCAGTCATATTATTTTGTTATTTCAATTATCTTATCAAATAAAACTCTTACGATCTCCCGCTGTGCGGTAGTTATCTCATAGGTATTAACCCTTTCAAGTGCGGCACGTCCTGGTACTGCATCTAACAGTGTGCCGAGCATGCCGAAAGTCTTAGCAACCTCTCTCCACATCTGCTTTTCGCTCAGATTACCCTTACGGACAATATTGTTAGGAACGAACAAGATGGAAACGTGCTTTGTTCCCAGAGTGTCCCAGAGATTACGTAATGCCGTAACAAAAGTTCCCGTCGATGTGAGGGTTTTGCTATCATAGCGGAACGGACAGATAATGAAGTCGGCCTGTGTCAGGACGGGGATTAAATTATCATCGCGCATATTTCCCGGACAGTCAATAAGCACGTAGCCGTCAAAGGCACGGGCATTCTGCATGAGCTGCTGCATACCTTCAACGCTTACTTCATCATACCCTTGTATAGAATACGGCATATCGGTATCATCGAGGAACTCCACGTCATCCTTGCGCTGCAATACAAGCGACTGTTGAGTGTCTATATCAACGACACAGACACTCTTTTTCCTACTCGCCAAGTAGTTGGCGAATAAAAGACATAGAGTGGATTTTCCACAACCGCCTTTTTGGTTGGCGAAAGCAATAATCTTATTCATCTCTATTTTGATTTTGTTACAAATTCAATTCTATTATATATTTATATACTTATATAATTAAATATCTATATAATTATTTACTATTTGATTCTTCGTCCTCCTTCAGGTGGATGTATGGAATCATTCTTTCTAATTCCAAAAGAAGTTTCTCGGCCTGTTCACAATCCCGTGCCCATCCCTCAGTAGTCTCTGATGTATAATCTGCTTTTCTGTAATCCTCGGCCTTCTGATGTAATTGCCAAGAGGCATTGGACAAAACTTGCTTTATATCTACTCCCTCGGTGCTCTTCTTAATAAGAAAATCACAAAGTTCCTTGATATTATCCTTGAAATACCAAGGCACTCGAACGGTTGTAGTCCTGGTGATGAAGAGCTTCTGACTATTGCTCTTTCTCCCGGATCCTTCGCGCTTTCCTCCCCTACCCTTCTCTATGTCAAGTTCCTTCTCTTCGGAATAATATGGAGATCTCGTCATGAAAATAAATTTTCCACACCTACATATTTCGTCCTCTATATCCAGGTGCGTATATGTGGTATATCCTTCCTTTGTTCTGGACTTCTTAATACATTCGTTTAAGTCGGCTAAAGCCTTTTCAAATAAATACCCGTCTTTTTTCTGAATCACATCATACCCGTGCTGTTCTAAGGTGCTGAAGAAGTTTCCTATCGTTTTCCTCATTTTACACTCCGCAGTATAAGCATAAGGATGAAATTCGGAACTACCCTCTATGCCAAGATGGTAGAGCTGTGTAGGATAACCGATGTATTGACAATGCTTCATATTCTGATTCTGATACGATTTCTGAGTGCAAATATACAAAGAATATTTGATATTACAATCGTTTATTAACATTAATTATATATTTAATTACTTATGTAATTTAATTATTTAATTATTTAACTCTATATTCATACAAAATCTATTGTTTTATGTATTTTATTTAATTATATTATTATATATTTAATTATTTACTTAATATACTTATATTATTTAATTACTTAATTAAACAAATATATATAACTACGCTTTCGATTTTGTTACATAATCAATAATAAATACTTTGATAATGTTACGTTTTCAACCGTAGTATATATCTTCCAATAACCATTTTCTTGGTCTTGTTATTCCACTACTTTTTCCTTTTTAAGGTGTTGAATTGTCATTCTATGTGGGTTCTCTTCCGGTGAGAGTCCTGTGTATTACACATATTCTCTTTTCTGGGTCTCTTTAACTTTCTGCCAGTTTCTGATACAGCTTAAACAACTCTGCAACACATTGACTCTCCTGAAAATTCCTGCTAACAGGAAACCCGTATGCTTCCATGACGGCACGGTCGTTAGCCTGATGAGCCTTTCGTAGTTCTGCAGGCATGACGGCTTCATCATACAAATCTGCCAGGCTGCTATCAGGATAGAGCGCACGGGCATCGAGAATGGCTTGTGCTGTACCTTCAATCTTTGTTTTCTGTTCTGGGGTAGGGGATGGCCATGGGAAGTTATTATAGACAATGTCCTTTGAATAGTTATAGTCACTCTTCATTCGTCCACACACAACTCTCATCCAGGCCATATGAACATTGGAATTGAGAACGCCGAAATGATAAAGTCCTGCATTTGGCAGAAATTTAATCCTGTCCGTACAAATAACATCTTTACCAAGATAGGCCATTGGTACATACCTGCGCCGTTCTGACGATACAACAGGCACCACAATACTTGTTTCTGGGTTCAGTTGCTCCCTGAACAAATGAGGTGTCATGGCCAGCTTTCTCCTACCTTCATCTGGAGCATTCTCGCGATCGGCTTTGCAAGCCTCGATACGCTTCATCACTAAAGGCATCTTGCGAAGTTCTGAAGGTGATACTCCGACAAGCCAGAGGCACCATCGATCTTTGTTGTTGATGAACTCGGCAGCACCAAGTAATTTCTTAATGTAAGGTAGGGCAGAAGGTTCCTGGCGTATGAACTCATCATAGTCAGAGGCTTCTATGATAAGATTACCGCCGTCCGCTGGACGGTTGCCAGTCACCATCTCAGGAACGTCACACAGCGGATGACTACGGCTTTCGATATACACATCAGGCCCGTCTATCAGATAGGCATTGATATTACTCACCTCCTTACCGTTATTTCCCGCATAGAGGGTTTTAGATGGGGTAGGGGAATTACTGAAGCCTACAATGACACAATGAACATGTGCCTTAGCTGATGCCTCGCTGTCCCATACAAATGACCTATAGGCGAAATCTATATGTACTCCGAACAGTTCTTTTAAAGGCTTCCAGATAGCGGCCACCTGTTCACCCTGACAAATGCTGTTGGTTGATACTAAAGCAGCTCTGATGTTAGTATGCTGCATCAGTTCCGCAGCCTTGTAATACCAGCCTGCTACATAGTCTATCTTTCCGGCTGTCTTGAATGGCCTACCATTCACATCGACAAAGACACTCAGGATATCATCCTTCTGTTCCTTGCTCTGCAGGGAGTAGCCAACAAAGGGAGGATTACCAATGATATATGATAATCGCTCTACAGGTACAATACTCCTCCAGTCAATACGCAGGGCATTTCCTTCGGTTATGTTGCTATAGCTCTTTAATGGCAGGAAGTCTATTTCCTGATGGATAATCCTCTCTGTCTCGGCTAACATCTGGGCTTCGCTTATCCAAAGTGCCGTCGTGGCCACCGTCACGGCAAAATCGTTGATCTCTATGCCGTAGAACTGGTTGATGCTAACCTTGATGGGGTTAACTTCCTCAAATCCCAGGAACGATTGCCCGTGATGCCGCTCGCGTATCACCTCGTTCTCTAACCGGCGCAGACTTAGATATGTTTCTGTCAGGAAGTTACCAGAGCCGCATGCGGGATCAAAAAACGTCAGCGAAGCTAACTTGTCCTGAAAGTCGTCCAGACGCTTCACACGCTGTTTCTCTACCTTCTCTTCCAAGATGGTATCGAACTTCTGGCGCAAGTCACTCAGGAATAGTGGATCAATCACCTTATGGATGTTCTCGATGCTGGTGTAATGCATTCCTCCAGCCCGACGGGTCTCAGGATTCAAGGTGCTCTCAAATACAGCACCAAAGATGGTAGGGGAGATCTCGCTCCAGTCGAAATCAAGACTGGCATTCTGAAGGAGTGTCTGGCGCAGTTCATCGGTGAACTGAGGAATGTCTATCTGTTCGGCGAACAAACCTCCATTAGTGTATTGGAATGCTTTCAGATCATCCATCAGATAGCGGCTCCGCTTATCCTCTGGAGTGTTTAACACCTCAAACAGTCGGATAAGCGCATTGCGCATATCTGCCGCTTCATAACGTGACAGGTAGTTATGGAACTGGTCACGGGCGAAGATGCCTGCATCCTCGGCATACAGACAGAACACGATACGGACACAGAGGATATTCAGCCATCGTAGGGCTTCTGGTGAATTATCGTCATACTGTTCAAGCAGAGCCTCGTAGATATGCCCTACTATCTCACCGGCTTTCATCGACACCTGCATCTCCTTTGAGAGGTGTTCGCTCTTCTGGTCAACGAGGAACTGCAGACGGTAATATTCTTTCCCAAGATCTTTGAGCCAGATTTCTTCCGGCTCTCCGTTGGGCTGGTTCATATCATAGACCAGGAACTGCTCAAAGTTGCAAGTTACAATCCATTTGGGGTGTTCATCCACCGGCATGTTGGCCACATACCGCTTCGCCTGTTGGAATGGATTGAGCTTTGATCCGTCACTCTGAGGGATAGGCAGGCGTAAGTCCTTTCCAAGTGACTTCTGCTCAATGAGTACCCTTGTTGAGGGTATATGCCCGTCGATGAAGTTGGTGGAGTCCACCATGTTCTTTACTTGCTCTTCATAGCGGATGAAGGAAGGCAAGTTCTCAACACCATACACGTTAGTCAATAGGTCAGCCCAGAACAACTGACTCTCACCACGCTCATACCCTCGGCCTTGCCATCGCTCAGCGAACTCGGCAGCGGCCTGTGACATCTGTTTGTCGGTTTTCATGACAAAAATATACAATTAAAGTTTGCCTTGCATTAAACGAGTGTATTTCTCAATCTCTTCCGGTGTATGATTCGCTACCAGACGATTATACATATCTTGGGATATTCCACTTTGTGGTTGTTGCTGCCTGATCTTACCAATGAATGGAGGAACGTCCTTAGCAAGGCTTGAATCCTCTTGCCTACGCACCCACACGATCCATCCATCGACTTTTTTCTGTAGCGACTCTACAATATTCTTATTGAAGGGAGTCGGCTCCTCTTCGTATTTTTTCTCAGCCGTCCGTAGGGACTCTACGCAGTCGGCGAACATCTTCAAACTCTTAATCATTGCTCTTATCATTTAAAGTCTCATAAATCATCTTCGGATTTTTCATGCCAAGCTGTATCATTATCTCTTTCGGCTTTAGCCCTTGCTGATATAGTTGCAATATGGTATCCTTTTTCTCTGCCAATCCTTTATCCCTTGAATTGTCATGATGATATGCCCTTACTCCGTTTTCCTTTAATACACGGTATACAACATCCCTCGATACACCCAACTCTTCGGAGATCTGCTGCACTTTCTTTCCTTCGTTATAAGCATTGACGACCTTTTCGTCCAAACCTTCGTCCAGAAGCCGGTCGATACGGGACTTGTAGTCCCTTGATGGAAGACAGGAAAACTTCATATCAATTTTCTTTTATCTTATATCCTATTTTTACGTTTTTCGAATATATTCGTTGTAAGACACCAGCAAGTAAATTTACATGCTTGTTTTCTATTTTTTCGACTGTCTCATTATCCGGAATACTAAAAATAAGTCGCAGGCCGAAGGGTTCAAATTCCGATCCAATATTTTTTTCCCATGTGAACAATTCCATCTTTGCAAAAGTTTCACTAAACTCTTGCTCGTTCATATACTGAGCGATTATATAACGGCACAAATTCCATTTCCATATTTCTTCGGCAATGTGATTCCCTTTCTCGTCTCGCGGGTGAAAAAGACTATTATTGGCCTTCTTATAATCTTCCGTTCCATGAAGCTGTTCTTTCCATTCGGTTTCTTCCTTTGTGACAAACTTGACAACGATATACTCTATCTGAATATCTGACGGGAAGAACTGGATTATGTGAGCCCTGAAGGTTTCCTTGAAATTTTGTTCTATAAATTCTTCGACGTCCCGTGTCGGCCCTGGAATAGTAAGACGAAGGATGTGTTTCTGTTCGTCATAACTGTCCATCGACATCATCTTGGAAAGATAATAGGCTATATCATAACCAAATCTTTCCATGAATTTCCTGCATTTACACCATTGGCCACGCCAATACTCCTGCCCTTTGCCAAAAGATCTGCTGGCAACAACATCGGTTTCCGGGCGTTTAATAAAGCCAAGGTCACAATTAAGAGCATCGCAGTTTTTGAGAAGAGCATGATAATCAATAGTGTCTGGACTTATATTCTGGATTTCTGTAGTCACCTCCGGGGATACACTTTCCAGTTCCTCTGAAGTTAATATTGTTTCTTCGTGAGTCTCTGGTTTCTCTGCAGGCTTTTCGTCGGTCACGTCTTTAAAGTCCGTGAAACCGCCGTCAAATTCAATAAAAAACCTATTGAAGCTCCCAAAGGCATAAAAGTCCTCTCTCTTGATTTTCCTTGGTTTACGCTGCCTGTCGGCAAGAATCTCGTCACGAACTTTTGAAACTCTCTGGTCAAAGGCCTCTATGTTGGCCATGGTAAGTTTTGATACGATTTCCTTGGCAGATGTAGAGAAAAGTCCAAATTCCGACATAAGCTTCTTTTCGAGGTTGTTTGAAGTCACTGGTGACAATGGCATTTTCTTGGACGATGGCAGTTCTTTCTTCCTGAAGAAAACAAACTTTATCTCTTTCGGGTTCTTGCGTTGTTTCATCCTCTTTCGTTCCTCATTTGTCGGATGATACTCAAACCTGTAGTCTATAATACCCTTTTCAAACAATTCATCAAGATCTTTCTTGGGATTTGAAAGGATGTGCTTCTCAAACACGGAATATTTGTCGAAGTTCTCAACATCCTTACAGAGAAGATCGTACATATACTCAAAGGTGAATGTCCGTTCGTCGCTATAACAATAAGCACGGGTAAACCAGTACATTCTGATAGAATACTTCTTCAGGTTTTTCTGGGCCGCAGTTAAGATATTGGCATAGACAGAATTTTCGTTAACTATATGGTTCGCGACATCACGCCCCATCTTAACAATACAATACTTGTTACTTTCCTCCTGGCCCTCCGGAATGGTAATACTGCACAGATTCGTATATGTCCTGTATTTCTTTCCGGTGACGTTACCTATTATAGGAATCTCAATGGGGACAACGTGCATCATCAGCAAGGCTTCTTCGAGATCCTTCTTGTGTGCGAGGCCGAACTTGAACTCTTTCTCATAAACAACAAACTGAATCTTCATGGGATCTTCTCCAAACTCTTCAGCGGCGAACAGACTCGTCAGGTTCTTCTTCTTCGTCAGTTCGTCAAGCACTTTCTCACCTATCGTCTTCATGACTGAGGTGATTATCTTGAGCTGCATCCCTGTGAAATTCGCTCTTGAAAGTATTATCTCAAGAGGCATCCGTACAACGACGCCATCCATGATGATCTCAGGTGACTTCCTTCTCTTGTGAATTTCCTGCTTAGTCGCAGAAAGAAGGGTCTCTGTCATCGTGGCCGTTTTCTTGGCCAGGCTATTCTTTTTGTTCTCCATAGTTCACCTTAATAATTTAAATATTTCTCTTGTTCCTCGTCAGAAAGCTCCGACGCATTGACCAAATCGAAATCAACGGGTATAACCTTCAGATATTCCAATAACGCTGTTTTGAAATACTCCTGGCCCTTTTCTATTTTTATCAGTTTCGCAGGAGACCACACCAGCTTGCTCTGAAGCTGGACGCCATTATATCCAAGGGATATTCTCTTCTTTCTCAGAAGCTGGCCGAAAGTGATATTATCAAAAACCGCCTCGCCGTCAACTCTGATGGCGTAATATAAATTGGTGGCATACTTGAATAAGGAACCCATCTTGTAGTTTCCACCGTTATTTATTTTATTTACTGTTGCCATAGCCAGGCCGTGCTCCGAAAGCCATTTATAGGTAACACCCATGTCTTTACGAAGCTCCGAAAGCCTTAATTCTAACTCATTTAATGTCATAACCGTAAATTTTTCGGCAAAGATAACTAAAAAATATCACTTAACGAAATGTTTTACAACTTTTAACTTTTTATATGCCGTAAAAATTGAACATATATTTAAATTATTTTAAGCAAACAAATAGCCTACAAGTCGTAAATTAGTTAAGTTAAGACATGAGTTGCCAATTTTTGTGTCTTTTTGTTAATTTTATATTGTTTTCATAAAACAAACCCTTGTTTTATCGAAATTTAATACAGATGACATAGATAACCTGCATAAACATGCCTTGATGATTAGACACCTAACACCTGACGTGATAGATTTACGCTCCCCATGAAGTTCGGAAAAAACGCTTTCTCCGAAAAATGTACCTCAAATTGAATTAAATTACAGAGTAATTTAAACTTTATATCTCCGAAAAATGTACCTCGCTCCGAAAAATGTACCTCAAATCTCCGAAAAATGTACCTCAATTAAAAAAATACTTGTATTTTATTGATTACCAGTAAGTTACAACAATCTCCGAAAAATGTACCTCAAATCTCCGAAAAATGTACCTCGCTCCGAAAAATGTACCTCACGCGAAAACACTTCGCTAAGTGATAGTTTTCTCTGGTACTTAAGTACATATTTCGGGGAAAATCATTCGCTAAGTGATAGTCTTAATCTCCGAAAAATGTACCTCAAATCTCCGAAAAATGTACCTCAATTTCCTTGAAATTCGTCGTAAAGTGCTGACACACAAAGCGTTTTGGCTGTTTCTCGCATGCGTACGCGCGCGCAGATCCAGACAGACTATAGACAGACTAAGACTAAGACAGACTTTTTTAAAAAAAGCGCGTGACCAAAAACCGTACCAAGGAAATTTTGGGTTCGGATGCCTGGAGCGGGGCTCTGCCCCTGCACCCCGGACCCAACCGGCAAAACCACCTCTTGGTTGGAATATCTGATCTGGCGCATGAAGGGAAGGGAAGGGTAGGGGAATGAACAAAAAAACACCCATCGAGGTTGGTCGTAGGCTGTCACGTGTGCAGCTTTGCGCAAGATCCTCTTCTGGGTGCTGACATTCCTGACCTGTCGGTTGGTATGTCGGTTGGGTCGGTGCAAAAGTACAACTTTTCCACGACTCCACCAAATATTTTAGCGAAAAAATTCATTTTAAGGCCTTCTGAGCGCGTTTCAGGCTTTTAAGGTGGAATTTATCCACCAAAGGGCTGAAAAGCGAAAATTGAGCCATTTCTACGCTTCTCATAAAAACCAACGGCGACGTTGGATATCGACGGAAGCCTGTATGTGTCACTCCAGGGCAATCCGTAATGTGACTATCCGATCCACTCTGGCAGCCGTGCATATCACTGTCTGTTCCTACTCTGGGCGCATAGCTGCTTCGCCGGAACCGACGGTAATGTGCTGTCGGCTTTGGTCGCCGCCCTTGATGGTCACGTTCCGGATCTGTGTCGCCACACATACGGATGACATCCGTGGAACGATGGCGTACTAATGCTCAGAATATCGTCGGAAAGTTCACTTGACGGACGGCGGTATGCTACAATTTTCGGAGGGAAGGTGCTGCACTACGACAATGGGTGTCAGCAAAGCTATCACCTAATGTCGTTTCTCGACGGCATCAAAGCTGCTGTCAAGAACCCCTTGCACTTTCTCTCCGTAAATCATCATCCCTGCACGTCCTGTCCACTATCCTCGGATGTTCCTCGTATTAGTCCTGATGCCATCACAACCCCTGCTGTCATCAACGCATCGGTATCGATGCTGCTTCCTTTTCCTGAGCTTCGTTTTAATGCGAAATAGCAAAAACCACCCAAATAACAACTATTTGGGGAATATGACATTCAAATTTGCCTGTCCAGGCATAAAACGCGGACGGCATCTACACTCATTGAAAATCGTCGAAATATTCCATATAGAGCTTATTTGGTATATTTCGGGCGTTCACAACTGGCCTTTCTTGACTTTCATTGTGTCATCGGAATGGGCTCACTGCCTCCGTCGGTGTTTCTTCCTCTTTCCCTTTCGGTCAGTACTGGCATACGGCTGATCCTGTGTCACCTCATCCTTTTGGTTCCTCGGTTTTGGCTTGGCCTTTGTCGGTCTGTTTCCCTTTTCTTGGGTTCTTTGGTCTTCTCGGCTGTCACTGGGCCACATCTCTGATGATTGGTGATGCTTCTCTTTTCGGGGTTCACAGCCTCTCCCTCACGGCGATTGTTCCCACCTTTCAGGTACTTGCGTTCAACTGTCATGTTATCCGCATCGTCACTTTGACCTGTATTCTCTTCTGTGTCACTGACTACACATAATTTTTCGGGCGATGTCTGACTTATTTTTCCTGTGCAAATTTAGCGCAAGCGTTGTCCGGCAAGTATCTCTCCGCTCCATGGGAATTACGCTGCATTATTCCATCACATAATTTCCAGCAGCCTTCCGCATTTTCTTCTTAACGCCGGAGCCTAAAGAAAATGGGGTATTCCGTAAATTTTGCTCGTAATTCCTTGACCTAATGAACAACTTCTCCTTGCCAGCTCTTGAAGCACCGTAAAAATTAAGTTTAACATCTAAAAAATTACGATTATGAAGTCAGTAAATT
>JAEEGG010022238.1_pt1 | contig 12506 bp, 11 predicted proteins | sample 9134161 | NCBI WGS metagenome assembly JAEEGG01 (sample SAMN16246543, study PRJNA631951) | gut metagenome | biome: gut microbiome; feature: rumen; material: CR-attached | host: Bos | place: Iran: Karaj | collected 2018-10
CTCGCATGGACTCTGCTTCTTCCTCCATCATCTCATGAACCTCTTGCCTTGCCAACTCCTGATCAATTCCACTTCCCTCCTGCTTCTTTTCCGGAAGCAAAAAGCTTACGACAAAACATATGGCACTGACAACCAAAAGTACAATTTCCATGATTTCGATACTGTTCATTTTTCTTCTGCTCCTTTAATTTGGATCTCATACCTTAAATAAAATGCCCATGTAGCTGCCCATTTTTTCTCGCATTTTTTGTAATGCCCTCGTATGCAGCTGAGAGACACGTGAGACTGACACGTCAAGCACGTTACTGATCTCTTTTAACGTCAGATCTTCATAATAATATAGCGTGATAACCTTTTGTTCCTTTTCCGATAAAAGCTCCATGGCTTCACTCAATGCCTTTGTGAGCTCTTTTTTTTCAAAGCTCTCCTCCGGGCCATCAAACCGTGCCGTGGTTCCCTGCGCGCCATCCGAACTGACGTCGCTTCCCTGCTCCATGTATTCATTCAGGGAAACAAGTCCCGTCACCTTCATCTGCGCCTGCCATTCCAGGTACTCCTCTATGCTGATGCCAAGCGCTTCGGCCATCTCCTCGTCCGTCGCCGCGCGCCCCTTTGCCTGTTCCAATGCCTTTTCCACGAGACTGATCTTCTTTTGTCTTTGCCTAATGGTTCTCGGAATCCAATCCATTTTACGAATGTGATCCAAAATGGCACCGCGTATGCGAAGGCTCGCATAGGTTTCAAACTTGACGTCGCCATGGTAATCAAATTTATCAATGGCATCAATTAAGCCAAAAATCCCGTAGCTGACCAGGTCATCATACTCCACGTTATAACCAAGATACATGGAGAGACGTCCTGCCACAAGCTTCACAAGCTGCGCATACTCCAAAATGATCTTTTCGCGCAGCTTCGGAGATTTTGTGGCATCGTATTCATCTAATAATTGTTTTCTTCCCGCATCATCCATGAAAACACACCTGCGTTTCTTCTGTTTTGCGTTAAATAATCGTTAGCGTTCTTCCCACGGCCTTCACGTGGTATTCTCCCGTTTCAGGATAAAAGGTTACGGTTCTTCCGTAGTTTTCTCTAGTGCTTTCTGCAAGCACCGGAATCCGAAGCTCCTTTAGAATCTTCTTACAGGCATCCACGTTGCGATCTCCGATCATGCCCCAGTCGCTCTTGCTGGATACGGTAAACATGGTCGCTCCGCCGGCGAGCTTTGCCGTTAATCTTGTTTTTCTTGCCCCCATGGCCTCCATCTGGCGAATCAGCTCCGCAATCCCCGTATCTGCAAATTTAGCCGGATTGTTGTGAACTCCGCGAAGCGCCGTGGAATCCGGCAACATGACGTGCACCATGCCTCCGATCTTTGTAACGGGGTCTCTGAGTGCAACGGCGACGCAGGAGCCAAGTCCCATGGTGATCAGGCCATCCGGGGAGGAGACGACTTTTAAGTCCGCCATTCCCACTTTGATAATCTCACTCATTGATCAGGTTTCCTCCATCAATCCGTCCACGGGAAGCCCCAATGAACCGATGATTTTTACGTAAGAATCTATGTCCGGTATTAAAATAAAATATCCATTGACTTCAATCTCATCATAAAACTGTGTCTGAATCAGCAAAAGCTTATCTCCCAGCTTTCCAAACTCAATGGCTGGGACGCTCAGAATGGCACCAGCCATGTCAATGGTCATCTCTGGCGGAGAGGATATAATTTTCAGATTGGTAAAGCTTGCCAACGCATTCAAATACGCACCAGTAATGATGTTTCCAACCTCCTGTAGCGCGGAAGCCTCCATTTCCGAAAAATCATCTTCCGCGGCTTCCATGCCCATGATCTTTGAAATCAGATGTCTTGCAGAATTTTTCTCAATCATGAACATCATCATGCCGCTTACGTCGCCATCCACGCCAAACAGAACACAGGCCATGAGCTGCTCCTCGCCGCCCATAAGGGTTCCGACGTCCTGAAAGTCTAACAGACACACCTTCGGGACCCTCATGTCAACCTTGCACTGAAGCATTTGAGACAAGGCCGTCATGGCATTTCCGGCTCCAATGTTGCCGATTTCCTTTAAGACGTCACAATATACGTCCGTGATTTTCTTTAAACTGACATTGCCCATATTTTTCTCCTGTCCATAGCGCAAGTCATTTAAGCGTTATCCTCCAACGTCACTACGCTAAGATCTAATAGGGAAATAATGTCCCCATTTTCTCGTTTTCCAACGCCAGACACAAAGGCCTTGCCTTCCAGCTTTAAGTCGTCCACCTTATCCACCTGCTCATTTTCCAAGGTGACAACCTCCTTCACCTCATCCACGATCACGCCAAGGTTTCCTTCCTGCTGTGTCTTAAGAACAATAATCCTTGTCTTCTTTTCGTATACGTCCTTTTCCAGTCCCATCTTGATGCGAAGACTCATCACGGGCAGCACCTCACCGCGAAGATTAATGATTCCCGTCAAATACTTAGGCATCTTCGGAACTCTCGTGATTCTCTGCATTCTTACAATGTTTTCGACGTTACGGACGTCAATGCCATATTGCTCACTGCCAAGGCGAATGACGATAAATTGATTCATTCCCGCCTGGTCTTGCTTTTTCTCCCCTGCAGCATCCATTCTTCGCCCTCCTTAAATCAGTGCGTTAGCATCGAGGATTAAGGCAACCTCGCCATCTCCAAGAATGGTGGCGCCACTGATAAACTTACATTGCTTGCTATATTTTCCCAGAGGCTTGATCACTATTTCCAACTGACCTATAAGCTCATCGATGACAAGCCCTGCATACCTTTCGCCCTTTCTGACGACGACAACGGTCATCTCCTCTTCAGGGATACGGTTGCCCTCTACCTCAAGCACGTCATACAGCCTAACCAGAGGAAGTACAATGCCGCGAAGATTGATCACTTCCTTGTTCTGAACCGTCTTGACGTCGCCATGATGGATCGTTTCGATACTCTGAATGCTGCTCAAAGGAATGGCATATTTCTCTCCTCCGACGCCAACCATCAGCGTCTGAATGATTGCCAAGGTCATGGGCAGACGAATGATCCAGCTGCTTCCCTCGCCAAGACGACTCTTAACCTCTACCTCACCACTTAAGGATTCGATCTTTGCCTTTACCACGTCAAGTCCCACGCCTCTTCCCGAGACGTCAGTCACCTGCTTCGCCGTGGAAAAGCTCGGAAGGAACAGCAGGTCAATGATTTCCTTGTCCGTCATCTGTTCTGCCTGCTCCTGCGTAATCGTGCCACGCTCAATTGCCTTTTTGCGAACGGCCTCTATGTCAATTCCATTTCCGTCATCTCGCACTTCAATTACGACACTGTTTCCTACCTGATAAGCATCCAGGAAAATGGAACCAACGGGATTTTTTCCTCGTTTGATGCGGACGTCCTCTGATTCCAAGCCATGATCCGCAGAATTCCGAAGCAAATGCATCAGTGGATCACCAAGCTCGTCTACCACCGTTCGATCCAGCTCCGTTTCCTCACCACTGATATATAGCTCCATCTTTTTATTTAATTTCTTTGCAATGTCACGAATCATGCGCGGGAACTTATTTGTCACCGTCTCAATTGGCACCATTCGAACCTTCATGACGGATTCATGCAGATTCGTTGTCACGCGCTCAAGATATTCAATATTGTCCTTAACATTACTCTTAGACGCCATTTTTCCACTCTGTGTCGAAGAAACAATGGAGTTTTTCGCAATAATCAGCTCGCTCACAAGATTCATCAGTTCATCGAGCTTTTCGATATCCACGCGGATCGTTCGATTGCCAACGTGCTTGCCGGCACTGACTGCCTTCTTTTCCTCCTTTGCAGAGGGCTCCTCATGCGACTTCGTCTCTTCCTTTGTGGCAGGTGCAACCTGTGTCATAGGGTTTTGGAGCGCGGCAATTGGAATTTCTCCCTGCACGTTCGGAACGTTCATCATGCTTTCCGTCCCTTTTACGGGCGAAGGAGCGATTACCGGCCCTTCCTCGGCAGGCTTTTCCACTTTTTCATCAGTCTTTTCCGACAGCATCAGTACGCCGCCAGTAACGTTTTCAATCTCCGAAATATTACGAATGGACTTTAACAGATCCTCCAGCGGAAGGTCCGTAATGACAATCAACGTAAAGTCTCTGTCAAACTTTTCATCCTCAATATCCTGTGTACTGGGATTAGAAGCAATAATCTCACCTCTTTCCCCAACGGAACGCAGTACAAGAAAAGCTCTCGCCGCCTTCAAAAGACATTTCTCCTGAATCACGACATTTAATCCATAGCATTCATCGCCATCATCGCGTGCCATTTTAATTGCACTGATAACGGCATCATCCAGCTTTATTTCATTCCATTTACCACCAGCATTCTCCGCAGGCATATCTGCTTCTGCCTTTGGTGCTGCGGCTTCCTTCTTTTCTTCCTTCTTCTCCGGAGCAGCCTCTTCCTTGGGCAGACAATCATTTAACTTCTTGATCAGATCTTCGTTGTCGTTTGTTCCCTCGTTGGAGGTATTTTGAATGTTCTGCACATATTCATCCAAGGCATCCAGGCAGCTAAAGAACACGTCGATAATCTGCGACTGTACCTTCAGCTTTCCGCTTCGCACCTCGGAAAATACGTTTTCCATGTCATGCGTCAGTGTCTGCATGCGCGTAAAGCCCATGGTTCCCGCCATGCCCTTTAGGGTATGTGCGGCACGGAAAATCTCATTGATGGTATCTGAATCCTCGGGATTTTCCTCGAGGCGCATGATCTGATCACTTAAATTTTGAATATGTTCCTTCGTCTCATCCAGAAACATGTCAAGATACTGACTAACGTCCATATTCGCCTCCGTTCTGACTACACGAATCTTCCCACTCGTTCTTCAATGGCCCTTGCAATCGATTCCAAGGGGAGAGATATGTCGGAAAGTCCAGCGCCGTCTACACTCTTTGGCATTCCGTAGACTACGCAGCTTTCACTGTCTTGTGTTATCACATAAGCATTCTTCTTTTGTTTCAGATTTCGAATTCCCTCCGTACCGTCTGCTCCCATGCCAGTCAACACAACGCAGGTAACGTCAAGCCTTCCGGCATTTGCAAGGGATTCGAACATGTAATTTGCGCTGGGCCTTACACCCTCACGATGGGGCTCGTCCGAATAGCGAATGCGATAATTTCCATTCGCTCCAGGCACAACGTTCATATGTCTGCCACCCATCGCGACATACACAACGCCCTTCTCCAGCTCCTCCCCTTCCTTCGCTTCATGAACGGAAAGACTGCTCACGGAATCTAACCTTTCCGCAAAGGAGCCCGTAAAGTTCTTCGGCATGTGCTGTACCATGACTACGGGTGCATCCAAATCCTTCGGCAGGAACGGAATCACGCTTTGCAATGCCTTAGGTCCACCCGTAGAACTTGCGATCGCAACTATTTTCTTGATGCCCCTGCCCGTCCCAATGGTGGGTACGACCGTCTTGGTCTCCCATTTTCTAGGAATCGGCAGCGGCGGTTTATCATAGGTCGGCAGCTTACCAATGGATACGGCATAAAGGATGCCCAAAAAGCGTTCCGTAAAATCCTCGTCCCTGCACCCAAAGGTAGACGTTGGCTTTTGAATGAAATCCAGCGCCCCGAGCTCTAAGGCATCCATTGTCACCTTGGCTCCCTCTGCCGAATCCGTGCTGGCAATCATGATTCTAGCGGCAATGCGGAACTTTCGAAGCTCAGCCAAAAGCTCCAGACCATTCATCTTCGGCATGTTCAGGTCAAGCACGACTGCATCATAGCTTTCTCGGCTCAGCAAGTCAAAGGCCTCCACGCCGTCAGCCGCCTTCGCTACTACCTGAAACCGCTTGTCGCTGTTGATCACGTCGCTAAGCACTCTTCGCATCAGCGCGGAATCATCCACCACAAGTATTCTCTTTTTTAAAGTTTCCATAGATTACTCCAAGGCCTTTCGGACAGCGTCAATGACCCTGTCTGCCTGAAAAGGTTTTACAATAAAATCACGAGCGCCTGCCTGAATGGATTCAATTACCATCGCCTGCTGACCCATGGCGGAACACATCACAACCTGAGCATTTGCATTCAGCTTGCGAATCTCCTTCAATGCCTGAATGCCATCCATTTCAGGCATGGTAATATCCATCAATACCAAATCCGGATGGGTTTCCTGATATTTTTCAATCGCCTTGACGCCGTTTTCAGCCTCCGCTGCAACGACAAACCCATTTTTTGTGAGAATATCCCGAATCATCATTCTCATAAATGCCGCGTCATCGCAGATCAATACACTTTTTGCCATTCCCTTCTCCTCCGCGTTTTCAGAACCTTTCGATTCGAAGCGTACCATAAATACAAGTGCAATCACATTACCTGGGCATATTTCACCCACTCTATTATATTATAATAAATCTGTATGAAAACACAACCTTTTTTTCTTTTTCCGACAAAAAATTGGCACAATTTTCTAAATCTTATCAATAAAAAAGAAGACCTTGTCCAAACAAGCCTTCTCAAAATGCATACCACCCATTCAACAACTGCTTACCTTAGATCTCTAATATATTTCTTTACAACATTTTTTCAATCTGTCATAAAAAAGGCCATCCTCAACCTCGTGGGGATGGCCTTGATAGTCTTTCTGGGTTAAAAGGTTAGCAGAAAGACTATCAAGGCCACGCCCCGAGTCCTTCACTCCCCCTTTTTATGACTTTACTTTCTTTTGTTCTTGCGCTTGAGCTCTTCAATTTCCTCAAACACGACGTCGTTGAGCACCTTGATGTAGGTTCCCTTCATGCCGGAGGATCGGGATTCGATGACTCCCGCACTTTCAAATTTCCGAAGTGCATTGACAATCACGGAACGCGTAATGCCTACTCTGTCGGCGATCTTGGAAGCAACAAGAATGCCCTCCATGCCATTTAACTCATCAAAAATATGCGTAATTGCTTCCATCTCAGAAAAGCTGAGCGTACCGATCGCCGACTTTACAACGGCAATCTTTCTGCTCTCCTCTGAGCTCTCCTCATTTACCGCACGAAGCATCTCCAATCCAACTACGGTCGTTCCGTATTCGCAAAGGATAATATCGTCAATGTCATATTGGCTGTCGCACTTGTAAATAAACAACGTTCCCAGACGCTCGGCCGCAATCTCAATGGGAGCGATAATCGCCTGAAATCTTCTGACGTCAATTTTTTCAAATCCAAGCGTCTCGAGGTTGACGTTTTCCTTCGTGGAAAGCACGCCAAGGAATCGCTCATTCAGCATGGGATCGATAAATTCACCCACGCAATCCCCCAAGAGCTCCGTAATCGTCTCCGTTCCGTCGGTTTCCCCAATACCGAGCAGCTTTCCCTTTTTACTAATTACCAGCACGTTACTGTTCAAAATGTCCTTCATGACATTGCAGATGTCGTTAAAAACAACCTTGCTGGAATTGTTATTGTGCAAAAGCTTTCCGATTTTTCTCGTTTTATCTAAAAGCTGTACACTACTCATGACATTTTCCTCCCATTCCTTGTAATTTGCCTTCCACCCCATAAAATACCTTTGAAATTGCACGCAAAAAGGGAGCTATTTCCAAGCTCCCTTCTAGCATATCACAAGTAATTTCAGATTTCAATGGCTATTTTGCGAATTTATTGCTTATTTTCTGTATCTTTTTGAATTTTCAGAATACTATACCCACATTTTTCATCTGCGCAGACAAGACGATTCCCTTTTTCCAATAAGGCATTTCCACACTTCGGGCACCTCTCTCCGGAGGGTTTATTCCATACCATAAAATCACATTCCGGATTTCCGATGCAGCCATAATATCTTCTGCCCTTTTGAGTACGCTTAATGACAATGTCCTTCCCGCACTTTGGACAGGTCACGCCTGTTTTCTCGTAATAAGGCTTCGCATTTTGACACTCGGGGAAGCCAGGGCACGCCAGGAACTTACCCTTACTGCCATACTTGATCACCATCCGGCGACCACATTTCTCACAAACCTCGTCAGATTCTTCATCCGCGACCTTAACCTCGGACAGATCCTTTTGTGCCTGAATAACAGCCTTATCCAAATCAGGATAGAAATTCTCAATGATGGTCTTCCACTTTACGGTGCCTTCTTCCACGCCATCCAGCAGTGCCTCAAGGTTTGCCGTAAAGTTCACGTCAACGATGGTTGGGAATGCCTCTACCATCATCTGGTTTACCACTTCTCCAAGCTCGGTCACGATCAGGTTCTTGCCTTCCTTCGCGATATAGCGTCTGCCAAGAATGGTTCCAATCGTGGGTGCATAGGTGCTAGGGCGTCCGATGCCAAGCTCCTCCAGGGTCTTTACAAGAGAGGCCTCCGTAAAATGGGCAGGCGGCTGCGTAAAGTGCTGTTCCTTTCGAACGCCGCTGCACTCCAGGGTCATGCCCTTTTCCAGTGCTCCCGTAAAGGTTCCCGTCTCTTCTTCCTCATCCTTTTGCACGTAAACACAGGTAAAACCGTCAAATTTTAATTTTGATGCTGCCATGGTAAAGATGCTCTTGTTTGCGCTAACCTTGACGGAGGTCGTCTCATATTTAGCCGGTGCCATCTGGCTTGCAGCAAAGCGCTGCCAAATCAGCTGATATAGACGGAACAGGTCTCTTGGGAGCTGATCCTTGACTGCAATGGGCAGTCTCTCAATATCCGTAGGACGAATGGCTTCATGGGCATCCTGAATTCTCTGTGCCTTTTTGGGATCAGCAGTTTTTTGCGCCAAATACTCTTTTCCATAATGCTTTTCGACGTAAGCGGCCGCATTTTGAGCTGCTTCCTCCGACACGCGGACGGAATCGGTACGCAAATAAGTAATCAAACCGATGGTGCCCTCTCCTTTGATTTCCACGCCCTCATAGAGCTGCTGTGCAAGGTTCATGGTCTTGCTCGTGGAGAAATTCAACACCTTGCTGGCTTCCTGCTGCAGGGTTGAGGTTGTAAAGGGCAGCGGAGCCTTCTTCATTCTCTCTCCGGTCTTTACCTCCTTCACGACATAAGCCGCGTCCTTGATATCCTTTAGCACCTGATTTACGTCTTCCTCACAATTCAGTTCCTTCTTGGAGGAACCAGAACCGTAATACTTTGCCACTACGGGCTTTTTTGCTCCCGGAATTTTCAGGTCTGCTTCCAGGCTCCAGTACTCTTCCGGCGTAAAGTTTTCAATCTCCGCCTCACGATCACAAATAATACGAAGTGCCACGGATTGTACGCGTCCCGCGGACAATCCCCTTTTAATCTTCGCCCAAAGAAGTGGAGAAATGCGATAGCCCACCATGCGATCCAGCATTCTTCTTGCCTGCTGTGCATCCACAAGGTTCATGTCGATCTCTCTTGCGTTTTTTAGACTCTCCTTTACGACGTTCTTTGTAATTTCATTAAAGGTAATACGATAAACCTTCTTATCTCCAAGCTTTAATGCATGATAAAGATGCCAGGAAATAGCTTCTCCCTCACGGTCAGGGTCGGTTGCCAGATAGATCTTGTCTGCCTTCTTCACTTCCTTGCGAAGATTTGCCAGAATGTCTCCCTTTCCTCTAATCGTTATGTATTTCGGCTCGTAGTCATCCTCCGGTGAAAAACCCAGCTGGCTCTTCGGCAGGTCTCTTACGTGTCCGTTGCTCGCTACCACTTCAAAATTTGATCCCAAAAACTTTTTAATGGTCTTTATCTTCGACGGTGACTCCACAATTACCAGATTCTTTGCCATCTTTCTCATCCCCTTTTTTCTCTAACGCACCACCTTTTTATGAAATGCCTTTGTAGCGCGCTAATCGTGAACCACTATACACTAAAAAAAGACCTCTTGCAAGGTCTTTTTCTAAAATTTTAGAAACTCACCATTATACAATGACGATGCTGGCACAGCTTAAATCCTCCGCCAACTTATAAACCCGGCCTGTTGATACGCCTACCACGGTAGGTCTTAACATGAAGCCAGGGTTATTTTTTACGACCTTTGCCTGTTCTCCGTTACTCAACATAACAATGCTGTCTACGGGATACAGGATGACACTGTCAAGGAAACTCTGCATCACGAAAATGTCAAGCTCAGAGGTCATTGCCATGATCATTTCTATGGAATCTCTCTTGGAAATCTTTTGCTTATAAGATCTTCTCGTCACCAGGGAATCATAAATGTCAGCAACTGCAATAATTCTGGCATAGAGATGGATGTCCGCGTCCGTCAGTCGATTCGGATAGCCTCCGCCGTTCAGCTTCTCATGATGCTGAAGAACGCCCAACAGAATTTCTTCGTTAAATCCTCCGTTCTCCTTCAGCATTTCATAGCCATATTTCGTATGTAGCTTCATCAGTTCAAATTCGGCATCGGTGAGCCTTGATGGCTTATTCAGAATCTCCGTTGGGATCTTCATTTTTCCGACGTCATGCAACAGTCCCGCAACGCCCACGTCGCGAATGGCCTTCTGATCCAAACCATATTTTTTTGCAATCACCATGGCCATCGTTGCGACGTCGACACTGTGCTTAAAGGTATATTCATCGCTGACCTTCAGAGACCCAATATCAATGGCGATGGTATTATTGGCCTCCAAAGCCTTCATGAGTTCCCCGGTAACGTTCTCCGTTGCTTCCGCGAAATTCTCCTCCGTCGTACTGCTAAAGAGGTACTGAATGCCCTTACTGACGCGCTGCTTCATGGTCTCTGTCAGGTTAATTCCCGAACGATCCTCCTCTCGGACGCGCTCAATGGTCTCCTGAACGTTCTTGGCAATTACGGTCTCTGCCTTTTCCTCCGGAACCGCTTCATCTTCACGGACATAGATCTCCGTAATCCCAGATCGAAGAAGGCCCTCAATCTGGAAATCGTCCAAAATAGAGCCCTTTTCGAACAAGGCCCTACCGGCTGCGTCCACAATGGTCTGGTCCACAACCTTACCGTAAGGAAGATCTTCAGTTTTGATCGGACGAATTTCTGCCAATGCCGTCTACCTCATAGTCTTTTTTTAATTATTACACAAAATTAAAATATTTTCAATCTTTTTTGGCAGATCTTGCTATATTTCCGTCAATTTTCCTCGTTTTTTTGTTCAAATTTAGGAATAACCCTCAGCTTATGGAGATTCAAGCGGTGCATTCTGTCGATCTTTTGGCGGGTCGCTTCATCCTCGCAAATGCCTTCACGGATATACCGATCCAACGTCGCATAGGTAAAGCCAAAACGATCTTCGTCCGTCTGTCCGCAAAGGCCATCGGACGGGGCCTTATGTACCAGTTCCCTTGGCAACTCCGTATAGGTGTCGCCTATGGCTCTTACCTCCTGAACCGTCAGATCGGATATGGGTGAGAAATCGCCTGCTGCATCGCCGTACTTGGTGCTATATCCAATCCAGTCTTCAGAAAGGTTACAGGTGTTTGCCACGCGGCCACCCTCTGGAAGGCTCGCAGCGACGGCATACAGGGTCGCCATTCTCATGCGGGGCGGCGTATTGATGGCAGCGTCCCTTGACGGCTCTATTCCCGCCTTAACGGCATCCAGAAGCGCATCTACCGCCGCGCCTACGGAAATGGTTGCATGACGGATTCCAAGTGCCTCTACGACCTTCTTGGAGTCATCAATGTCGGGCTGAATCCCCTGCGGCATCATGACGCCGAATACTCGATCCTTGCCCAGCGCCTCCGTCAAAAGAGCTGCCACGATGGTCGAATCCTTACCGCCCGAAATCCCGATCACTGCCGTTGCCTTCGGACCGTTCTCCGCGAACCAGGCGCGAATCCACTCCACGATCTCCTTTCGAACCTTTAAAGCATCAAACTCTTTCATAGTGATCACTCCTCTCAATACCAAGTCATAAAACTAAACTCATGTCCTTAACTGATACGTGCCTTCTTATTTATCATTCTCCATTCTCCACTTAATGGACCTCTGGAGGTATTTTACGTAAGCTTCGTTCTTGCACATGCCCTTTCCGGGGGTATCGGAGATCTTTGCGACATCCATTCCGTTGCAGGCGGTGGTCTTCATGACAATGTTCAGAGGCGGAACCTTCGTATCATTTGCAATGTAGGTACCGATTCCAAAGGCAACCTTTGCCCTTCCATTGAAGTGACGGAAGATTTCATCAGCCTTCTTGAAGTCCAGGCTGTCGCTGAACAGCAGCGTCTTCGTCTTAGGATCAATCTTCATGCTATTGTAATGTGCGATCATCTTCTCGCCCCATTTGATGGGATCTCCAGAGTCATGGCGAACGCCGGAGAATAAGGTAGAATAAGTCTTGTCAAAGTCACGAAGGAAGCAATCCGTCGTGATGGCATCCGTCAGGGCCGTTCCGTTAAGTACGCCATACTCTGCTACCCATGCGCGAAGTGCATAATAGTTGGAATAGGCAGGATTATGTCTGTGGTCGCCCTGACCAGTACACATGATCCACTCGTGTGCCATGGTACCCACGGGAAGAAGGTTATGCTTCTTCGCAAGGTAAACGTTACTGGTACCTACGAACTTCGAAGCACTGTGCATGGTGTCATTC
>JAEEGG010022240.1_pt1 | contig 12505 bp, 19 predicted proteins | sample 9134161 | NCBI WGS metagenome assembly JAEEGG01 (sample SAMN16246543, study PRJNA631951) | gut metagenome | biome: gut microbiome; feature: rumen; material: CR-attached | host: Bos | place: Iran: Karaj | collected 2018-10
TCTGGTGGGATCGTCGTAACGCAGACCTCCGCTTCGTGCTGACTCCGTGGCAGTATGACAAGTATGTGGCTCTGAACCACTTCTATCGCCCCGTAGCATGGAAGGCTGGTGGATGGACATTCGCAGTATATACTCACTATAACAGAGGGCATTTCTACAATGCACATCCGAAGGTGTTCGTTACCTACAAGGGCGGTCACAATAAGGTTCATGGCTCACACTATGCTCACATGCACAAGCCCGCACCTGCTCCTGCAATGGGACATCGCAATGCTCCGATGTACGACAAGGGCGCAAGAGTGATGAACGACAAAGGCCATATGGGCAACCATAACATGGGTAACCACAATGCTCATAAGGCTCCGAATCGCGAAATTGCTCAGAACACTCGTACCAATCGCAGTGGTTCCGGCCACTTCGGAGGTCGCCGCTAAGGTTGTTTACTTGCCTCTATCATATGCCTCGAAAGAGGACTCCGGGGAATCGTAGAAATACGGTTCCCTTTTCTGATTTTACAAGTAGAATACGAACTTTGTTCCCCTCGATCCTACCCCGTCATAATCGGCAGGTATAGGGAACTGGCAACACAAATCACTGATGACGTCTTCATCAAGGGTAACAGACAGTTCAAGAACGATGGCACCACGCCTTTCATCATAGGCCAGATTCCAGATGCATTCACCCAGAACGGCATTTACAACCGTCCTTATCTCATCCTGAGTGCGCCAGATGGAATCAAAGTCAATCATAGTATTCTATTTGCAGTTCTTCGCTGACGTTGAAATCATCGTGGAACCCATCATCGTACTTGTATACAATACGAAGGCCACGATAAGTAGAGGGAACTTTCAGCACATCCAGCAAATGCCACTTGGGACGGCCAAAGTCGTATGACTCTCTGTCAAGGATGATACGATTGGAAACGAAGTCGAAGGTATAATAGCCACCACCAATGCATTGGTCGCCAGACTTCAGCAGGTGCTTGTGCTGGTCAACCATGCCTAAACGGAATACACCATCCATCGTGATGATAAACTTCGGTAGTTTCATCGTACTATCTTTGCTTTTTGCAGATTATCAAAGTCACTCCAGAAATCAGACTCTTCCGATTCACTAAACCCGTTAGTGGACAGTTCTTGAAGAATGGCATCCAAAAGCTGAACCTTTGAGATCTTCAATTCGGGTTCAACGTCAATTGGGTAAGTGAGAATATCGCCCAACGAGCCGACATGGGCATTGGTGACAGCAACTTCCCCATCGATCAACTTGACCTGGATATGTCTGTTGGAACTATATTCAGGCTTCGTCTCACGAAGCTTTTGATATAGAGCAGAATCGCTGTATTGCTCAGAATCTACAGACTGTATGAGTTCTCTTAGTGTCATGCAATGCCTAACAGTTCTATTTCAAAGATAAGCGTTGAACCGCCTGGAATGCCTGGCTGAGAGAACTTGCCATAGCCCATCTCTGCAGGAATATACAGTTCCCACTTGTCTCCAATATGCATCTGCTGAATGGCAATGATCCAGCCCTCAATGAGGTCACAGAGCCTGCAAGCCAGAGGCACACCGCCACGGCTGCTGTCAAACTGTTTGCCATCAATGGTCTTGCCAGTATAATGGGCAGTGATGATACTGCGTACCGTCGGCTGGGCACTCGAAGCATTGCCTTCGCTCAGAACTTTGTAATATATTCCCTTCGGAAGAGCCTTAACCCCTTTCTCCTTCGATTTGGCTTCAAGCCAGTCCTTATTTGCCTGTATGTATTCTCTCTTACTCATCGTTTTACGTTCTTTTGTTAATATGTATACTGCCAGTGTCGGTAGAATGACCAATAGCAATAGTGTAATCTCCACTAATGTGTATGAACCGAAATAGTCAACCAATGTCTGGAATTTCAGAACTCCGTCAACCAGAATGACTAAGAAAACAAACCAGCAGAGGCAGAATATAGCAGAATACTTTATTTTTCGTTTCTTCAGTTTCATTCGTTGATGTAGTTTTTAGTGGACATATCATAATACAGAGCCTCCAATTCCTGAAGAGTCAGGTTTTCCACAGAATGCTCTATTACCCGTATCAACTCCTCACGACGGAAATCGTCTGACTGTCCGAAACGTCCTGTGTATGCCATAATCCTATAGTCTTGACATGAATTTCTCCTTATCCACAATGAATCTCAGGTGTGTTCCTTCTCCAAGCAAAGTCTCGCCAGAATAAGCACACACCTTGAATTCTATCTTCTTTCCATCTACCTTCGTTACCTCAGCAGTTGCTTTCACAATATCACCAATCTTTGAGGGCTTCAGGTGAGAAGATTCAATATGTCCGCCAACTGTAGTACAGCCTTCCGGCAGTTCTTCCTTGACGGCAAGCATGGCAGCATTCTCCATCAAAGCCATCATCATCGGAGTGGCGAGAACGGGCATATCACCAGAACCGACAGCTATAGCGGTCACGGCATCAGTTACTGTCAATTCGCTTGTATATTTCAGTCCTGTTTCTATCATTTCTTCATAAACTATCCTAAATCTAAGGTGCAAATATAGTAAAAATGCAACAAATTCCGTATATTTGCATGGTTAAAACAACATAGTTTAAGGATTTATACTAAACAAATACGATTATGAACATTCTGATTCTACAAGGCTCACCACGAGCAAACGGCAACACCGCATGGATGGCGGAAGAGTACAAGAAGGCTGCCGAGGCAGCAGGTCATCAGGTTACACTGGTCAACGTATCGAAGAAGAAGATTGCAGGTTGTTTGGCCTGTGAGTACTGTCATAACAAAGGCAATGGTGCCTGCATTCAAAAGGATGATATGCAGGAGCTTTACCCCCTTATGGCAGAGGCAGAGGTGCTGGTATTGGCAGCACCCATCTATTACTTCACGCTCTGCGCACAGATCCAAGCACCCATCCAGCGCATGTACTGCGTGAATGCACCTGCAAAAGTGAAGAAGATGGCTCTGCTGATGTCATCCTATTCGCCTGGTGTCTATGACGGTGCCATTGCTGAGTTCCGTGACATCTGCAACTACTGGAAGGTCGAGAACATGGGCTTTGTCAGTGCAAAAATTGACGAGCAGAAGACTGAGGAAACCAAGCAGAAGGTAATTGAACTGGTTGGAAAGATGTAGAATATGAGAAAAGGATTGATGATAGCTGCAATGATGCTGGTTGCATCGGCAGCGGCTCTTGCACAGAGCACGGTATATCTGACCAGGGACATCAGCCCTGAGTCGTTGGTTAAGATATACAAAGCCCTGGGCGTTCCTGCTAAGGGACGCGTGGCAGTGAAAATGAGTACCGGCGAGGGCAGTAATCCCAACTACCTGAAGCCTGAACTTGTCAAGAATCTCATCTTCGAGGTAGACGGCACTGTTGTGGAGTGTAACACAGCCTACAGCAGCGGTCCTGGAAACGAGAGGGATGACCGCAATTCATCGGAGAACCACTGGAAGGTCATCGAGCGGCACGGGTTTACGAAGTATTTCCCTGTGGACATCATGGACGAGTATGATGAGATACGCATCCCCGTGAAGGATCAGAGCAATATCAAGTTCGACATCGTGGGAGGACACATGGCCAACTACGACTTCATGATTGCTCTTAACCACTTCAAGGGTCACCCCATGGGCGGTTACGGCGGTGCGCTGAAGAACCTCTCCATCGGCTGTGCCAGCCGGAACGGCAAGGCTTACATTCACTCCGCAGGTAAGATGGAGAAGCTTGACATGTCGAAGCTCTGGACGCCGGAATATATCGGCAACCAGGACGGATTCCTCGAATCGATGGCTGCCGCAGCGCAAGCTGTAGTGAACTACTTCCAGAAGCAGCAGGGCATCATCTACATCTCGGTGATGAACAACATGTCGATTGACTGCGACTGCGTGGATCATCCTGCCCCCGTGAAACTCGAAGACTACGGTATACTGGCATCAACAGACCCTGTAGCCCTCGACCAGGCTTGTATTGACATCATCAACCAGCAGAAGGTCACAGCCAAGAACGACCCCACCGACCTTCTGAGCCGTATTGACAAACAGCATGGCATACACACCATCGAACATGCCGAAAGGATTGGTCTCGGCAGTCGCAAATATACGCTGGTAAGCATTGACAAATAGTGTATCGTATCCTATAGATGAAAAAACTGCCAGTCACTATTTGGAGGCTGGCAGTTTTTCCGTTATCAGTGGCTTTATCTCACATTCAAAGATTCTTTTCTCGACTATCCTATAGTGCGGATGATAGGCATTACGATAATCTGGTGAATGACTGATTGCGTATTTTCCGACAGAGAGAACACTATCAATGAATTGTTTGTCCTCTTGAAAGTCCGGTAAATCCAATTTCATTTGGTCAATTGTACCAATAATCATGTGCCAGCGGTCGCTCCACGACTCAACAGAAGGTCTCGTTTCTGAGTTTGCACTACGGATAAAAGCATCGAGGAGTTGGTCTTCTGTGATAATACCCTCCTTGATAGCCCTGATACTGACGCGATAATAGCAGCTCTCTATCCCACATGGCTCGTAGTACCAGGGCATGAGTTCGTCAAGGCTGGTAGTATTCAACTCTTCATCCAGATATGCCTTAACGCTTTTTCTGTCCGACACAAGATGTTCAACTCCCATATAGTCCTGGAAGCACGACTTGTAGATGTCTAGCAACCGCGACTTCGGATAGGACTGCAACTGTCTGTTGACAAATCCCTCAATATCCTGTGCCGATATTGCAACTGACATTATCAAAGCAATTGATAAAAGTAATCTCTTCTTCATTTTTCCAACTTCCAGCCGTTATTGCCGTGATAGATCATCTGATGGGTCATGCCGCCGTCGATACAGCGTCCGATGCCCTGAGCACCTCCCGTTACGACGGCTACTTTATCCTTGAAAGAATCCATAACTGTAGTTTTTGTTGGGTTACTTGATAAACAATGCTAATTCTTGGTGCAAATTTAGCGATAATTCCGTAATTATCACTATCCTTGCTAATAAAATTAAGTGTATTTAGGAAAAACATTACTAATTGTTACAATCCTGTTACGTAACCGAATCGTAACAGGATTTTCTTGGAGGCAGATGAAAAACGTCGTATCTTTGCGCAAAAAAAGAAATGATGGAAACAACACATGATTATTTGTTTATTTCGCTGAAACTGTTAGGCGCACTTGGCTTACTGATTTTCGGCATGAAGATGATGAGCGAGGCCTTGCAAAAGTTGGCAGGCCCACAGTTGCGACACGTGCTGGCAAAGATGACCACAAACCGGCTGACGGGAATGCTGACGGGTACGATGGTGACCTGTGCCGTACAGTCGTCATCGGCCACAACGGTGATGACCGTTTCGTTCGTCTCGGCAGGGCTGCTGACGCTGGCACAGGCCATCTCAGTCATTATGGGTGCAAACATCGGCACCACGCTGACAGCGTGGATCATGTCGCTGGGCTATAATGTTGACCTGACGAATGTCGTGTTCCCCGCGTTCTTCTTCGGCATGGTACTTATCTACCGCAAGCGTCACCGCTACGTGGGCGACTTCCTCTTCGGCATTGCCTTTATGTTTCTTTCGTTGGTCATGCTAAGTACGGCTGGTAAGGAGATGGACCTGGAACACAATGAGACCGTGGTGAACTTCTTCGCCTCGTTCGACACCGGCAGTCACCTGACGATACTGGCGTTCCTCGCCATCGGTACGCTCATCACCTGCATCGTGCAGTCATCGGCAGCGGTCATGGCCATCACCATTCTGCTCTGCTCCACGGGTGTACTGCCTATCTACCTCGGCATCGCGCTGGTAATGGGCGAGAATATCGGCACTACGGCGACGGCTAACCTCGCAGCACTTGGTGCAGGCACTCAGGCTCGTCGGGCCGCACTGGCTCATCTGTTGTTCAACGTCTTCGGCGTCATTTGGGTGCTCTGCGTGTTCTATCCCTTTGTCAATATGGTATGTTCGCTGGTGGGTTATAATCCTGCTGCGACAGATCAGACCGCACTACTGCCCGTAGTGCTGGCCATGTTCCACACCTGTTTCAACGTCACCAACACTGCGTTGCTCATCGGTCTCATCCCGCAGATGGAGCGCATCGTTTGCTGGCTGTTGCCTGAGAAAGAACAGGCCGGGCGTCAGGAATTACACCTTCAATACATACAGGCAAATCTAGTGCAGACCCCCGAAATAGCTGTGCTTCAGGCACAGAAGGAGACGGCCCATTTCGCCGAGCGCATGCAGCAGATGTTCGCCCAGGTGAGAAGTTTGGCTAAGGAGGACGACGAGAAGCAGTTCGACAGCATCTTCCAACATATAGAGCAACAGGAAGACCACGCCGACCAGACCGAACTGGCTATTGCCCGCTACATGGAACAGGTGAGCGAAGACCACCTGAGCGACGAGACGAAGCAGAAAATCCGTCAGATGATGCGCGAGGTGGGCGAGCTGGAGTCAATCGGAGATGCCTGCTACAAATTGGCACGCACCATTAAGCGCAAACAAGAATCGGGCAAGCGCCTCACCACTCATCTGCAACAGCAGCTCGACGATATGATGACGCTCTGTGACAATGCTCTCACTCAGATGAACATCATCATGAAAGGTCATCGCAGCGAGCACGACATCCGCGACACGTACCGGATAGAGAACGACATCAACCAAATGCGCGACCGCCTGAAAGTCGGCAACATCCGTGCCGTTAATGATCATGAGTACGACTACGCCCTTGGCACCATCTTTGCCGACCTCATCAGCGAGTGCGAGAAGCTGGGCGATTACGTCGTCAATGTCGTACAGGCGAGATTTGGGATATAAAAGCTTTTCTCTTTCGATTTTTTTTATTATATTTGCAGCCAGAATGGAACAGAAAAGGATTCTTGTGGTGGATGACGAGCAGGACTTGTGCGACATACTGCTCTATAACCTGAGGGCGGCAGGCTATCAGGCCGAGGCTGCCTACTCGGCGGATGAGGCTTGGGCGACAATCGTAAATTGTAAATCGTCAAATAGTAAATGTTTTGACCTGTTGTTGCTCGACGTGATGATGCCGGGCATGTCGGGCTTTGAACTGGCACGGCGGCTGAAAAGCGACGAGACGACAGCGGCAACGCCCATCATCTTCCTGACGGCGAAGGACACGGAGGAGGACATGCTACACGGCTTCGGACTGGGAGCCGACGACTACGTGAAGAAACCGTTCTCGGTGCGCGAGGTGATGGCAAGGGTGAAGGCGGTGCTCAGCCGTTCGGAGAGTATCACAACTGATATCCCCAAAACCTTGCAATACGAGGGGCTGGCGATAGACCTTAGCCATAAGTCGGTCACGTTGGATGGTGAGGCGGTGGCGCTGACCAAGACGGAGTTTGAACTACTGACCCTGTTGCTGAGCCATCGCGGCAAGGTATTTTCGCGCCAAGAGATTCTCGACAGCGTCTGGCCGCAGGACGTCATCGTCACTGATCGCACGGTGGATGTCAATGTGACCCGCATGCGTAAGAAGATAGGGCGATACGGGCAGAAGATCGTCTCCCGTCAAGGATTTGGATACGTGTTTGAGCTATGAAGAAACTATCTGAAGGAACGAAGATGTGGATGAGCGTGATGGTGATTTTTGCCGTCTACGCCGTCATCTTCATCCTGTTCGAGGACTACGACCGCAAGATGCTGGCGCCTTTCGAAGAGGTCAGCGACTGGCACCTGCTGCTGTTCTCGCTCGTGGTGATGGCTGGTCTTGCACTGCTGCTGCACCGCTATGCCCGTCACATGGACGAGCGCATCAGTCGTGAGCAGGCCGAGAAGGAGAACCGGATGCGCCGCGAACTGACACAGAATATATCGCACGAACTGAAAACCCCAGTAGCCAGCATTCTGGGCTATACCGACACCATCCTTGACAATCCGCAGATGGACGACCAGACGCGGCGGCAGTTCATAGAGCGTACCCACACGCAAGCCCAGCGGCTGACAGCCCTGCTGCAGGACATCTCGACGCTGAACCGTATGGACTATGCCACCGATGTACTCTCAAAGGAGCGCGTCGATGTGTCACAGATGGTGGCCGACATTGCCGAAGAGACCGTCCTCGCCTTCCGACAGAGGGGGATGACGCTGCACAATTGCCTGCCGCATAACATCATCATCCAGGGCAACACCTCGCTCGTCTATAGCATCTTCCGAAACTTAACGGACAACGCCCTCTGCTATGCCGGCGAAGGTACCACCGTAGAAATCGCTGCCGACGAACAGCCCGACAGTTGGCACTTCACCTTCCAGGACAACGGTACGGGCATCGCCCCCGAGCACCTGCCCCGCATCTTTGAGCGCTTCTACCGCATCGACAAGGGGCGCAGCCGCTCTCTCGGCGGTACTGGTCTCGGTCTGGCCATCGTCAAGAACGCCGTCCTGCTGCACGGCGGTACCATCACCGCCCAGAACATCGCCACTGGCGGCCTACAGTTTGAATTTACATTGAAGAAGGAATAAGGGCTGCAGTTAGTATGCTTCCAGTTAATCTTCCGCCAGGTCACTATAGGACATTGACTCAAAATCTGACTCGACGTGCTTTCCGTCCTTCCACTTGTATCTCACAATTTCAACCTCGTCATCCAATCGCCAGGTACTGACAATACATTTATTATCGGTATCAACATATGGGTCGAAGATCCCACTGACGTCGTCCAAAGGCATAAAGTAATGCGTCTGGTCGTCCCAGAGCCATACATCGTAAGTATAATTGCCGAATCCGTTCATCGGTCCTGTACACACCTGAAGGTCTGGAATGCCGTCGAAATTCCAGTCATTCTCAGTGATTTCACCTATGCTGCCTTTGTTCCAATTGACGGTATCCAAAGGTAATGCCTGAGAATAGAGCTTTGTTGTTTGACCATGCGTATCTGTCAGATAGACAACAATCGTGTCCCAACGCACCTCATCATCCTCAGTAATTGTCCTGACCTCCGAACGGAAAATATAGTCAGAACGTGTAGGAACAAAGCTTCCATCTGAAACGATAACAGAGTCTGTTGCCAAAGAGTCTGCAGAATCTATTGCCTTGCCTGTTTTACTACCACAAGCTGTCATCGTTAGCAGCACCAACAAAAACAGAATTAGTTTTTTCATTCGTTGTCATTTTTTGTTAAATATGGCTGCAAATATAACTATAATTCCGTAATTATCACTATCTTTGCCGTTAGTTTTAAATGTATTTAGGTATTACGCGTATGATAGACCAGATTATTGCCTACAACAAGACCTTCGTTGAACAGAAGGATTACGAGAAGTATCTGACTGACAAATACCCCGATAAGAAACTGGCGGTGCTGTCGTGTATGGACACCAGACTCACCGAACTGCTCCCTGCAGCTCTGGGTTTAAAGAACGGTGATGCCAAGATCATCAAGAATGCAGGAGGTCTGGTGATTTCAGCCTTCGACTCGGCTATGCGAAGTCTCATTGTGGCTATCTATGAGCTGGGCGTAGAGGAAATCATGGTGGTGGCTCACTCGCATTGCGGAGCCTGTCACATGAGCTATGACCACTTCCACCATGAGATGATAGCCCGTGGTGTAACAGATGAAACGCTTGATACCATCCGCAAGTGTGGCATCAACCTGGATCATTGGCTGGAGGGCTTCAAGGACACGCCAGAATCCGTCCGCAAGACCGTTGAGACCATCAAGACTCATCCCCTCGTCCCCATGGACATTGTGGTGAGAGGCTTTATTATTGATTCTGAAACAGGTGCATTGGAAGAGATCGGTTAGCTAAACAACATGGATTACCTGCCCAAAGATCCTGCAATATTGGTTTCGAGCGTCAATATGCTCCTGCGTGACGAGGAGTTTGATACGCTTGAAGCACTATGCTATGCCTTCAGCAGAGATCCAAAAGATATAAAGGACTACCTCTATAAAAGAGGCTTTGTTTGGAGTGAGCAACAGAAACAATTCAGGCCAATCGGCTACGACCAATGATAACGAAGGACAGCATAGAGACCGCATATAGCTTTCTGCACCAGAAGCGGAACGTCTTTATCCATTCTACTCTTGACTGGCAGAAGGATGACATCGAACTAGCTATTGGCAGCTATGTGGATGACATGAGCCCAGAACTCTATGACGCCATATCCGATGGTAGACCCGACTTCTTGCGAGATCACAAGCGGTTTGGAGAAGATATTACTCTGGCTGTAGAAAGATTAGAAGAAATGTTATAGAGTATGTTGACTATCGATACAACAAACATGTGCTCTCACCTGCAAAGGAAGCTGTTTGATGAGGATGGCATCTATCATCCCCTTTGGCTTGCCATGCAGGATGATCTTGAACTGACAGCGGTAGTTCGCTCTCGTCAGCTTCACATCTATCGCAATGGTAAAAGGGTGTTGGTACTAAAGTCATCAGAGAGGATAAACTCTGCGAAATGCTGTAACTATCTGCTCAAATTTTGCTTGCGGAAGTCATTAGGTGACTTTCCGAAGGCGCGGCGACAGAACTTGCCGAAGAACGAGAGGTTGGGGAAACCGAGTTCTTCGGCTATTTCTTTCACGGAAAGGTCGGTGTTCAGCAGGTAGTAGCGCACGTCGGCCTCCGTGTATTCACGAATCCATTCAAGGGCGGTCTTGCCGCTCACTTCACGGGTTACCTTCGTCAGATAGTTGGGCGACACACAGAGTTCCTGGGCGTAGGTATCTACCAACTGGTGCTTCACGTGGCGGGTGGTAAGCAGTTCGAGGAATCGCTTGAAAAGGGCCGATTTCTGATTCGTGATGCCCTCAGTCTCTATGACGGGCACATCGGCAAGCATCTTCTCCAAATAGTCGAACAGAATGGCTTGCAGGATGGCATGTACCACCTCATGGTGGAAACGCCGCTCGTGTTGCTGCATCTTAAAATATATAATGTCGCGATAATAGGCGAACTGCCGCCTGACTTCCTCGTCAGCCACGATATGGTTGGTGCGGTTCACATAGATGCTGCGGTTCCACTCTTCGATATGGCTGCCCAGCAGACGCTTTACCAACGGACTGGAGATGCCTACGAAGTCGCAACTCAGATCAGGACTTGCCATATAGTTGCTCAGTCGCGTCTTGGGAGGCAGTATCAGTGCCTCTACACCCTGCATCTGAACGGTCTCGCCATTCACATCCACCATCAGCCGCCCCTTGTTACAGGCCAGTACCAGGTAGCGGTCAAGCTCCTGCGTCTCCAACTTCACCAACTCGCCAAACTCCGTGAGCATCAGCACGTCGTCGTCGATATAATCAAACTTTATTTCTTCCATCGCTGCAAAGGTAGCCATAATCTATCGCATTTTATTGTCCTAAATCCTTCCAAGAATGTTCCTTTTCTATACATAACGGAAATATGCCACTCTTATTATATTTTGGAACACTAAAGTATCATTTTTCTGCCGTATCTTTGCACCACCAAATCGAAAAAAGTCAAATCTGTAAATAGTCAAATTGTAAAATGAAAAAGGTTATTCTTATCACAGGAGCAAGCAGCGGTATCGGTTTCACCACCGCTAAGAGTCTGGCCAAGCAAGGCCACAAGGTTTATGGCGCAGCACGTCGAGTAGAGAAAATGGAGGAACTGAAGCAGTATGGCGTCACACCAATTAAAATGGATGTCACCAGCGAGGAGTCCGTCAACGAGGCCGTTGAGCAGGTCATCGCTGCCGAGAAGCGCATCGACGTATTGGTAAATAATGCCGGCTACGGTTCGTATGGTGCCGTTGAGGACGTAAGCATCGACGAGGCACGCCGTCAGTTCGAGGTCAACGTGTTCGGTCTGGCCATCCTCACCAAGAAAGTATTGCCCTATATGCGGGCGCAGCACAGCGGCACGATTATCAATGTGTCATCGATGGGCGGACGCCTGACCACCTACTTCGGAGCCTGGTATCACGCCACGAAATACGCCGTCGAGGCATTCAGCGATGCCCTGCGTATGGAGGTCAGCGATTTCGGCATCAACGTATCACTCATCGAGCCGGGCGGCATCCAGACCGACTGGGGCTTCATCGCTGCCGACCATCTGGCAGAGTCGGCCAAGGGTGGTGCCTACGAGGCTCAGGCCACCAAGACCGCCGAGGGTATGCGCAAGCAGTACAGCGGTAACATGATGAGCGACCCGAAGGTCATCTCCAAAGCCATCTCCAAGGCCGTCAATGCCCGTCGCCCCAAGACCCGCTACCTTATCGGCTTCATGGCCAAGCCGATGGTATGGCTGCATACCATCCTGCCCACCCGTTGGTTCGACTACATCGTAAAACATGCAAGTTAAGAATGCCAATTCTCCTAATTAATCACAAAACTTCTCCTGTATTCTGTCGAATACGGGAGATTTTTCGTAAATTCGCAGCAAATTTTATAACAATACTTAGTTATTTTTTAATTATATGACTCATTTTAAACTACATAGCGCATATCGGACTGAGCAACTGCCCCTCTTTGGAGCATGTCTCGGACCATAAATATGAGCCATCAAAAACGGTGGTATA
>JAEEGG010022243.1_pt1 | contig 12505 bp, 13 predicted proteins | sample 9134161 | NCBI WGS metagenome assembly JAEEGG01 (sample SAMN16246543, study PRJNA631951) | gut metagenome | biome: gut microbiome; feature: rumen; material: CR-attached | host: Bos | place: Iran: Karaj | collected 2018-10
TGTGTTCGTGAACCACTCGCTGACCTGCATGGCTGCTGGTGGCATCACCATCGACGACGGGGTGATGATAGGTCCCAACGTGCGCATCGTCACCGACAACCACGACTTCCAGAACCGCATGGTGCTGCGCTGCAAACCCGTCCACATCGGCCGCAACGCTTGGATTGGCGTAGGTGCCATTATCTTGCCTGGCGTCACCATCGGCGAGAATGCCGTTGTGGCTGCTGGAGCCGTCGTCACCAAGGACGTAGCGCCAAATGCTATTGTGGGTGGCAATCCTGCAAAGTTGATAAAAAGCCTCACCCCCAGTCCCTCTCCAAAGGGCGAGGAGAGTAAATAGAAACAACAAATAATTATAAAAAGTATGATGATATTCGACAGAAACGAGAAGAAGCAAGTTGTGGCACTCTTGGGTGCCGGTAGTATGGGAACCGCCATCGTGCGTCGTATTGGTGCAGGCAAGAAAATCCTGTTGGGCGACATCAGCGAGAAGGCATTAGAGCGCGTCGGTGACGATTTTCGGCGTTGTGGCTATGACGTAGAGACCATCCAGGTGAATGCCTTGCAGAAGGAAAGTGTGGAGGCATTTGCACGGAAAGCCGCAGAGCTTGGTCCCGTGATGTATTTCATCGACACGGCGGGCGCTTCGCCCAATCAGGCCACCCCCGAACATATCGTTGACCTCGACATGGTGGGCACGGGCTATGCCGTGGATGCCTTCGGCGATGTGATGGCCGAGGGTGGGGCAGGGCTCATCATCTCGAGTCAGGCTGCCTATATGTACCCCATTCCCAACGACATCGAGTTGCAACTGGTGAACACGCCGACCGCTCAACTGAAAGACGTTCCGTTCGTCAAGGAAGTTGCCATGCAGAACAGCGGCTTTGCCTATATGATTGCCAAGCGCATGAACCACCTGCAGGCACAGCGTGCCGCAGCCACCTCGTGGCGCAAGCGTCGTGCGCGTATCAATACCATCTCGCCGGGTGTCATCGTCACCCCGCTGGCCTACGATGAGTTCAACGCCAACGGCGAGGGCTACCAGCGCATGATCGACGCCTCTGCTGCCCAGCGCACAGGCACCAGCGACGAGATTGCCGAGGCTGCAGCCTTCCTGCTGGGTGAGCATGCCAAGTTCATCACCGGCACCGACCTGCTCATCGACGGTGGCGTGATTGCTGCCATCCGCACAGGAGAATATCAGTTAGGATAAACAAACATCAATATGAACATCAAGAGTATTATCGCAGCCGTCATCAGCCTGCTCATATCCACGGCATGCAGCGGCGGCGCAAAACAGGAGGAAGTTATGAACAAGGATGGAAAGAGCATCGTAGTGTTCTTCTCGCATGCGGGAGACAACTACGCAGTTGGAAACATCGAGGTGGGCAACACGAAGATTGTTGCCGATTATATTACCGAGCTGACGGGTGCAGAGCAGTTTGAAATCGTGACGCACAAGTACGACGGTATGGCTTACAACCCACTCATCAAACTGGCACAAGAAGAGGCCAAGAACGGCGAGTTGCCTGAGTATGAGGGCGACGTGGACCTGAGTGGCTATGACACCGTGTTCATCGGCGGCCCCGTGTGGTGGGGCACCTATCCGCAGGTGATGTTCACGTTCTTCAAGAAGCATGCCAGCGATCTGAAGGGCAAGACTGTCATCCCCTTCACCACCCACGAGGGCTCTGGCTTGGCCAACTGCGTGGAGGACGTAAAAGCTGCATTCCCCGGTGCCAACATTCAGAAGGGCTTCAGCATCTACGGTCACGAGGTACGCACAGAGAAAGCGAAAGTAGAGAAGTGGCTCAAGGGAATGAAGAGCGAAAAATGAATTTCTTGCGTCCCGTTGGTTCTTTCAGTCACTTCCCTTTATGAAAGCGGCGAAGCCGAGCGGCAAGCGGCAGAACTGAGCGGCTACCGCAGTACGATAAGCAGAAAAGAATTCGTGTAATTAGTGAAATTCGTTGTAAAAAACTATATGGAGTATATTAAACTATCAAACGGCGTTGAGATGCCGACCTTGGGCTACGGCGTGTTCCTGGTGAGCCCTGACGAGTGTGAACGTTGCGTGACGGATGCGCTGAGCGTGGGCTATCGGCTGATAGACACGGCACAGGCCTATCAGAACGAGGAAGGCGTGGGGCGTGCCTGGCGCAAGAGTGGACTGAAGCGCGAGGACTTGTTCCTCGTGACGAAGGTTTGGATTTCTAACAACGGTGAAGAAAAGGCTGCCAAGAGCATCGACGAGAGTCTTCGCAAGTTGCAGACGGAGTATATCGACCTGTTGCTCATCCATCAGGCCTACGGCGACGTGTTCGGCACGTGGCGGGCGATGGAGCGAGCCTACCGTGACGGCAAGGTGCGTGCCATCGGCGTCAGCAACTTCCAGGCTGGCCGTTTCTTCGACTTCGCCCACTATGTGGAGGTGAAGCCGATGGTGAACCAGTTGCAATGCAACACACTCATCCAGCAGACGGGCATCGAGCCTATTCATGTTGAGTTCGGAACAAAGGTGATGGCATGGGGGCCACTCGGCGGACAGGGTGTTGACGGTATCGTGAAGAGCGAGGTGCTGACTGCCATCGGAGCCAAGTATGGCAAGAGTGCAGCCCAGGTAGCTCTTCGTTGGCTCACCCAGCGCGGCATCGTGGCCATTCCCAAGTCGAGACACAAGGAGCGTATGGCGCAAAACTTCGATGTCTTCGACTTCACGCTGACCGATGAGGACATGACTCAGATTGCCACGATGAACCAGCACGACACCGGTACCATCAACTTCAGCGACCCGCAATTTGTGAAATACTTGATTCAAACATACGGTTAAGTGAGAGCAGAATTATGCATGCATGAATTCTGCCGCGTCGCCACGGCGGACGGCAGATTCCGTAAAAATGGTAAATATCTCCGTAATTTGTTTATGCGCCATCTGCTGGAAAAGCAGTAATTTTGCACCCAGAACAACAAACGCATAAACAATAAGATGATGGGACGCAAAGTGTTGGAATCCGTAGAAAGTAATCAGATAACAACAATGAAAAGAATAGTAACATTTTTAATCGCATTAATGATGATGACTACATTAGAAGCACAAATGCTGACGGAGCGTCATAAGGGATTGGCTGCATGTGCCTGCCTGATGGCACAAGGTGACATGGAACGTTTGGAGCCTGCCGTGCGCATGGCGCTTGACAAGGGTGTGACCATCAACGAACTGAAGGAGGCTTTCTCGCAACTCTATGCCTATACTGGCTTCCCACGTTCACTGAATGGACTTGGAGTGCTGAGCAAGGTTTTGGAGAAGGGAGGAGTCCGCGAGACTACCGAGTGTCTCGTGGAGGGTACCAAAAGGGCGAATTGGCAAGAAGGCAAGTCTTGGAAACGTCCTGTCGAGTGGGATGATGCCAAGAAGGCATACGAACTCGGCACAAAGAACCAGACGCAGCTTTCAGGAAAGCCCTTCAACTATGAATTCTGCCCGCAGGACGACTACTACTTGAAGTCGCACCTCTTTGGTGACATCTTCGCTGGCGACCAGCTCTCTGCTGCCGACCGCGAAATAGTGACCGTAGCAGCCCTGAGCGGTCTCGAAGGCGTTGCTCCACAACTCGCAGCCCACAAGCAGGGAGCAGTGAATATGGGCAACTCGAAGCAACTGGTTGATGAACTCTGCGCTTGGCTCTGCAACGAGGGTTACACCCTGAGCACCAAGTGGCCCAAAGGTGAGCCTAATCCTTACGGCAAGTATTTCACAGGCCAGAGTTATCTGGCAGATGTCGGTGGAGGTGTGATGAATGTCACCTTCGAACCCGGTTGCCGCAACAACTGGCACATCCACCACAAGCAGGTACAGGTGTTGATTTGCGTTGCAGGTCGTGGCTGGTACCAGGAATGGGGCAAGGCACCTGTTGAGATGATGCCCGGCACCGTCATAGCCATCCCGGCCGAGGTGAAGCATTGGCACGGTGCCCAGAAAGGCTCATGGTTCCAGCATCTGACTTATCACAAGGACGTTCAGGAAGATGCCAGCAATGAGTGGTGTGAGCCAGTAGATGATGCCACCTATGATGCACTGAAAGCAAAATAATCATTTTTAGCAGCGGCAAGCGGTACATCCATTCAGCCGGGCGAAGCACCAGCCGCTGGATGAGCGACGACCAGGACGGTTTTCTGGAGTCGATGGCGGCAGCGGCCCAAGCCGTCCACAACTACTTCCATCAGGAGGGGCGCGACATTGTCTATATCAACGTGATGAACAACCTGTCCGTTGACTGCGACTGCGACGGCAATCCCGCCTCACCCAAGATGAAGGATGTCGGCATCCTGGCCTCACGCGACCCTGTAGCCCTCGACAAGGCCAGTCTCGACCTCGTGTTCAACCACCAGTCAGTAGCCGGCGACGATGCCTCACCGCTGATACGGCGCATTGAGAGCCTGCACGGCACTCATACCGTAGCGTATGCCGAACAGCTCGGACTCGGCTCACAGCAGTACACACTTGTAAATCTCGACGAACAATCACGCATCGAGAGCACAGAGTCAGGATTCCCCCAGCTCTTCAACGTTTATTCTCTCGACGGCAAGAAACTGCTCACCAACGTCAGCTGCCTTGACGGTCTGGAAAAAGGGACGTATATCGTTAATGGAGAGAAAAGGATCATAGAATAGGCAGATATAGATGAAACCTTTTCGTCAATGAGATCAAAAACAGGTTTTAGGATTTCAGAATCTATCATAGGATTTACCATTATCTTTTATTTTTATCAAAATACTCACGAAAGTTCGAACCAGGCTCTTTTGCATGAATGAGCCTTACCTCCACACCACGCCGAATCAGTTGGGCGATAAGAACAAGAAATGGCTTCTTGTCGTTGCCCACATCTACATATCTCTAATATCAGCGGTACCAACCCAAAGCAAGTGCTTCACGGATTAAACCCGTGAAAGCACTTCTTTGTAGTGGGTGGAATTGGAGATGTAGGTGGTCATGGGCGTTTCCGAATTTCCTCAATATGAGCTAAAATTCCCTTTTCTGACATTCTTATACATTCAAGAAAGGTTTTATAGTCTATTGAAGATTGTGGCACATGAAATGGCAATAAGTAGATGAATCCATTATGCCCCCTTAATTGGAACTTACTCCAATTCGCGTTGCTTTCGTCAGGGAACAAATAGCCACCATTACCTGCCTTTGTACAATACATATAAGTTATGACTTGATACAGGTCTTCCTTCCCCACACCATTATTCAAATGTTTATATTTAGCATCAATAATGAAATCTTCCTTATAGAAATCAGGATAGAGTGTTTGGGAATAACTCATTGTTCCTTTATCTGTATTTGCTTTTTCAAACATTTGCAACCCGCCACGCTTTAATTTGTTCTCTGCATGAGTAAACTTACATTCCTTCAAAATCGTATTCATATATTCTTCCCATAGCCAAGCTCCGTCAAACAAAACACCATGAATCTTGTTCTTTTCTTTGCCGTATTTCAGTGCTTCGTGTCTGAGTATATGCACACACAGCTGTTGCAAATCCCTGTATTTGGTAAAGTATGGATGCACTTTTGGCCGCCTGTGCATATTGAGAATCTGCATACGGTCTCGATGATTATAGGATGGCGTGGCTTGCACTATTTGATTCACAGATTCTATTGTGTCATTATTTTGGTATAATATAGTTGAACCAAATGGATGATGCTTGACAAACTCTATAGTGTGCCGAATCAACTGTGTCATGGAATTGTCAAAACTACGCTCATGTGTCGAATAACTAACAGTACCTTTGAAAGGAATGTCATGTCGTATGTATCGATTTATGTCGATGACTCCTTTAACCTTTGCGTCATCGTAACAACGTGTTTGGTATTCTTTGAAAAGCCCTTGCGACAATGCATTCTTTAACATCAAGGGAAATAAAAAGAGAAGGAAATCAAACACCTTCTCCTCCAGACTATTAGCGTGTTCCAAATCAAAGATATTGATAGAGAACACCTTTTGTAGAAGATAGTAGAGGAAGTAATCTTGCGTATTCTCATCAACCTCCCCATTATGTTTCTTGTGAGTGAAACGCGAATGAATACTGACAGATGTATCGTTCACCCCTACAAATCCCATCAAATTGCCAGTGCAAGCTTTGACTGACACACATTTAGTTCCTTCATACTGGGCATCACGTAATGTAAGGATAGACAAATCACTGATACCATCTTTCAATTCAGAAAAAGAATGTGGAAACACCAAAAGGTCAGGAACATTCTGCAAACGGCCAATATTGGCTATTTGCATAATGTCTGATATACAATTATTTATGGGCTTTCCTTCGGAATGGTTGTCTGTCAAATGAACATAATTAGGCATCTTGGGAAGATATTTTAATGGCTGTCTTGTTTTCCATCTTATATTTGTCTTCTAAAGTGTATGCGCGATACAATATGTCCAAATCTTCTTCGGCATTGGGTAAGCCACGCAGATATTCAAACAGCAAACCATACAAATGATTATCCCATAGGCTCTTCCATGAATCAGTTTCCAATTTCTCGTCATTTGCCAGATAGTTTTCCAGTTTGAGGAAATATGCTGCGCCAATTTGATAAGCCGTAGAGAGACCTTGAATAGTAAGAATGGCATAATTCAAATTGTTCATGCGTTCCTTTATCTCCGCAAAGAAAGGAGCTAATTTTGCGCTTTCTTCTATCATTTCCATTCTGTCTTCAGCCCTCACTTCTTTGAAAGCAAACCGTCTGCGCATAGCAAAGTCCATACTCTCCACGCTACGGTCAATGTCATTCATCGTTCCGATGATATACACATTTTCAGGAATATAGAATGAATCTGAATCTCCGAATTTCTCAGTTTTCCAGAGATTACAGTATTGAGTCTTCACCTTTCCCTTTACACCTCTATAGCCGGGGTCGATGCTAAAGAATAACTCGCCAAAGATCTTGGACAAATCACCGCGGTTAATTTCATCTATCACGAAAATATATTTGGGCGCTTCCTCTTTCTTCTCAGCCTTGTTGTAAGCTTCCAAAGCCTTACGGCAGAATTTCATAAAGATGCCATCCTCCCTGCGGAAAGATATGTTTCCATTGTTGTCAATTGGCCGTAATCCTTCCATAAGATCCGTATAATCGTATGAGGGATGGAACTGTACGAAATCGTATTGTTCCTTCATTTTCACCTTTTCTTCCTCTGAGGCAGTGTTTTCGTCAAACGACTTGCCAAGTATCATTTGAGCAGCAATTTGTTTGGCAAGAAAGGTCTTGCCTGTGCCAGGAGCACCTGTGAGAATGAGATTGTAATTTGACTCTAAAATATTTTTAATTGTATTCATATTCCTTTGATTTAATATATGGTTATACCATGATTCAATGTATATATATTGTTCTGTCTCACTATTAGAACATATTTTAAAAGTTCCTTGTGAAAAGAGCCCTGCACGTGGCGGTTGGTTTCCCGAAGCCCATGATAGAATCTTAACAAAGCGATAATTTCGATGATAATACTTTAATTGAAGGGTATCATCGTTAAAATTCTCGGAAATGATTTCCACTAAAGCTATAGGCGTGTTCCCTTCTCTGACAAAGACGATGCTTCCTATGCTGGCATCTTTGAAACTTCTACATTGAAAATTGTCCCATTCTCCAGTTCCTATTACTGGAGAGGATTCTTTCAACATATCTTTTGGATTAATAATTGTACCATCATTCCTTCCATAGGGAAGATGCATTTGAATCTGATAGAATCGTTTCATTTTTTAGATTACATATTGATCTGTTATTCAAATTAAAATCACTTACGGAGCAGCCTGCTTTCTTGTAGTCAAATTGATACATGCGCATGTACTGCTCTTTAACTTCTTGTGCTCCATTGTAGAACGGAGTGGTGGTGTGTGAGCGCGTTGTCACCGTGATAGACATGTCTAGTGTCAACACTTGCCCATTAGAGTGCTTCACTCGTTTGGGCGTAATTCTAAAGACTTTACTCATACAATTATTGTTTAGGTTTCAAAGTGCAAAGATACAAATAAAATCAGAAAAGAAAAAGGAAAAGGGAGTTTTTCAAAATATCTCTCTTGCGATCCAGGCACAGGCTTCGGCGTCGGCAAGGGCGTGATGGTGGTTCTTCATGTTAAAGCCGCACTCGGCAGCAACGGTCTGGAGCTGGTGGTTGGGCAGATGGCGGAACACTCTGCGTGAGACGCAAAGGGTGTCGTAAAACTCATAGTCAGGATAGTCCATCTGATAGACGCGGAACACTGCCTTCAGGCAACCTTCGTCAAAAGGCTTGTTGTGAGCAACAAGTGGCAGACCTGCTATCATTGGCTCTATCTGCGCCCACACTTTTGGGAATACGGGTGCATCATCGGTGTCTTCATGACAGAGGCCATGCACCTGACTGCACCAGTAGTTATAATAGTTCGGCTCCGGCTGGATGAGAGAGTAGAACGAATCCACTATCTCACCATCACGCACAATGACGATTCCTACAGAGCAAACGCTACTTCGCTCATTGTTGGCCGTTTCAAAATCTATTGCAGCAAAGTCCTTCATATTTGTTCAGTTCTCATTATATCCGTGTTCTTTTGTTCCGAACTTCTTTTTATATAGTGATTCTCTATCTATAGCAACTTTTGGCGTAACATTAAGAGGAAGAGTCTCTAGAATTGTCCATTGGAAATTATGTTCTGCGTAGCTAATGCCTTTGTCTGCAAGTAAAGCCACAAGAAGTTTGTTATTTCCATGTCCTGTCATGGCATATTCAGTCCAACGTCCAAGAATGCCATTTTTAATTCCAGGCTTCATGTCTTTATACGTTACACCTACATACTGTTTGCCTGTTCCTTTGTCAAGAATCAGATAGACACAATTCACACTTTCAAGTTTCGATTGCCACTCCTTGTCCTTTACGACTTTTCTTAATTGCGATAAATTAAGAATAACATCTTCATAACGACTAAAAGGTGGAATTCCATCCACGTCACCTTTCTGCTCTATACGTGTCACTGCTTTCTCTGTCGTCCAATTTTGCATCCATTGTAAAGTGCCTTTCCCCCATTCGATGACCACTTTGTCTTTTAGTGCCTCAAAGCCTTCTATCTCTTGAATATCATAAACAGAAACTCCTTCCATTGTAGAATGTTTAAAGCCATTGTTCTTGAACACACCGATGAATCGACACTCACAACCTTCCTCTGCGAGAAATACAATTAAAAAGTCAACATTTTTCATTTTGGAATCAGTCTGTTATTGTTGCCATTTCAAGAATAGCTCATAATTGGTAAGATATAGTTTATAGACAGGCCCATCATAATCCTTATAGATTATGCTATCTGGCATGACGTTACCACTATGCCTTATCAGCTTAATTCGTTTCTCGTCGGCTGCATCAAACTCAATATTCCTATCTCTTCCTTTGAGCAAATCCTGAATACTAATGATAAAATTCTTATCCATAAATTATATAATTTAGTTTGTTATATTTATTAATCTTCACCAATACCATGCCAAGCCCCTAATCTAAAGAATATCCATCGTGGCATAATCACATTGTAAATCTTATAGTTGAACCAATCATCAAAAGCCATTGCCACCTTTAACTCCATTGCATTGCATATATGGAAAGTGCCTTTAAAGTCTGCGAGTACGAAGGTTTCATTAGGATGATTGTGCGCATAGAGCAAGAACTCCTTAATGGCATTCTTTAAATCTTCTACGAAATCAGCCTTGTCAGGAATAGGGATTTCATGCCATCTTTCATGATGATAGTCGGGTAGATTATCTGCAAAGATAGTGTAAGTAGGCTCTCCATCCTCATCTTCATACACTTCACAATCGCGGAGATATGCCAATGTCATTTCATCTGTCAACACTTCTTCTATGTCATCATAACCTAAATGATGCGTTCTTTTCTTTTTGGGATAAACTTCAATGAAAGTTGGGGCATTAATCCCAAGGGATGCTTTTTCACGAATCTCTTCAAACGACGGGCCACCTTGGCAGAATCCATTTGCAGCCCATCTTACAAAAAGAGGGTCATACTCCTTGAACATTATTGGATTTACATCCACAAAAGCTGTACCATCCTTGTGCAAGGTGCCATTTCCATCAAACGGAATATCACAGTTGTCACCTATTAATCCTGGAATATCGGCATTGCCAAAGTATCTGACAACTGATGTGTAGTGCTCATAAGTGACGACATCACCCGTGAAGATTTCACGTCCCTTATCATCTTTCATCCGAGTGTCAACACCGGCGAAAATGACAGGTACAGTTGACCACAGCGTATGTGACAGTTGGTCGGGTTTGTGGTAGGCTACATATTTTATGTCTTTCGTAATGAGCATCATTACATCACCATTGAAATAGTAATCGCCAAAATAGGCATAGTCAAATTTGCCCATCGGGTTAATGAAGCGAACTCGTCGACTAAGCAAAAAACGCCGAATATCCTTACGCTCAAGAATATCACGATAATACGTCCTGCACATATTTTGTATTCCCCTGAAACTGAAATTGATTTTTTCCATCATTATTACTCTTTGTATTTGTTCCACATTCTGTTTATCTTATCTGCTATTTCCTCACGCAGCCAGAGAGGTTCGAGCACTTCCACATCTTCGCCGTTCCAGAGGAGTTCCTGCTGGAAGTCGAAAGTTGGGCGGAGATTGAAGGTGAAGACGCTGTATTCCTCATTGCGCTCTGTCTCTTCCTGCGATTCGTGCATCTTCAGGTCGCGGATGTAGTTGGCCTGTCCTGCTGACACTTTCAGCTTAACGGGCTGAATCTTCACAGACTGTTCGGCTATAATGCCAAAACAGCCTTCAAAGAAATCCTTGGCTGTCCAGTCCTTTGGCATTTCAAATTTCTCGTCTGTAGCCCGAAGATGTTGAATTCTGTCAAGGGCATAGATGCGCGGCCCTTTCTCATAATAATATGAAAAGGTGCTCCGAGCGACCATGTACCAACGCTGCCGGAACAGCTTCACGCAGTAGGGCTGCACATCGAAATTGTTCTCTTCATCCTTCCAATAGCTGTGATAGGTGATGTTGAGCACGCGGTTTTCCTTCATTGCCTCGATGATGGGCTGGAGATAGTTCTGGCCAGACGGCACGTATTCCAAAATGATGCGGTCTTTGATGCTCTGGCTGTTGGCCAGGGCATTGCTCACGCAGAAAGTGTTGTAGAGCCAGGAGCGGAGGCCGTTCTTGCTGATGTCTTCCTCATTCTCTATGTAGTAGCGGTACTCACCACGGTTCTCGTTGACGATGCTGATGCCGAACATATCCCAGATGACGTAACGCCAGTTGTCGAAGGTACGCTTGGGAATATCCACGCCACGGCTGATGTCATCACGGAGCCACAGCTCGTTCAGTTCCTTGAATGTAATCTTACGTCTGCGATAGATGGCCTCTATCACCCAGACGTATTTCGTTATCAAGCTTTGTCCTCTGTCGTTGTCCATATTTCTTTGTTTTTTCTGCAAAAGTATGACAAGGGTAAGCCAAACTGTGGCAGAGGTTCTGGAATAATGATGATGTTTCTTCTTGCAAAAGTACAATTTAATATTCAGTTGGCCAACAAAAAAGCAGCATTTTTAAAAAACGCCTGGAGAAACGCAAATATTCCCACCGTGGGAATTTTTTCGTTGCAACGTCCGCTCGGCACAGCTGAATCGTGATTTTCAGTAAAAAGTGTAAAACTATCTGTGATTTGGGTAATAGCAGATTGCAGTTTTTTTCGTAACTTTGCACCCAGTTAAAAACTGGCTGCAAAGATGCTTACGGGCTGTGATTTATAAACAATAATACAATTATGTTAGGAAACTTTTCTTATTACAATCCCACCAAACTGTATTTTGGTGATGAGTCCCTGAACTTTCTCAAGGACGAACTGAAGGGCTACGGCCCCGTGGTGCTGCTGAACTATGGCAGCGGTAGTGTGAAGCGCAACGGCATCTACGACCAGGTGGTGGCTATCCTCAAAGAGGCTGGCAAGACCATCGTCGAGAATCCGGGCGTGATGACCAATCCTACGTTGGAGAAACTGCGCGAGGGTGTGAAGATTGCCCGCGAGAACGAGGTGGACTTGATTCTTGCCCTCGGTGGCGGCAGCGTGTGCGACTACTCGAAGGCGGTGGCTGCAGCGACGTATTACGACGGCGACTACTGGGAGAAGTTCTGGCTGAAGCAGGAGAACCCCGCCGACGACCAGCGACTGCTGCCCGTAGGCTGCATCCTGACGATGGCTGGCACAGGCTCGGAGATGAACGCCGGCACGGTGATTACCGATGCCGAGCACACGTTCAAGGTGGGCCACGTGTTCGACAGTCGCCTGATGCCCCGGTTCTCCATCCTCAACCCGAAGTTCACGATGACCGTACCCGAGAACCAGATGAAGGCGGGCATCTACGACATCATGAACCACATCATGGAGCAGTACTTCAGCGATTTCGTCGACAACACCAGCGATTATCTGGCCGAGGGGCTGATGCGC
>JAEEGG010022244.1_pt1 | contig 12504 bp, 10 predicted proteins | sample 9134161 | NCBI WGS metagenome assembly JAEEGG01 (sample SAMN16246543, study PRJNA631951) | gut metagenome | biome: gut microbiome; feature: rumen; material: CR-attached | host: Bos | place: Iran: Karaj | collected 2018-10
AAGGCATCAACAACATCCGCTTACGCGTATGGACGGTGAACAGCGGAGCCAGTAGCAAACAAGAGGTTGTCAGCATGTGCAAACGGGCCAAGGAGAAAGGTATGGGTGTGATGATAGACTTCCATTACAGCGACACTTGGGCTGACCCAGGCAGCCAAACCATTCCCTCTGCATGGACAGACCACAGTGTGGATGCGCTCGCTAAAAACATATATGACCACACCTACGATGTGCTATCAGCCATCAAGGCGGCAGGTGTCGTCCCGAAATGGGTGCAGGTGGGCAACGAGACGAAACGCGGAATGCTCTACCCCGTAGGGCAGACCAACAAAGGTGGTTCGGTGGCGTTCGCCAAGTTTGTGCAAAGTGGCTATAACGCTGTGAAGGCTGTGGATTCGACCATGCAAGTCATTGTACACTTACCCGATGGACATGATAACTCGCTCTATCGCAGTATCTTCGATGGTTTGAAGAAAAATGGTGCTAAGTGGGATATCATAGGTCTTTCGGCTTATCCTCGCTGGTCGCATCTTGACGGTCCGACAATGATTAATAAGGTGATGGCCAACATCAATGACCTGAAAAGCCGCTACCGCACCCCTTGCATGATTGTGGAGACGGGTCACTACCCCCGAGAGGCCGTTGCAGGCAACCAGTATTTGGTGGGTGTGATGGATAAGATGATTAAGAATGGTGACTTGGGATGCTTCTATTGGGAGCCCGAATCAATGGGCGGCTACGACATGGGCGCATGGGACGAGTCTACCCGCAAGCCTACTGTAATGATGGATGCTTTTCTGGGTGTGAAGCATACGGAAGTGTCGTGGCTGATGAAGGCGAAGATGACCTCACCGACTCCAGACCAGAGTTTTGAGGCTGGTGACCTTGAACTGAAGGCTCGCATACAGCATCAGCGCAAGAATCGTATTCATTCGGTGGAATTCCATTTTGACAAGAATACAGTCGGAACCTATACGGTGGAAGACCTCAGTTCTGTAGGGACAATAGCCACCATCCCATTTACTGTGAACGACACAACCATTGGCGTTCATACAGCATGGGCAAAAGCCACCGACACATCAAATAACACCCAGACCACCGACACCGTGAGTTTTTTTGTGGGTAGTTCGACGTTGTTCGATGCTGGTATTGTAGAGAACGGAGACCAAAAAGGAGGCACAGCACGTTGGGGCATCTCGGTGACTGAGGCTGGACATTATCGCCTGGCATTCAAATACAGCAGTCCAGCGCTTCGCAGAACAGAGATACGTGTTGACGGAGACAGCATCTGTAAAAGCTTTTTCCAAAAGAACTCGGGTGGCTACCACACCCTTGACATCGAAATAACGCAACCTGGCAATCATGAGCTACTACTGACCGCAACGGGCAATACAGGCTTGCCCGATATCACATCACTGCGTGTTTTCCCCTTAGAAGGACAGGACGCACCATTGCCAAGCGATTTGACAGGCATCACCAGTCAGCGCATCGGCGATGATGATGAAATGGTGGATGTTTACAGTCTCTCGGGAGTGTTTGTCCGCAGAGTGCCGCAGTCTCAGTTGGGAATCTCGCTGGGTGCTCGGTCGTCGGCAGTGGTCTCTTTGCCAAATTGTGTGGGAGGAACACTGTACATTGTTCGGAAGCAACGGCTGAAATAGCTGACCGATGAGAAACCCGTGGCGTAACTGACCTCGGTGACGGTCAGTTGCCCTTCGCGCAGCAATTCTGCAGCACGTCGAAGGCGGATGGTACGGATGAACTCTGTGGGTTTCTGACCTGTGAGTGATTGGATTTTGCGATAAAGGGTCATTCGGCTCATGCACAGGTCGTTGCTCAATTCTTCTACAGTGTATTGGTCATTGCTCAAGTTTTTCTCTACTTGGGCAATGGCTTTTTGAAGAAGTAAGGATCCTTGTGGCTCCAGAGCAGAAGGAGTCGTCTGAGATTCAGAAGTCTCTTCGCTTGTAGTGTGGGATGGAGCTGGTGCCTTCATCATTTCAAGGAACTTGTCACGTTGGCGTCTTAAGATGTAGTTATATATAGCGAGAGCCACGATGCCAATGACTACAAGCAAATAGACGCACCACATCCACCATGACGTGAGCCATTTAGGCACCAGTTCCACGATGATGTCACGCTCGGGCTGGCTCCAGCGGCCGTCAGGCATGGTCTCTTGCAGTTCTATGCAGTACACGCCGTCGGCTTCTCGGCTCTGCTGGCGCAGTGTGTGACGCTCGGTATCATAAATCCGTACGTAGCGGTCATAGACGATGACCAGCCTTTCGGCGCTGTCGGTGTTCATGGCAATGATGCCGTCACCATGTTCGTTGGCCGCATAACTGTCAGTCGTCAGTTGTCCGTCCTTGTAGCGGTAAAGCTGTCCGAATATGGTGCCGAGCCATAGTGTTCCGTCAGCGGAGAAAGTCATGGCTGCTACATCTTTAGTGTCGGGTAGCACCACGTCTTCAACTTCCGACGCTTGCGCCTTTCGGCGTATATCCTTACCAGTGCTGAACCATAGCGTTCCATCCTCGGAATAAGTGATAGCCGTGGGGCGAGCAGACAATTGACGGGCCATACGTACGGAGTCGGCATATTGGGTGGTGAGGAATCTCCCTATATTCCATAAAAGGGTATTACCGATAGCAAAGGATTCGCCTTGGCGGTTAGCCACTAACAAACGTCCATGATGGTCAAGCGACATTCTGCCCATGGCCATAGGGACATTGTCCATGATGGAGTCAAGCGTGATGGCCTTTAGTTCTTCTCCAGTCTTGTAAACTTGCAGCCTGTCAATCGTGCATGCGTATAGACGGTCGCCTGAAGCTGAGCGCTTGAGGTCGGTGCAGATTCCTTGTCCAGCCTGTGGTTGCAGATCGACACTGCCCTTATCTGGATGATAGCGGACAATGCCGTTTCCCAATGTTCCTACCCATAGACAGCCAGCAGAATCGTCAGCCAGTACTGTCGGTGCAGCGTCGAGTGGCCAAGGTGCTTCGACCAGGCTTTCGCCTTTCAAACAGAGCAGACCGCCCTCCCATTGAGTGGCCCAAATGCGTCCGTTGCCATCCTCAAAGAGCCGCGCCACATATTTCTGAGGTGAAATGTAGGTAGCACGTAGAGTCAGTGTACTGTCAAAACGATACACTTTCATGTTTGCCGTCAGCAACACATCGCCATTGTGCAGCAACAAGATGTCGTCCACCCGTTTGTCATCAACCTCTTCCAGACGTCTGATATTGAAGTCGTTCTTGTCGAGCGCATAAGCCCCATGAAAGGTTCCAATAATGATGTGATGCTTCGCCTCGGCCAGACAACCCACATTGTTGCTGCCCAGCAGTTCCGGACGTTCAGCATCGCTACGGAAAACGTCCATCTGTCGTCCGTCGTCGCGGCACACACCGCCACCTTCAGTAGCATACCACAGACAGCCTTCGCTGTCCTCCATCACGAACAGCACATTACTGGACGAAAGTAGTTCTTGATTGGGTAGTTTTAAATACTTCTGACTTTGTGCGGCCAAACTCAGCGGTATCAGCAGCCATGTCAAAATGACCATTATGATGTTTTGCATGATGTCTCCTTAATATTATAACACAAAGTTACATAATTTCATTGAGATGTGACATCTGTTCAATGCTCTTTTAGAAAATTTTTTATACTTTTGTATCCTAACTTTTTGTAACCAATTAATAATTTACAATACTTACCATCATGAAGAAAACCATTCTTTTGACGATGAGCTTCATTGCCATCATCACAACCGCCTCTGCTCAGGGGCAGCGTCGTCCACGTTTCCAGCGTGAGGCTTTCCAGACAGACAAACCTATGGTCCACGACCCCGTAATGGCCAAGGAAGGCGACACCTATTATATCTACGCTACGGGCATGGGAATCCAGCAGATGACATCGAAAGACCGCAAGACATGGACAGTGTTGCCACAACCCGTGATGACGGTCATCCCAGGTTGGACCACCGACTCTGTGCCAGGTTTCGGCAATCATGTCTGGGCTCCCGATGTCATCCAGTGGCATGGCCGCTGGTGGATGGCATACAGTTGCTCAACCTTCGGTAGGAATGGTTCGGCTATCGGTCTTCTCAGCAGTCGTTCTTTGGGCGCTAATATATGGAAAGATGAGGGGTGCATCGTCACATCACACACATGGAAAGTGAACGCTGACGGCCAGACGTCGGGCGACAATTGGAATGCCATTGACCCGAACTTCGTCATCGATGACACTGACACACCATGGCTCGTATGGGGCTCCTTCTGGGATGGCATACAGTTGGCGCGCCTTGACTCCACTATGCATCTGGCCACTAAGCCTGTGACCATAGCCCGCCGCCACCGCCCCGGTGATAAGAATGCTGCAGAGAACCCCACGTCGCGTTTCGCCGGTCCCAACGCTATTGAGGCGCCTTTCATTTTCCACCACAATGGCTACTACTACCTTTTTGTATCTTGGGATTATTGCTGCCGTGGGGCCCAGAGCAACTACCGTGTGGCTGTTGGACGCAGTAAGAATGTGAGTGGCCCCTACCTTGACCGCGAAGGCAAAGACATGCTTTTGGGTGGCGGAACGCTTATCCTAGAGGGTGACAAGACTGAATGGGAAGCCGCTGGACACTGCGCTGCCTACAACTTTGACGGGGAAGACATCTTTGTCTGCCATGGCTACAGTGCCACCCAGAATGGTGCCGCCATGCTTATCCAACGGACCATCAATTGGACTTCTGATGGATGGCCAGAGCTTATAACTAACAAATAAAACTACTGAAGTTTCGGAAGTTATAAAATGAAGTTAAATAAGGAGTTAAGCCAGCATGCTGGCTGGAAGTTAAGCACTTTCGTGCTGGACGATACTACAGCAATTAAATGCAATCGTCCTGTGCAAAGCACATAACTCCCAAGAGCGTAGCGAGTTTTCTTCCATTTTTACTTCCTTTTTTACTTCCAAAAGATGAATTGTTTACCAATTAATTTCAGTGGGTTACAGCCATGTACCAGATTGCTATCACGACCAATTGGTGGAGCAGTTGGTCCAGTCCATAGAGTATCCAGTAGGATTTCTTATGAGGGTCTGCCAAACGAGGGTATTTGACAGAGAGTTTTGCCTTGAGGGTGTCGATGATGAAATGTGAGAAGAGTTCAAGGGCCATCAAAACGCCCAGCAATTTGACCTCCACCCCATAAAACCATAGACAACAGACCATCAAAGCCGCATGGATGGAAGCATGGAGCAAGATGGGCCATAGGTTCTTCCCGTCAGCCTTCGCCCTTATCATCATGGGCATGGTCAGACAGAAGTCAGCCAGATAATGGCAGACGAACAAGGCAATCAGCAAAAGAACAATGTTGCAATCCATACTCGTTGACGTTATCGAACCTTGAGCAGGTCGCCAGGCTGGGGTGAGTAAGCGACCGACTTGAAGTTTTTCTTGTAAAGGTACTTGACGCGGATACCATAGAGTTGTGAGATAGAATACATTGACTCTCCAGGCTGAACCTTGTGCCAGTACTTGCGGTATTTACGTTCCGCCTTCTTCTGCTTCTTGTGCAGGTAGATGAATGTGCCGGGCTGTATGGGATCGGTGACCACCGCCTCGTTGTATTTGAGCAGTCGTCTTCTGCTCTTGTGGAGAACTTTGGGCAAGGTCTGCCAGGTGTCGCCAGGCAATGCCACAACACAAACCACGCCGTTGTTGACGGTATAGGTGTGTTTGCCAGCAGGCAAGTTCTCTGTATTCGTATTTGTGGGAACACCATAAATGTCGTCTTGGTAATCTCCACCATGACTCTTTTTCCCCTTATCGTACTGATAGAGTTGGTAGGTCTCGATGATTTCTATGAGGCGTGTAGCGTAGGTCGGTGATGTGGCGTAACCACAAGCCTTGAGTCCTTTTGCCCATCCCTTGTAGTCGGTGGTTTTGAGTTGGAACAACCGTTTATAACGGTCTTTGAGCAAGAACTGGGAGTGGTCCTCATAGGAATCGGTAGCATTGCGGTATACTCTGAAACAGTCGTTCTTTTGGTCATCGTCTTTATACATCCGTCGTCCGTTCCATCCGCCACCGCACTTGATGCCGAAATGGTTGTTTCCTTTTGTGGCCAATTCACTCCGCCCAGCCCCACTTTCGAGCAGTCCTTGCGCGAGTGTGATGCTGGCTGGGATATGATATCTCTCCATTTCCCTGATGGCGAGGTTCTTGTATTGGTTGATGTAGTTGATGTATGCCTGGTTTTGACGGGTTTGCGCCCCAGCGGGCAAGGCGAGGGAAACCAGCGCCACCAAAACGATATAGAATAGTGTTTTTTTCATTCGAAGGATTTGTTTTCAGTGCAAATATAACGAAAATTCCTTATAATTGGAGAGAAAAAGTTATATTTGCAAATAAAACGCAATAAAAACATCATTTCCATGGAGAACATCGAACTGAACATCCAGATTACGCGCCTGCGAGAAGACGAACTTGACCCGACGCAGCAACAAGTTGTTTCACTTGCAAAAGCAGCGACAGCACACAGCTATTCCCCCTACTCCCATTTCCGTGTGGGCGCTTCGGTCTTGCTCGACAACGGTGAGATGGTGACAGGCTCAAACCAAGAGAACTGTGCATATCCGTCAGGGCTATGCGCGGAGCGGACGGCTGTGTTCTACGCCAACTCTCGCTACCCCGACAGTGGTATCAAAATGATTTGTGTCGCCGCATGCAATGAGGATGGCAGTTTCACCCGTATGCCCATCAGTCCGTGTGGGGCCTGCCGCCAAGTGCTGACGGAATCCGAACAACGTAGCGGCCATAACGTGCAGGTTTTGCTCTACGGCACAGAATGCTGCTATCTGGTGTCGAGTACCCGTGATTTGCTGCCACTGACGTTCGATGAGAGTTTTCTATAGACGGAATGCATTGACCATGCAAGGCGCTGTTATATGCCATTGGTATCACAGTATCATTACCCCAGAAGAGGAGAACCTCCACTTTTTGTGTTAAAAAAAGGAGATATTTTGGATGAGACGGAAAATAATGATATATTTGTAGTTAATTTTGTGGTGATGGCTTTCATCCGAGGATGAATCCTCGCCAATCTTTGACTATACAGAAAGAAAAGTAGGACAATTAAAAGGAAAGTATCGACGTGTTAGTAATGACATTAATCATAGTGGCCGTTCTTGCGGTTGGTTACGCTCTGATGGCAACAGAGCAGTCCAACCACATCAGCCGTGCCGCTGTAGCCATGATTTGCGGGGTGATAGCGTGGGTGCTGTACATGCTCCGTGGTGGAACATTCTTAGAGCTGATGCATCCCGATGAATGGTCCACATTCCTCACGGGCAACATCTCATCTCCCTCCGCTGTGAAAGAATTTGTAGCCACCCACATCTTGGTCGGTTATATTGCAGAGGCATGTTCGGTGATTCTGTTTCTGATAGCGACGAACACCATTGTCGAGGTGCTGAACAACAACGGAGTCTTCGACCCCATCGCAGAATGGATACGTACACGCAACAGCAAGAAGTTCCTCTGGATACTCACTTGCCTGACCTTCCTGGTGTCAGCCAACATCGACAACCTGACCACAGTGGTTCTGATGCTGACCATCATGAACCAGATCGTCCGTTCCCATGCCCAGAAAGTGGTTTACGCCTGTGCCATCATGATGGCGGCGAACCTCGGTGGTTCGGTAAGCGTCATCGGCGACATGACGTCCCTGATGCTATGGGTACGAGGTGTGGTGACTCCCTCGTCGTTCTTTCTCGGGTTGATACTCCCTGCCCTTTCCGCCTTGGTTGTTTTCAACCTGTGCACATCCACCCTGCTCCACGGCAATGTTGAGATTCATTCGTTCCTTGGTCGTTTCCGGGGCGATGACTCCCCCTTGGCACCTTGGGCCAAGACGTTGCTTCTGGTGGTGGGTATAGCAGGCATCTGGGCGATTCCGACCTTCCATGCGGAGACGAAACTTCCCCCGTTCCTCGGAGCGCTGTGTGTGTTGGCCTTGGTATGGGTGGTGGATGGCATCTTGAACCTTGAGCGTAACGGTATGGACATCGTGATTCGCCGAGACTATGTGCGCGACAGCGAGTTCATCAGCATGAAGACCATCCTTTACTTCCTTGGTGTGTCGTTGGGCGTGGGCGCATTGAAAGAGACAGGCGCCATCAACTACATCTCCGACTTGATGACCACATATATCGGCAACGAATACATCTATGCCTCGATTCTGGGTTTGCTCTCCAGTGTGGTCGACAATGTGCCCTTGATGCAGATAGGTCTGAACGCCTTCGACCTCGACACTGCCAACAATGCTTCTGCCTTCGCCCTCAACGGCAGTTATTGGCAGTTGCTCTCGCTTTGCTCCGCCATAGGAGGTTCTTTGCTGATGATAGGCAGTCTGGCAGGCCAGCAGGCGATGGAGTCAGAGAAAGTGAGGATGATTTGGTACATCAGGCATTTCCTCTGGCGTGTGTTTTTGACTTGGGCTGTGGCAATGGCTGTGTTCTGGCTGACTCACGAATTGATTTAGAAACAACTATAATAGATAATATGGGTGCAGCATCCATAGAAACGACAGGAACTTAAAAAATAGAAACCATAAAAAACATCAAGGATTATGAATATCAATTGTATAGGAATACTGACCTCAGGCGGCGACTCCCCCGGCATGAATGCCGCCATCAGGGCCGTGACCCGCACAGCATTGAGCAAAGGGTTCAAGGTCAAGGGCATTTACCGTGGCTACGACGGATTGATTAACGGTGATGTTCGCGAGTTCACCACAGAAAGCGTGAGCAACATCATCGGACGTGGCGGCACCATTCTGAAGAGTGCCCGTTCGAAGGAGTTCATGACCCCCGAGGGACGCGCGAAGGCCTATGAGACGATGCAGCGTGAAGGAATAGACGCTCTGGTGGTTATCGGTGGTAATGGTTCCCTGACGGGTGCCAAGACCTTCGGCGACGAGTTCAACATACCCTGTATCGGTTTGCCTGGCACCATTGACAACGACCTCTACGGCACCGACATCACCATAGGTTACGACACGACGTTGAACACCATCGTCGACTGCGTAGACAAAATCCGTGACACAGCCAATTCCCATGAGCGCATCTTCTTTGTGGAGGTGATGGGACGCGACGCTGGTTTCCTGGCCCAGAACAGCGCCATCGCCAGCGGGGCCGAGGCTGCCATCATTCCTGAGGACAGCACTGGAGGCGACCAGTTGGAGCAGTTCATCGGCCGTGGCATCCGCAAGAGCAAGAACTCGAGCATCGTGATTGTGAGCGAGAGTCCGAAATGCGGTGCCCTATTCTATGCCGACAGAGTGAAGAAGGAATATCCACAGTACGACGTACGTGTCTCTATTCTGGGTCATGTGCAGCGTGGAGGTTCGCCATCTGCCCGCGACCGTATTCTGTCGAGCCTTCTGGGCGCCGGTGCGGTCGACGCTTTGATTGACGGACAACGCAACGTGATGGTCGGTGTGAGGAATGGACAAATCGTGTATGTGCCTTTCGTGGACGCCATCCACAGCGAGAAGGTGCTCCGCAAGGAGTTGATTAAGGTGCTCGACGAACTGTCAATCTAACAAGGTTTATCCGACCATTCATGACATTGAAACAATAAGGACAACAATTATTCTCAATAAGCGGCCTTGAAAGGACAAGGCAAGTAAAAAGACAAGAAAAAGATATGATAACACTTACGAATCTCGCCATTCAGTTTGGCAAGAGAGTGCTCTACAAGGATGTGAATCTGAAGTTCACCAACGGCAACATCTACGGTGTGATTGGTGCGAATGGAGCAGGCAAGTCAACATTGATTAAAGCCATTTCCGGCGAGTTGGAGCCCTCAAAGGGCAGTATCACACTGGGGCCAGGCGAACGTCTGTCGGTATTGAGCCAGGACCACTTCAAGTTCGACCAGGAGACAGTGATGGACACGGTGATGATGGGCCACACTGTCTTGTGGGGCATCATGAAGGAACGCGAAGCCCTTTACGCCAAGGCAGACTTCACCGACGAGGACGGCATCAAGGCCGCCGAACTGGAAGAGAAGTTCGCTGAGTTGGACGGTTGGAACGCCGAGAGCGACGCAGCCATCCTGTTGAGCGGTCTCGGCATCAAAGAGGAATTCCACCATCAGTTGATGAGCGAGTTGAGTGGTAACCAGAAGGTGAGGGTGATGTTGGCCCAAGCCCTTTACGGCAACCCTGACAACCTGTTGCTCGACGAGCCCACCAACGACCTCGACCTCGACACGGTGAGTTGGTTGGAAGAGTATCTCTCCAACTTCGAGCACACCGTGTTGGTGGTGAGCCACGACCGCCACTTCCTCGACGCCGTAAGTACCCACACTGTGGACATCGACTATGGTAAGGTGAATCTTTTCGCCGGCAACTACAGCTTCTGGTACCAGAGCAGCCAGTTGGCCCTTCGCCAGGCACAGAACCAGCGCGCCAAGGCGGAGGAGAAGCGCAAGGAGTTGGAAGAGTTCATCCGTCGTTTCTCTGCCAATGTAGCTAAGAGCAAGCAGACCACCAGTCGCAAGAAGATGCTGGAAAAACTGAATATCGAGGAGATTAAGCCTTCGAGCCGCAAGTACCCAGGCATCATCTTCACCATGGACCGCGACCCGGGCAACCAGATACTGGAAGTACACGACCTGAAGGCAGTGACCGAGGACGGCACCGTTCTGTTCGACAACCTGAACTTCACGGTGGAGAAAGGCCAGAAGGTGGTGTTCTTGAGTCATAACCCAAGGGCGATGACCGCATTGTTCGAAATCATCAACGGCAACGCCGAGCCAGCCGCCGGCACCTACAAATGGGGCATCACCATCACCACCGCTTACCTGCCGCTCGACAACACGAAGTTCTTCGAGAGCGACTTGAACCTTGTGGATTGGCTGTCGCAGTTCGGTACTGGCAACGAGGTGTTCTTCAAGGGTTACTTAGGCCGTATGCTTTTCTCTGGTGAGGAAGTGCTGAAGAAGGTGAACGTGCTTTCAGGTGGTGAGAAGATGCGCTGTATGATTGCCCGTATGCAGTTGAAGAATGCCAACTGTCTGATTCTCGACACACCTACCAACCACCTCGACTTGGAGTCCATCCAGGCCTTCAACAACAACCTTCAGCAGTTCAAGGGCAACATCCTGTTCGCCAGCCACGACCATGAGTTTATCCAGACGGTTGCCAACCGCATCATCGAGCTCACTCCCAAGGGCAGCATCGACAAGTTGATGGAGTACGACGACTACATCGCCTCCGATGCCATCAAGGAACTGCGCGCGAAGTTGTACGCAGAGGATTAGATTTTGGACGTTCAGGCCATTATTATGCATTAGACGTTCGACGACTAAAAGCCTAATAGAAAATCCCTCGAATCCATGGTATTCGGGGGATTTCTCGAATAGTATGGACCCCTAAAAACAATCATTGATATGAAAAAGATATTTGCCACATTAGTTTTAGGTTTGACGGTACTTTTACCCATTAATGCCCAAACCTATCACCTTGATATCAACAAGGCGAGCGGAGTATATGAAAAAGGCGAGAAGGCAGTCGTGCGCTATCATGCCGAGTCAGTCCCCACAGACTCCGTCACCGTCGTCGTATCATACAACAATACCATTCGCAAGACCTTCTCTCTCCTCCCCTCCTCCAAAGACTTCACCGTCTTCGAGGAGGCTCTCGACAGCACTTGTGCCGTCAGTCTTGAACTGAAGGTGGGCGAAGCGACGGAGGGCATAGGTTATGTGGTGGCTCCCGAGGGTTTCAAGGCTGGGTATGAGGAGCCCGCAGACCTCATGGCATACTGGGACAACCAGAAGCGATTGCTCAAGTCGCTGCCTATGCAAGTGAAAACGACACCGCTCGAAGTGCCTCAACCATTCGAGGGGCGTTACGTATGCTCGGATGTGGAAATCAACTGCCTCGGTCCCGCTCCCGTTCGGGCATACATGGCCAAGCCCTTGAAAGCGAAGAAACGGTCGTTGCCCATCATTATCCTATGCCGCGCGGCAGGAGTGAGCGGCGACTGGTGCCGCTGTCAAGTCGGCGATTGTGTGGGAAACGCCGACTTGGGCAACGGTGCCCTCAGTCTCGACCTCAACGCCCACGGAATGCTCAACGGGCAGACAGACGACTACTACAAAATGCTCGAGAACGGACTGCTGCACGATTATTACGACCATAATGCCGCCGACCGGGAAACGTATTACTTCCGTGGTATGTACCTGCGTCTGTTGCGCGCCATTGACTACATGACCCAACAACCCGAATGGGATGGGAAACGCATCCTCGTCATCGGTGAGAGCCAAGGAGGCGGGCAGGCTGTGGCTGCTGCGGCATTGGACAACCGTGTATCAGCCGTGGTGCTCAACGTCCCAGCCATGCAAGACTTGGGTGGCGCACGTGCTGGCCGTCGGAGCGGCTGGCCCCACCCCATCGAAAACCACCCCGACCTTGAAGCGGATATGCTCGACGGCACCTTGCCCTA
>JAEEGG010022246.1_pt1 | contig 12502 bp, 7 predicted proteins | sample 9134161 | NCBI WGS metagenome assembly JAEEGG01 (sample SAMN16246543, study PRJNA631951) | gut metagenome | biome: gut microbiome; feature: rumen; material: CR-attached | host: Bos | place: Iran: Karaj | collected 2018-10
GTGCGCCGTGTCCGCAGTAGACGGTGGTATTTTTAAGATGAATTACCATGAATGAACATGAATTATCGTGAATTGTGGCCGTACGACATGGGGCGGACATCATACCCCGTAGGGGTTCTCTATTAATAGCAATTCCCTACGTGAACCCCCATCCCGATACCCCGTAGGGGTTTTCTATTAATAGCGGGTAGCATTTACATTCAAATAATCAATCATTCAAACAATCAATCATTCAAACATTCTTCAGTAAGAAATATATTTGCAAAAACCAAATCTTTTTCGTTACTTTGCACCGACAAAGTAATTGATTAATAATAACCAAATAACAATGTAACGATATGAAAAAGAGTATCTTGCTTATTATCCTCGTACTGCTGGCATCCGCCCAATCTTTCGCGCAGCACTTCGATTGGGTCCGAGGCTACGCCCCGGGCGACAATGTCGCCATCGTCGGTTCGGTCACCGACAGCGTGGGCAACCTCTACATCCTGGGCATCATCAACTTCAACACCTGCTGGGAGAACGGCAGCCGCCTCCTGCCCATTGCCCCTTATGGCAATGCTCGTGACTTGGGAGACGCGCTGATAGCCAAAATTTCGCCCGACGGCGACCTTCTCTGGCACAAGGTCATCCATGGGGAAACCGCCAATGGCGATCCGCACGACATCAAACTTGTGGGCGACACCGCCTTCGCCTGCCTCGTCACCGTGCCACTGGCTTCCGAAATGGGATATCTATACTACTTGGATACTTTAATAAGAAAAGGAGGGTATGGGATATACCCTGATTATCCCATGAGTGGATTGTATATTGCAACGGGAGGATTGACTGTGACGGCATTGATCACTTTCGACTTTGACGGGAATGTGCTGGAGCAGCATTTCCTTTGGATGTCATATCTGGACTACAATGGAGATGATATAGTGCGAACCTACACACAATATCCGCAACCTTGGTACCAAGCGCGAACTTTTGATTGTCCTTCTTTTGCCATCGACAACGAAGGCAACATCTACCTCAGCCGTCAAACATATGACATGATTTCCGCAGGGCAAGGGAATAATTATTATGTTGAGAATGGCACCATCAGCGCCATCAAAATCTGGTGCGACCGCCGCGTGGTCGGCGTCGTCCCCGCCGACAGCAACCTGTTTCTCAGTCCTCAGATTCTTAAGTTCTCCCCACACTTTGACACACTGCTGAATGCCAGATTTTTATATCAAAACAGAGTTGCTGATGTTGATTGTTGGGAAACAAAATTGATTTATCATGCCCCTCATATATATGCACGCTTCCGGCTTGTGCCAAACAACACTTCAAATCTTATTGTTTTTGACTCGACAAATAGAATTCAAACCAGAATGGGCCCAAGGGATATGGAAAGAGATGTTATTATAAAATATGACTCATCCCTCGCTGCGGTCAACAGTATCATACTAGAGGACACTATAACAAATCCATACACATTTTCGGGGATGATTCTTAACTTGCTGAATGATATTGTTTTTGACAGCGACAGCAATCTGGCCATAGTATCGTTTACTGCAAATAAATCAGGTTATAGCGATACTTCGCGTAATGCAGACAACTCTTATTTTTTAATCAACGGAAATGTCGTTGACTTTCACCGGAACGCTGGAATAATAATAATGGATGAAGAAACACTGGAATTAAAACACACGGGACAATTTTCCACATCTAATCATTCTACATATTATGTTAGTCCAGGAATTTCCAGTGGCAACTTGCGTTGCTCCAACAACAGGGTTTTCACTCAAACAGAATTTTTTGGGGAGGTGCACTTCCCCAACCAGGTATTTCAGGCCCCCCCTATGTCAACCCATGGGGGGGTGTGTTTGGGTGTTTTTGATTATCAAGGCAATATCATAGGAGGAATGAGCTATCATGCCTTCTCAACGAGCTATACTGGTGGGATTGACATGAAAGACAGCATATTGTACCTGATGAACCGTCTCTCTTCAGACGCCACTTTTGGAGACATCTATGTACCTTCCCGCGGCTCTTTCTTTGCCTGCATCGCCAAATACACCGACCCCGCTTTCATGCAGCCCTATCGGCCGGAGGACACGACCATGGTGGTCGAGGTGGTGCAGGAGGAGGTGACCGTAGTGCGCTACCCGAACCCCACGACCGGACGCCTCACCATCGACATGAACGGGCGCCCGCTACGTGAGGCTTGGGTCGCCGCCATCGACGGCGTCGCCGAGCCCCTGCCCGTCACACACCTCGGCGACAGCCGCTATGCTGCCGACCTCACCGGCCGCCCCGACGGCACCTATATCCTCATCCTCGTCGCCGACGACCACCGCGCCTACCGCTCCACCATCATCCTCCAACACTGATGTCGAAACAGTAGCCGACAGCCCCCCCCCCCCTCCGGAGCATGATGGTCGCCCTGTACCGTAGGGACACGGCGTGCCGTGTCCGCAGCAGGCAGCCCCATTTCCCACAGAGGGGTATATCCGCAACAATACCACCGTCTCTTGCGGACACGGCACGCCGTGTCCCTACAGACAACCAACTACTGGCTATTAATAAAAAGCTCCTCCGGAGCATGATGGCCGCCCCGAATCATACGGCCACAATTCACGATAATTCATGTTCATTCATGGTAATTCATGTTAAAAAGAAACACCGTCTCGGGTATATCGAACGGCCGCGATTCACGATAATTCATGTTCATTCATGGTAATTCATGTTAATAATACCACCGTCTCTTGCGGACACGGCGCGCCGTGTCCCTACGACCGCAATTCACGATAATTCACGGCAATTCACGGAAATTCACGTTAAAAAAACGCAGAGGGATATTTCCGCAAAAAACAATACCACCGTCTCTTGCGGACACGGCACACCGTGTCCCTACGGCCACAATTCACGGTCAATTCACGGCAATTCACGTTAAAAATGACGTCGCAGCCGTAAAAAACAGCTCCCGCAACGCTCTCATCCTCAGCATTCCGTGCTATCATGTCTTACTGAAGTCTTTATTAACTCAATACATACCCTTGATGAAAATTTACTTCAGTAAGCAATAATAAGGTGAAAATAACGTTCATGTATGTAGTATGTTTAATCTAAATAGTTGGTTATGGCTAAGATAGTACAAGGAGTTGCGGGAGGATTCAGCGGCTCGGTGGGGCCGGTGGTGGGCTACCAGTGGCGCGGGCGGTGGTGCATGCGGAGCCATCCGCGGGCGGTGCACAACCCGCGCACGGAGGCGCAGCAGGAGCACCGCCAGATGTTCAAGGAGGAGGTGCAGCTGGCGTCGCGCATGAACTGGGTGCTCAAGGAGTCGTTCAACGCGCTGTCGCTGGCCGAGGGCTTGACGCCGTGCAATTTCTTCATCCGCGAGAACCAGCACGCCTTCGCGTGGAGCGACGAGCGCCTGACGGTGGACTGGGCGTCGCTGCGGCTCTCGATGGGGCCGGTGGCGCCGGTGGCCTTCGGCGTGCCGGAGCTGACGGAGGAGACGCTGACGGTGGCCTTCGAGAAGAACCCGCTGCATGTGCGTGCCGACGTGCACGACAAAGTGTACTTGTATGTCTATTGTCCGGAGGCGGAGCAGGGTTACCTGGCGGCGCCGGTGTACCGCCACACGCAGCGAGTGAGCGTGGTGCTTCCGCGCACGTTTGCCGGGCGGGAGCTGCATCTGTGGGGCCTGGTGGAGGACCGGCAGGGGCGCTGGTCGGAGAGTGTGTATATCCTCACCCCCGACCCCTCTCCAAGGGGAGAGGGGGAGGATGCTAGCCTGACTAGCCCTTCTAGCCGGGCTAGCCTGACTAGGGTGGCTAGGGAGGCTAGGGAGGCTAGCACGGCTAGAAAGGCTAGTGCGGCGGGCGCGACGGGCGAAGCCCGGGCGCCGGAGTGAGGGCTTATTTTCAATGTTACATAATAAAAAGGGATTCGTTGCGTTTATGACATTGCGATGAAGACGGCATGGAAGATACTATGGCGCGTGGCGGTGGGACTGCTGCTGACGGTGTATGTGGCGGTGGCGCTGCTGAACTATTCGGTCGTGCAGTCGTATCTGGGCACGGCGGTGGGCAACCACTTCTCGCGCGAATGGGGCGGCACGCTGAAGATCGGCGCGCTGCATGCCATGCCGTGGGACCACCTGATACTGAACGACGTACTGCTGGTGTCGCCCGACGAGGACACCATCTTCCGCGCCGAGCGGCTGAGGGTGCACTTCAAGAAGTTCCCCTACGAGAAGATGCACCTGTCGCTGGACCGCGTATACCTGCGCAACGGATACTACCATCTGGGTATCAGCCAGGACACGGTGACCGACTCGCTGCATCTCAACCTGGATTATATCATCAACTACTACAGCAGTGACACTCCCAAGGAGCGTCCTCCCATGGGCAAGTTCACCGTCGACGTGGGGACGCTGACGCTGGACCACATGCGCTACAAGATGGACCTGCCCGAGATACCGGAGATGACGTTCCCCTACGGTGTGTCGATAGCGCACATGGAGTTTGTGGACATCGTGAGCCGAGTGAAGGACATCCACGTGGTGAACGACGACGTGACCTGCCGTCTGGTGAAGATGACCGCCGAGGAGCGGAGCGGCTTCAAGGCCACGCAGATAGAGGGCAATGTGCATGTGGGGCGCAACGACATCACGGTGACCGACTTCGAGCTGCGCACGGAGCGCACGACGGTGAAGGCCGACGTGGAGATGCGCTATCGCGACTGGTTTTCCGGCGACTACTGCGACAGCGTGCAGCACGACATCTACCTGAGGGAGGGCACCTCGGTGGCGCTGGGCGACGCGGCCTACTGGGCCCCGTGGCTGTGGGGTGCCGAGACGCAGGTGGAGGCGGTGGGCTACATGAAGGGCACCATCGACGACATGCGCACCGAGCTGGCGCTGCACTGGGGCGACCGGTCGGGCCTGCTGGTGGCGGGCAACCTGCAAGACATCTCCACCCCTGACACGGCGCGGGTGGAGATAGACATAGAGCGGCTGTGGACCAACCTCGACGACCTGTCGCCGCTGTTCACGCTGCTGCGCGTAAAGCCGCACCAGCTGACGCTGGCGCGCCAGGTGGACCACATAGACCTTGCGGGGCGCCTGCGGGGCGGCCTGCACACGCATACTACAGCCAACTTCAACGTCGCCAGCGGGATAGGCAACCTGCATGCCGACGCGCTGCTCTCCCCTCTCGCCGGCGGCGGCATGCACTTCAACGCCGAAGTGGGCAGCAGCGGCCTGGGGACGAAGATGCTGCGCAGCGACTGGCTGAGCCATACGGGCTTCGCGCTGAGCGCGGCAGGCGACATAGGGGACCTGAAAGACCCCACGACCCTCTACGGCAAGCTGGAGGGGCAGCTGATGAACAGCGTGGTGCGCGGCCAGCGGCTGGCACCCATCGACATAGCCTGCCGGCTGGAAGGCGGCAGCGGCAACGTGGCCCTCGAGTCGACCGACAGCCTGGCCACGCTGAGCCTGCGGGGCGACTTCGACCTGGCCGACACGGTGAAGCGGGCGCGCTGCAGTCTCAAGATTGACCAACTGAACACCCTGGCGCTGCACCTGCTGCCCGAGAAATACGGGATGCTGAAGAGCGAGGGTGAGCTGGAATTTGAAGGAGAAGACCTGGAGACGATGCAGGGAGGCCTGGCGCTGCACCGCACACAGCTGGGCAACCTGCAGGTGGAGCGCCTGTCGGTGAGTGCCGACGCACACGAAGGCTTCAAGGAGTTGCGCCTGAAGAGCGACCCAGTCGACATGTCGGTCGACGGACGTTTCGACTACGGCGACCTGCCGCTCATCGGGCGACAGCTGGCCTGCGAGCTGCTGCCGGCCGACCTGTTCAAGGTGGACAGCATGACGGCTGACGAGCTGAAAGAGCTGGAGCGTAGCAACCTGCAGCTGCACCTGCTATGGAAAGACGACGGCCGTTTCCTGTCGGCTGTGGATGAAGGTCTGATGGTGGCCCGCAACACGCGTCTGACGGGCAGCTACAACAGCGCCGAGCGGCTGAAGGTGGTGCTGCGCAGCGACTCGCTGCGACTGGGCACGACGCTGCTGAACGACGTAGGCTTCGACGGCCGCAAAGAGGGTACCGACTATGTGGTGCGCCTGCTGTCGCAGGAGGTAATGCTGGGCGCCGTGGAGCTGCTGCAGCGTGCCGACCTGCAGCTGACCAGCAACCCGTCGCGCAGCCTGCTGGGGTTGGCCTGGGGCAGCGACGAGGCGACGTCGCAGGGCGATGTGGAGCTGCAGCTGTGCGGAGGCGACATCGACGTGCTGAAGCCTGGCTTCAGCATCGGCGGCACCCCTTGGGAGCTGCTGATCAAGCGCCTGCATGCGTCCAATAACGACGGCAAGATAGCGCTGGCGGGCGACGGCATCACGGTGCGCAGCGAGCAGCAGTCGGTCGACGCCCGGCTGAGCCTGCTGCAGCAACCCAACGACGTGGTGGAGCTCACCTTCCGGCATTTCGGGCTGGGCGGGCTGACCGACATACTGCTGCAGGAGAGTCCGGTCACGCTGAGCGGCGACATCGACGGACACTTCTCGCTCTACGGCCTCAACGAGACGCCCTATTTCAATGCCAACCTACAGATAGACAGCTGTGTGGTGAACCGACAGCCGTTGGGGCAGGTGAATCTGCGCAGCAACTGGAATGCCGAACTGAACATACTGAACCTGCAGCTCGACGGCGAGCAGATAGGCGCCGACGGGTGGGTAGCCTTGGGCAGTGACGACCCGGAGATGAATTTCAACGTAAGCTTCAACCGGTTCGAGCTGGCGCTGGTGGCGCCGCTGCTGAGCAGCTTCTCGAGCCGTTTCGAGGGCCGTCTGCACGGAGCCTTCGACGTGACCGGCACCACGTCGCGTCCCGTCATCGTGGGCGAGGCCTTGGTAGAGGACGGCGCGTTGCAGGTAGACATGACCGGCGTCACCTACTATTTCAACGACAGCCTGCGGTTCACGAACAAGCATATCGTCCTCGACGACTTCCGGCTGCGCGACCCGCGAGGCAACACGGCCTATGTGGGCGGCACGATACTCTACGAGGAGTTGAGCCATGTGCTGCTGGACCTGAGGCTGCGCACCGACAACCTGCTGGTGCTCGACCGTCGGCAAGGCGACGACTTTTACGGCACAGCGCTGGCGTCGGCCGTGGGGACGGTGAGAGGGCCTGTCGACGCGCTGTCGGTGAACGTCAGCGCCCGCACGATGCCGGGCTGCACGCTGACGGTGCCCGTCAACGACCAGCGGCAGGTGAAAGCGCAGAACTACATCCACTTCGTCAGCGACCGTCCCCAGACGGAGAGCCGTCAGACGGTCCCGCGCAAAGAGCAGAAGATGAACATAGAGGTAGACCTGGCCATCACGCCCGACGTGCAGCTGAATCTGCCGATGGACTTCTCGGAGCTCGGAGCCAAGGTGAGCGCCAACGGCACGGGCGACCTGCACCTGACGGTGGCCGGGTCGGACGAGCCGCAGGTGCTGGGCAACTATGAATTCACCTCTGGCACGATGAAATTCAGCGCCTTGTCGCTCATCTCGAAAGAGTTCACCATCGAGAGCGGCAGCAGCCTGAACTTCCAAGGGTCGCTGCCCGACGCGCGCTTCGACCTCCGCGCCGTCTACTCCCAGCGCGTGAACCTCTCCACCCTCACCGGAGGCCTCACCGACGCCGCCGGCACACCGAAATACATCCAGGTGGAGAACCTTATCAACATCGCAGGCACCCTGCAGGAGCCCACCATAGGGTTCGACCTGCGGCTGCCCAACGCCGACGCCAGCGTGGAAGAGGAGGTCTTCGCCTTCATCGACCGCACCAGCGAGCGCGACATGCTGAACCAGACGCTGTCGCTGCTAGCCATGGGCCATTTCTACAACGCCAACAGCGCCACCGCGTCGGGCAACATAGCCACCTCGGGCAGCGTGAGCGCGCTGGGGAGCATCCTCTCGGACATGACGGGCATAGACATCGGCGTAGACTACAAGATGGGCAACGAGACCACCAAAGACCAGGTGGACGTGAACATCAGCAAAGACTGGGGCCGCTGGTACCTGGAGAGCACGCTGGGCTATGGCGGGGAGAACCGCGAACTGCAGAGCAGCGACCTCGGCACCGCCGTCATCGACGCCCTTGTCGGCTATCGCCTGAGCCCGCTGGTGCACCTCTTTGCCTACAACCGCACCAACACCAACGACTACACGCGCATGGACCTGCCCTACAAGCAGGGCGTGGGGCTGAAGCTGACCAAGGACTTCGACCACTGGAAGGAACTGTTCAAGAAGAAAGACAAATGAAGATACCGAAGACCATATACCTGCCCAAGAACAACATCATGTTCGTCGTCGGACTGACGCTCTTCGTGATGTTCTTCACCATCATCTACACCCCCAACTACGGCCTTGGAGAAGAAGCCACAAGCATCAGCGACATGGGCATCGTGGGGACCGTCGTCACGCTCTGGTACCGCCACCAGGCGTTGTGTCTGCCCGTCACCTGTGCCATCGTGCTGGGGGCCACGGCCTTGTCGCGCGCCTTGCTGCTGCTGACCACCCGCACAGCCCGCATCCACGAGAGAGAGTACCTGCTGTGGCAGGTGGGCGAGGTAGCAGTGACATCCCTGTTCATCAACCTCTTCCTCTCGCTCCACCTGCACCTCGGCTACCTGGAGAACCTGCCACCGGTGCTGCTGATCTACATCTCGGTGGCCGTCTACCCCTACACCTTCTACTGGCTCCTGTCCGAACGGATGGACCGCGACATACGCATCACCGCCGCCCAGCGCACCATCGTCCAGCTGCGGCAGGGGCAGGAGAAGAGCGACAAAAGCATCCTCCGCTTCGCCGACGACAAGGCTATCGTCCGGCTGGTGGTGAGCAGCGACATGGTCATCAGCATCGAAGGGGCGGGCAACTACGTCACCATCCTCTACCTGAACGGCAGCCGGCTGATGCGCTACAGCCTGCGCAACACATTGAAAGGCATCGAAGAGCTCTGTGCCGACAGTCCGCTGGTGCGCTGCCACCGCAGCTACTACCTCAACCTCGACCGAGTGAAACTGCTGCGCAAAGCCCCCGACGGACTCTATGCCGAGATAGACGTGGACGGCGTGGACGACATCCCCGTCTCCAAGAGCTATGCCGCCACCGTAACCCAACGCTTTGCCGAAAAGAACTGAGTCATGAAGAAACTCCTCGCCGCCATCCTCCTCATCGCCATATTCTCCAGCTGTCAGGCACAGGTGGACTACACCGTCGACTCGCTGCGGGTCACGCAGGCCGAGTGGAGTGTGGACACGCTGGAGGGATTCTACCTGAAGCGTTACCAGTTCGGCGAGGGGGCGCTCTTCTGTTCGGCACAGCACCTCTGCATCATCGAGATACCGGCCCGCTCGCACCGCCGTCTGGCCTTCACCTACGACACCACCCTCACCGCCGTCTCCATGCTGGCAGAGCGCAGCAACGCCTATGCCGCCGTCAACGGCTCGTTCTTCGACATGGAGCGGGGCAACCCCATCTGCTACCTGAGAATTGACGGCGCTGCCGTCGGCGAGAACACGCCGCAGAAAGAGGACTCGGTGCGCCGCAAATACTACCAGTATGCCACCCTGCTGCTCGACGGAGGGCGTCCACGGATGGCCGTGCCCGACAGCAACCGGCTGTGGGAAGAGACCCTGCGGGACAGCAACGTGATGACCGCCGGCCCCATGCTGCTGCACGATGGGAAAGAGGTGGCGCAACGCGACGACCGCACCTTCGTCACGCGACGCCACAACCGCACCGCGCTGGGCATACGACCCGACGGCACCACCCTGCTGCTAGTGGCTGACGGACGCTTCAAGCACCAGGCCGAGGGGCTGTCGCTTCCGGAGCTGCAACGCGTGATGCGGTGGCTGGGCTGCACCGAAGCCATCAACCTGGACGGCGGCGGCAGCACGACGATGTACGTCCACAACCGTCCAGAGGGCGGAGTGGTCAACTATCCATCCGACAACGGGCACTATGACCACGAAGGGCAGCGGCCTGTGTCGAACGCCATACTGGTACTCTAGACTTTTTCCCCCACAACTGTAATGTTACAGAACGCCGACATGGGTACGTTCCGCACCGGCAGATTAATCAACCGGTTTCTGGAGAACGGTGCCACACCCAAGCGCTACACTGCAGGGGTGCAAGTGGCCACTACTTGAAGGCGATGTCGCCGGGATTCATGCGCTCGTTGCTCTCCACACAGCCACGGCTGCCGGTACTCATAGCGCTGCAAGGGGTGTCGGTATTGGTGTAGACCTCCTGCTCGTAGACTCCCTGAGCGGTAGACTCGTAGCAGTAGCAGAGTTTGCTGTCGCACGAAGCAAAAGCGACACACAGGGCGCAGAATGCCAGGCTTGCAATGATTCGTTTTTTCATATATTGTCTTATTTTACTATTATTTCATCCACAAAGACCCATGCCTGCTCGCCGGCGCTGACATGCCAAGCCGGCAGCTCGCCGAAATTGCGCACGGTGACTTTGATATACTTGGCACGGGCCGAGCCGTTGACGGTGAAGGTGTGCTGCGTGCTCTCTTCCTGCCGCTGATGGATGGGTGGGAAACGGTTGTTGAGCACGCTTCCGAAGGTATTCCAATGTTCGCCGTCGAGGCTATACTCGACGGTGACGCCGCGCGGGAAGAACACCCACGAGCGCATTTGTTCCAAGCAGTCGGCGCCGACGGAACGGATGGGCTTCGCCTTGTCGAGTTCGACCACGGCCACCATGTCGCCCTGCCAGCCCTGCCAGCCTCCGATGCGGTAGTTGGTCGTTCCGAAGACGTTGTCCACCATGCCCTCGGGGCCGTTTTCGGTGTACTGCGGAGCAGGCTGGGTGAGGTAGGTGACGTGTTTGTCGGTCTGGACACGCACCAGACGCTGGGTGACGAACTGCGACATCAGGCATCCGTCAATCTGCGCTGCATATTCCACTTCGGTCTCTTTTGTACTTGAAAAGACACCGAAGGGACAGACATTACGCCTTTCCTCCAGGCAGTTCAGTACCGGATAAATCCGTCCGTCATCATCCCTGCAGAAGAACCTCGCCTCGTCGGCGGCATATTCCCATGCCTCGCCAAGGTAGTCGCCATCGCCTGTCATCTGTATGCGCCAGTCGTTGAAGACCGGGCAGGGGGTGATGCGGAGCGAGTCGGGACAGATGGGAGGTCGGAGGTCGGAGGTCGGAGGTCGGAATTTTGCATCGGTGGTCAGCAGGGGGGTGGTCTCGACCCACTGGCCGCTGCCGGGACACGGTTCATACATTCCGAGGGCGGCGAGCACATACCATGCGCTCATCTGGCCGCAGTCTTCATTGCCGCAGAGGCCGTCGGGCTCGGAGGTATATAGTTCGTCGAGTATCTTGTGGACATACTTTTCGGTCTTCTTGGGTTGGCCGAGGAGGCTGTAGAGCCATGCGGCGTGGTGCGACGGCTCGTTGCCGTGGGCATACATGCCGATAAGGCCAGTGACATCGGCCTGGTCGCGACCACTCATGGCGTTGTGGCCCTCGAAGAGGCTGTCGAGGAACTCGACGGCCTTCTCCTTGCCGCCGATACGCTCGACCCACTTGTCGAGGTCGTGCGGCACATAGGTGCTGTACTGCCAGCTGTTGGCCTCGGTGAAGTGGTTGTTCACCTCGGTGGGGTCGAAGGGGGTGACAAAGCCGCCGTTGCGACGGGCATGGACAAAGCCGTTAGTGTCGATGATGTTCTGCCAGCTTTGGCTGCGAATCCAGTAGGTGCGGGCGGTGGCGGTGTCGCCGGCGATATCGGCCATGCGGGCGATGCACCAGTCGTCGTAGGCATATTCGAGGGTCTTACTGACGCTTTCGTTGTCGAGTTCGGAAGTGAGGTAGCCTTGCACCCCATAGGCGCGGTGAGCCTCGGTGCGGTTGCTGGTGGCCACCATGGCGTCGAGCAGCTGCTTGGGCGTATAGCCCGCGATGGTACCATCTTTGTCATGCAGGTAGTTGTAGGCTTCGAGCATCATCGGCACGGCATGGTAACCAATCATGCAGTGGGTCTCGTGGCCGGCCAGTTCCCACATGGGCAACTCGCCCCCCTGCTCGAAGTTTTTCATGGCGGTGTAGACGAAGTCGACGGTGCGCTCGGGCTCAATCTGAGTGAGCAGCGGGTGCAGGGCGCGGTAGGTGTCCCAGAGGGAGAAGACGGTGTAGACCTCGCGACCCTCGTCGACCACGTGGATCTGTCCGTCGGTGCCACGGTAGCGTCCGTCCTCATCGCTCCAGAGGTAAGGTGCCGTCATACAATGGTAGAGGGCGGTATAGAAACAGCGCTTCTGTTCCTTGCTTCCACCGTTCACACGCAGCTTGCCGAGGGCTTCCTCCCAGGCTTGGTCGGCCGCCTGACGGGCACTCTCGAAGTCCTTGTGCTTGGTGGTAATCAGGTTGCCGATAGCTCCGTTGATATCCACCCCACTGATGGCCACCTGGAGCTCCACCTGCTTG
>JAEEGG010022249.1_pt1 | contig 12501 bp, 9 predicted proteins | sample 9134161 | NCBI WGS metagenome assembly JAEEGG01 (sample SAMN16246543, study PRJNA631951) | gut metagenome | biome: gut microbiome; feature: rumen; material: CR-attached | host: Bos | place: Iran: Karaj | collected 2018-10
CATCCTAATTAAACGCCCAACACCACGGCAGGGCTAATGTTCAGTTTTTGGCATAGGTCACGCCCCACTTTCAGTGTAGGCTCACATTTTCCACGCATGATGTCGCTGACACGAGCAGGGCTGATATTCAATAGTTCCGCGAGTTTTGCCTGTGTGATATCCATCTCGTAGAGGCGAAGCTTGATAGTGTCAACCAATGACGGTTTTCCGATGGGATAATGAATGTCCTCATATTCTTCTATCATATCTACAAGCATATCAAGTTCCAATGCGTTCTCATCCATGATGGGGTTGTCATCATCTACTAGTTCCTCCAACTGCTCAACTCGCTTTAGTGCAGCTCTGTATGCTGCCTCGTTCTTTATCTGTGCCATATCCTATATGTGTTGTATATCTGTTATCTTATTATATTCTGAATGAGTACCGACAAACCGAATCAGAACGTGGCTCACCATGAACTTAATCAGCACAACCAGACGATAATCATTGCCCTTGATATTGAAAACATATCGTTTGTTACCAACGCTATCCACGCTATTAAAAGTCTGCTTGATGTCGGCAAAGCATTTCCATTCCGCTTCTTTTGTCTTTTCATACCAATCCTCGAGAGCCGCCTTGGACTGAGGGTTCTTGGTGTAGTATGCAACAAGTGTACTTTTAGCGATTATTCTCATATCATCTAATCTTTGCTGCAAAGGTACGAATAATATTTTAAAATGCAAAATAAAATTCCAAAAATCTGAAAATTCCTCTTGCCCCATGCTCCTTGCCCACTGAAAGTTGAGCGAATGCGAAACTTGAAATACTAAATGTGTCTACCTATATGGTTCTTCTGCAATTTAGTTGAAGATTTTGTCAACATTTCAGATAGGATAGTAATTAATACACAAGCCCTTCAAATTATTGACTCGGGAAAATCGATTAAATGACCCGGGAAAATTGATTAAATGACCCGGGAAAATTGATTAAATGAGCCGGGAAAAATGATGAAATGACCCGAGTCGGAAAATTAAGTGTATTGGGGCTGCAATCAAATCGTTTCATTTGTCAAGAATTATGATGTTTCAACTAAATTGCAGAAGAACCAATTCAGCATACCGTTTCAGCTTCATTTTCTGCATGGTTTATGGCATATGGGCACAAAAGCTTCCGCCCTTACTTGAGGACTTTTATGCCATGATTATAGTGCTGTTGTCAGACTATGCAGCCATTCTTGTGAGTGCTGTCTCCATCTCTTCCCGATGCCTGTGGTGAGGCGAGAAACTGATTTTGATATATGTTTTCTTTTCCACTATATGTACTGCACTGAGCATGATACGCTTGATGATGGAGTCCATGTTGAATCGCTCCACCTCAGTACGTTTGAACACGGTGTGCTTCATCCTATGTGCAAGGACAAAGGCTGCCCCATAGAGGAACAGGCGGAAGTAGTTGGCACGGTATGAGTTGCACGACATGCGGTCTGCCTTGAAATACTTCAGGTCCCTTATCCACAGTTCCATCTCACCACGTCCGCAGTACCGCTTGTAGATGGTCTCTGCCGAGTTGTTCCTGTTCTTGGTCACGACAAACCGGATGTTTGTTCCCTCTGAGGATACCTCTATCTTGGCGATGACACGCTGGGCATGCTTCCATGACTCGGCCTTGTACTCCATTTTGTAGTATCTCCTGATGACGACGCGCTCATGCCTTACGCTACGGAATCCCAGCCTTGTCAGCGCCTCACACCTTTCATCCTCCGCTTTCTGGGCTTTCCTGTAGTCGTTCTCTGCACGCCGTCTCGGCTTGTCCACCATGGAGAGGAGCACGCTGTTGCCGGAGAGTCCCGTAAGGTAGCGCAAGTACCACTTGTCATGCGCCCAGTCCATAAACTCATGACTGGCGAAATGGCTGTCGCCGCGAAGCTCGATGACGGTATCTGGCCAATGCTCATGCAGGTATTCCACCACACGCTGAATGATGCGTGCTACGCTTAGTGACTTGTTCCTGCGGCCAGGCCTCAGCAGTGGGAGCATCAGCTTGCCAGTCAGGCCGTCGAAAAGCAGCATCGGCATGTAGCAGTACTCGTTGTAATAGGCATTGAACAGCGTGAGCTGCTGCGCCCCGTATGTGTTGGCATTCGTGTCATCGCCGTCGATGATGACTTTCTTTGGAGCCTTCTCAAAAGATGATATATACTCGTCAAGGAACAGCTTGCCTATTTTATAGAGCGTCTTGCTGTCGACACAGTTCTCAAAACGGGTCATCGTGGATTGGGAGGACAAGTCCGAGTCTGACGGCTTGCGACCCACGGACATCTTCAGCGCACTGTCGCCACGGAGCTGGTTGCAGTCGTTTGCATCCTCGTACCCGCAGAGTATCTGACCGATGCGCTGGCTCACCATCTCCATGTAAGTATGATGGATGAATTCCTTTTTGCGGGAATCGGGAATGAGCTGCCCGATTTGCCAGGCCAGAGAGTTATGCATGTTGCCGATCAGCACAAGACCGCCATTGGAGGAGATGTCCGGAGAGTCGAAATCAACACGGATTTTCTTGTCAGGAACAATTTCTGGAAGAGAAAAAAGCATTTTCTCTTGGTGGATTGAAGATTTTGAAGTACCTTTGCACATAAGAAGCGTTTTTATTACCTTGTATTTTAAGCACTTAAAGGTACTAATTTTTGTCGAAATGACAAAGAAAAAACGCTTCTTTTTTTGTGCCTCTATGAATTATTCAGGTTAAAGAAAAAGATGTAATTTAGACAAATAAATAGTGTAGTTTTAGGTGGTAAAAAACAAGCGAGACAAACAAACAAATTTTGCTTATCTCGCTGATTTTTAATTGATTAGATAAAAATCTAATGTTTAATACTCATCCTCGTTGAAGTTTAAAGCACATACTGAGTACCAACGAGTTACGGTGCTCTGTGCCATTATTGTGCCACTAATTCCAAACATAAAATCTAAGTTTATGCCAAGAGTTTCTTTACAATCTCAGAAATGACTCGACCATCAGCCTTTCCTGCCAACTGCTTGCTGGCTGTGCCCATAACCATTCCCATCTCCTTCATGCTTGTGGCTCCCACTTCAGCAATAATCTTCTTCACCTCTGCCTCAATCTCCTCTTGGGAAAGTTGTTTCGGCAGATAACTCTCCAACACTTCTACCTGTGCCAACTCTGCATCAGCCAAGTCCTGACGTCCTGCCTGTGTGTAGGTTGCCGCAGTCTCCTTGCCCTGCTTGGCAAGTTTTGAGATAATCTTCAATGCATCAGCATCAGCCAATGTGTCGTTGGCTCCAGGAGCAGTCTTTGCCTCAAGGAACACTTTCTTAATGTTGCGGAGCGTCTCCAGACGCACCTTGTCGCGAGCCTTCATCGCAGACTTGATGTCCTCGCTAATCTGATCGAATAAAGTCATAATGCTATTATTTTAACCTTAACATGATGCAAAGGTACAGTTTTTTCTTAACATAGTAACTTTTTACGTGAAGTCTTATACTTTTTTAGCGATTACACACGCGTACCTTATTATAAGAAATGCTAGAATCCGAAGAAATCTTCGCGGAAGAAAAAATCTAAGTTATATCAGGCATTTATTCCAGAATAACTTATGTGCTTTATGATTATTGATGCGCTTAACCCCATTGCCAGTACTTGAATGCAAAGATACAAAGAAATCAGGAATTTTCAAAAAATAATGTGGATTTTTTGCATTATCCGAATACACATCACCTACTCCACCTTTTCCTCAAATCTATTAACCTATTAATATAGCATGGCTCAAACCCTTTGCACATCGTGGCTTGAGGCATGTTAATAGTTCGCGAATCTATTAATATACATGCGTAATGATGTAAAAAAATTCTGAGAAATTTGGCATTTCCCGCGATTTTTGCTACCTTTGCATGAAATATGTCGACAATGGAAACAACACAAGGAGAAGAGGCTGGACGTGACTTTCGGAATGTGCCGAAGGGTTACCAGCTGTGTTTTAACAAAGAGTGCCCCAAGAAGGATGAATGCCTGAGATTCATGGTTGGCTGTGCCATTCCTGACGACCGCGATTGGGGACCTGCCATCTATCCTAATATAAAGATAAGTGAGGAGGGTTGTTATCTCTTTGCTACTGGTGAGCCTCAACGAATGGCGTGGGGCTTCGAGACGTTGTTTGAGGAGGTGAAGAGCAAGCACGAGCGTGGCCTTCGCTTGGCGATGTATCAGTATTTGAACGGTAGCAGCAACTACTATCGTTACCATCATGGGGAGAAGCTGCTTAATGTAGAGCAGCAGGAATGGATTATCCAGCTCTTTCAGCGAACGGGCTATACGGAGAACCTGAAATTTGACCATTACACCCATGTTTATAACTTTTGGAAGTGATTTTTCAGCTCAAACGGCTAGTATAACAACTTTTCAGAACCGTTAACAAAATTCCCTAATTTATTCCGTAGGCTTGGGAATTTAATTCCGAAGTCTATGTAGTATTCCTCCGAAATCTGCGTTATTTCATTCCTTAGCTGTGGAATATTAAATCTACAGCTAAGCGGCAATCCGTTCAGTTTCAAGCTCTTGCAAACGCAAGAAAATTTTTGTATCTTTGCACTGGCTTTGGGAAAAAGACTCCCATGCCATGTGAGAATCATCTTAAATTTTAACTAAAGAACAATCTTTTGATTATGAAACAAGAAATGAAATTGAACGGAGAAGCCCTTGGGGCTTCACAGGAGAACGCTCTGGAGGTAGAGCTGTTTCTCCAAGAGAATTACCTGTTTCGTCGCAACGTGCTCAGCGGAAAGGTAGAGTTTGTAACCTTGCCCGCTGAGGAGCCCCACTACAGGGTGCTCACCCAGGAGGCACTGAACAGCATCGTGATTCGTGCCAAGCGCGAGAACGTCTGTGAGAAGGGTAGTCCGAAGGCGGAGATTATCAGCATCTGCTTCAGGAAACCTCAAGAGGGTGAGAAGGTGAAGGCGCTGAACAGTGCACAGATTTTGCAGATGATCCAGGCAGAGTATCCCAGTGTCAAGAGCGACCGCAGCACGATGATCCACCTGGGACTGGCCATGAAGGAACTCGGCATTGACCACTTGCTCTACAACAACAAGCGCGTCTACAAGGTCGTCCCGCTGAAAAGCGCCTAGTTTATTAAATGAATGATAATAGTTGGCAAACATTTAACATGCCTCAAACCCCGATGTGCAGAGGGTTTGAGGCATGTCGTGTTAATAGGTTAATAGTTTTGAGCGCCTGCTCTGTTGCTAATAAGAAGTAGGTACCACGACCTTTTTACCACCACGAATGTAGAGCCCAGGGCGAGTAGGGGTGCTGACAGGGCGACCAGAGAGGTCGTAGAACTGGGAACTTTGAGCGCTGAGCGCTGAACCATCAACACTCAACGGCTTTATGCCTGTGGTAGGAATATCCTCCTCAGGGAAGGAGCCACGGACGAAGACACGGTAGCCCTTGGCGTCGAGGGTGAGCGTCTGTGTGGCAGAGAACTGCTGCTGGCGGCGACTGGTGCCCTGGCTGATGGTCTCGCTAGTAAGCCACTGGCTCCAGGAGCCTGCGGTGAGTCCTGTGAGGGTGGTCGTGGTAGCCGTGGTAGCCAGGTTGAGGACGACAAGTACCTCGCTATCGCCCTGCTGGCGCGTGAAGGCCAGCACATTGGCAGCACCTGAGGAGAGCGTCACCCAGTTGACAGCAACCTTGTCGCCAAGGGCAGGAACGACATGCTTCAGCGCTGTGAGCGTGCGGATGGTGTTGAGCATCTTGGTATCGGGTGACGACCAGTTGATCTTGGTATCATTGAAATAGTCGAGAGCCTGATTGCCGCCGACCTCCTGCCCATTATAGATGAGGGGCATGCCATAGAGCGTGTAGGCGAGGACGGTGAGGGGATAACGGTTGTTGCCATATTTCTGCGTGAGTGTCTTCTTGTTCTCGTTGAAGTTCTGATCGTGGTTGGTGACATATAGCATGCGACTGAAGGAGATGTTGGCAGAGGCGTTGAGCATGGTGTTGGCATTGGCCTTCAGCGAAGCGGAATAGACGCCTGTGCTGCCAAAGTTGGCGAGGCTGCTCTGATAGGCCCAGGCATAGTCGTAGTCGAAGCCTACAGTCTTGAGGCGCGTGACATCCTGTGCAATGTCGCCCTCGCCAAGGAAGGTGATAGTCTTGCCGCTCTTGTAGTTCTTGATAAGGGGGATGGCCGTCTGCCAATAACTGGCGGGGATGCGCGAGCTGCTGATGTAGTCACAGCGGTAACCATCGATGTCTGCCTGGTCTATCCAGAACTTCAGACAGTCGTTCATGGCGTTAACCAGTGCGGTGTTGTTATAGTCGAGCTGCCACACATCGTTGTAGCCGTTGGGATGAATCATCTGACCACCGCTCTTGGCATAGTACTCGGGATGGGTGGTCACCCAGGTGGCATTGGTGGCAGTATGGTTGGGCACCCAGTCGAGCCACACCTGCATGTTCAGCGCATGGGCAGCGTCCACGAGACTCCTGAGGTCGGCGATGGTGCCATACTTAGGATTGGTTTGCTGGAAATCGGTGGCGGCATAGGGGCTGTTGATGCCCCCGCCACGCGGATAGATGGGCATGAGCCACACGATGTCGACACCCAGCGCCTTGAGGTCTGCCAGCTTCTGCTGGGCAGCGGCAAAGGTACCTTCGGTGGTGAATGAGCCTACATTCAGCTCGTAGATTACTTGATGGCCAGCTTCGTTATTGGCAGCACGATTGATATCGTCCACGTAGTCGGATGCCAGCAGGTGGTTTTCCGTCAGCTGACTGGCCAACAACAACATTATTATTAGTAATTTTCTGCTAATCATACTTTTTGAAGTTAAGAGTTAAGAATTAAAAATTAAGAGTTAAGAAAGAAAGTGAAGAGGTAAGAGGTAAAAAGAGCGGCCGCTCTTCGCAGAGCAGCCGGCTACGAACGAGTTAACTCTGCTAATCAGTAATACTTTATTGATGAAGCAAGTCATTACTGTTTGACATATACGGCATAGCCCTTAGCCTCAAGGGCGATGGGCTCTGACGATGCGAGAGAAACCGCCTTGCAGGCGGGAGCAATAGCAATGGTTTGGCTGTTGAGCCACTGGTCGTAGTCACCCTCGTCCAGACCATCGACGAGCACCTTGACATCCGTCTCAGCCAGGTTGACAACAGCCACCACATTGCCTCGGCGCCATGCCAGCACACTGGCATTGTTGGTGGGCAGGAACTCTACAGCAGCAGCTGCAGCCAGTGAGGGCTGCTGGTGGTGCAGGGCAATAAGCGTGCGGACAGTGTTCAGCATCTTGCGGTCTACCCTATCCCACTTCACCTTGGCATCGGTGAAATAGTTCAGCGTGTCGGGGTCACCTATCTCCTGTCCTTGATAGATGAGCGGCATGCCATAGAAAGTGAAGTCGAGGACGGTCAGTGCATAGCGGTTGTCGCCATAGAAGTCCTTCAGCGTATGACCACCATCGTTGTAGTTCTGATCGTGGTTGGTGAGGTAGACCATGCGGCGGTTCTTCACTTTTGCAGAGGCAGCGAGGAAACGCTCGCAGATAGCTTTCAGCGAGTCGGCACTGGTGCTGTTCTTGAATTTCCACGCCAGCGTGCCCTGGAAATCCCATGCGTAGTCGTAGTCGAAGCCACAGCTGTCGATGCGGATATTCTCAGAATTAGTGATGTCCGTCTCGCTGAGAAACTCAACGGGTCGTTTGGAACTCTTGCTCTTCAGCTCGGCAATGATGTTCTGCCAGTAACTGACGGGGATGGTAGGACTGCTGACATAGTCGCAGCGGAAGCCATCGACATCGCAGGAGTCTACCCAGAACTTCAGGGCTCCGTTCATCTCGTTGACGAGACCCTCGCACTGATAGTTCAGCTCGTAGACGTCGCCCCATCCGTGAGGGTGAATCATCTGCCCCTTGTCGTCCTTAGTGAAATACTCAGGATGTGACGTGACCCAGGGATTCTCCACAGCGACATGGTTAGGCACCCAGTCGAGCCACACCTTCATGCCCAGCTCATGGGCACGAGAGACGAAAGCCTTCAGGTCGGCAACAGTACCATAGTCGGGGTTGACGTCACGGAAGTTCATAGAGGCATAGGGGCTGTGCATCGTGGCACCACGCGGATAGATGGGCATGAGCCAGAGGATATCGACGCCCAGCGTGTCGAGGCGGTCGAGCCCCTGCTGCGCTGCCTGGAATGTGCCCTCTGCTGTGAAGGCACCAACATTCATCTGATAGATGACACGATTAGCATCGCCCAAAGGCTTTGTGCCATCGACTGTAAAGCTCTGGGTACCCTGTCCACAGGCAGTGAACAGGAGTACCAGAGAGAGTAGTGAAACAATATTTTTCTTCATGTGTTGGGATTATCGGATAATACTTTTCTTTCCATTGACAATATAGAGACCCTGAGGCAGGCGACCATCAGCAGTACCTACCTTACGGCCTTGAAGGTCGTAGACGAAAGGGCTGACAACGGCAGGCTGGTTCTTGGTTTCAACGATGCCTGCTGAGCCACCAATCTCCGTCACTCCTGTAGCCGTGACGCGCAGATAATAGTCGCGATTGGCTGTGATGTTGAAGTCGGGAACCTGCTGACCATTGTTCCAGTTGTTGAAGATGAGGTTGTAGGACCCACTCTCTGCATCAAGCAGGAAAACCTTATAGACCTTGTCGTCGATGGTTTTCTGGTCCACCCAGCTCTCGCCAGGCCATGCGCCGAAGAGCTCGCCATCGCCCCAGGCATAAAGGCCCAGAGCATCGTAGCCCGTTTCATCGATGGCATAGATGTAGTGTCTGGCGGTAGGAATAGCAGGCAGCTCACCCGTCAACTGGAAGTTGTCGATGGCCAGTGCCATAGCACCTGCGGCATTGTCGCCAGAGGTGACGGTGATGTTCCAAGCCAGATAGAAGTCGACACCGGGCTGCATCTTGGCACCCAGCACAGCGCTGACAGCGCGCACGTCGCCAGGAACGGTAGCATAGCCCTCTGTGGCAGCATCGGCAGCAAACGTCGTGCAGAAGTCGTTGCCTGCAGAGGTCCAGTTGCGACCGTCTAAAGAGTAGTACATCTGGACGGTGAAGCCAGCGGCATTGTTGCCCTTGCGATACTTCTCGACATCATAGCTGATGTGCAGGTTCTCAATGTTCTTAACACCTGTGTTCAGAAAGTGAGCATAGACGTTGACACAACGTGTGCCGTCAGCCACACCGGTAGAGATGCCGCCAATGGCACGGTCGCTGCTGTCGTCCTGTCCAAAGTTCCACAGACCATTCTTGGCATTGGAAGGCAGACTGGTGCCGCCAGCATACATGGTCTTGTCCAAAGCAACGGCATACGCCCCTACCATGCGGGGAGCAGAGGTCTGGCGGTCGATACGCCACGCAGCAGGCAGCGTAGCATCGGCAGCAGTACCCATCTGATTGAAGTTCTCCTGAGTAGAGAGCTTGTCGGCATTCAACTCGATAGCAGGGAAGGTCACCACCTGTGTCTCTGCGTAAGCCACCTTGACGCTAGCCGAGAGATTGTAGGTGTCGTTCTTGGCAGTAACGGTATAGGTACCCTCCGTGCCATTGCTCTTAAAGACGTGGTTAGCATCGAGCGCACCACCATCAGTCAGTGCATATACGAGGTCAGCAGGAGCATCCATCTCCTTGCCGTACTGGTCGAAGCCAACAGCCTGATAGCGCACGGTAGCTGCCGTGTGGTCGACAATATTGGTGAAGTCCTTCAGTGCCTTAGAGGCGTAAGTACGCATGGCTGCAGCATCAGCATCGCTCACGGCAGCAGGATGGGAGGTGATTGTAGCAGGGTCTACACCGAAGATGAGACCATACTCCATACAGGCAGCCATATAGGTTGACATATCCGTAGGATGACGGTCATCCTGGAACCAAGGAGCCAGCGCATCAGCACCACCATCGTTGAAGGCCTGCTGGTAAGCCACGCCTACAGGACAGATGGTGACACCCGTTTCGCGGGCCACACACAGATAGTTGTCAAGGAACATCTTGTTGAATTCCGTGAAGTTAGCCCAGTCACCACTATAGGCCCAGTTCAGGGGAACGATGATGATGGCATTGGGGTTCGGACAGTATTCGCGAATGTAGGCTACCCACTTCTTGACATTGGTGCGGAAAGCCTCGACATTGGTGCGGGGCAGACCACTCTGTTCCTGCAGGATGATGTGCGACCATGCCTCGTTGCGAATGAGCATCTTAGCACTGGGAGTGCCGTCGCCACCCAGTCCGTCGCCTTCGTCCCAATGGGTACTCAGCGGCTTGCCCAGCATGGTGTGTTTGAGCCACCAAGCATCCTTGCCCATGGACTGTGCGATGTCGTTGAACATGGCAGCCTGGTCGTTGTAGTGGATGAGACTGTTGTTCAAAGACAGCACTTTCACCTTCTCAGGGAGCTGGGGAACCAGTGTGACGTCAGCAGGCATCAGCGTTACTGACTGCAGCACAGAGGGTTCACCAGGCTCTACAGCCTTGCTCTCCAGCAAGAGAGAAGCGCCACCATCGGTCATGGTCAGCACGACACGGGCGCAGTCGTAGGTATAGGCACAAGAGATATTGTCGTTGGTACCCAGCACTAGGGCATAGGGCTTGTCTACAGTGATAGCAGAACCATTGCTGCCGTAGTTGCACGAGGCACTCCAGTTTGCATCAGCCACCTTGAAGGCACCAGAGAGTTCCTTGTCGTAGAGCACATAGGTGCCGTTACCTTCGTTGGAGAATTCCCACTCAGTGACGGCTCCCCAGCCATTGACCTCACCACGCAGGAAGATGCCTGACGAGACGAAGGGAGGACGGTTGGGGTCCGTGTCGTCTGGGGCAGTCTGTGGTTCACCAAAAGATGCCGTCAGACTGATATTGTCAAGAGCCAGACCCATCGCCTTGTTGGGTGACGTGCCACTGGACACAGAGATGTTCCAAGCCAGATAGATAGAACTGCCCACAGCAACAGCCGTGTTCAGCTGTTTGTTGCTGACTGTCGTCGTAGAGATGGGGACAACCTCAGCACCGATGGTAGCATCGTCCTTGGCAAAATCTGTTTTGAAATCGTCGCCAGCCTTCTTCCATGTGGTACCATCGTAAGAATAATAGAGCTGGACGGTAAAGCCTGCCTCGTTGTCACCCTTACGGTATTTCTCGATATCGTAACTGATGGTGAGTTGGTTGACAGGCTCTATGCCACCATTGATGAGCTGCGTCATCACACTGACGCAACGGGTACCTCCGTCAACCGTCGTCGACAGTCCGCCAACGGCACGGTCAGAGGGGTTCGTGCTGGAACCGAAGTTCCACGTACCATTCTTTGCATTGCTGGCCAGGCTGACACCACCTGCATACATCAGTTCTGTGGCGGCAGCACTATAGGCGCCTACCATTCTGGGGGCGCCCATCTGACGCTCCATTCGCCAGCCATTAGGCATTGTTAAGGTTGCTTCAGACTGGGCAGCATTCCACATACCGTCGAAATTCTCTGTAACGGTAGCGTTGGTGGCTGTCAGCGTGAAGGCATCGTCTGCCTTTGCCTGCGTGAACAGGCAAAGGACAGAGATGATTGATAATAATATTTTCTTCATGTGTTGGTTCTATTCCTATTAGTTAGCGGTAAACTGATAGCTCTGGTTGGCCACCACGGCAGAGATGTCTTGTTGGGTGCCACTGTCACTATTGAGGATGAGGTTGTAGGTTCCGCCATCGTTAGGCAACGGGAAGACGAGTACGCCATTCTCATTGCTGGTGGGCTTGATGCCGCGCCAGCCGCCATATATCTCGCCATCGCCCCAGGCATAGAGACGTGGGTCTGTGTAGCCAGCATTGTTCTGGATGGTCACCGTGTTGGGTGACTCTACCCATGACTCGTTGACGTCGAAGAAGCGCGAAGCGGTATTGGTGAGGGCAGGACCATCCAACTGCAATCCGTTACCATTGTTGTTGAGGATGAGGTTGAAGGTACCCTGTGAGGGCAACTCGAAGAGATACCAGCCATTGTCGGTAGTCTTCACAGGAGCTGCTCCTGGCCATGCGCCACAGGCCTCGCTATCGCCCCAGACATAGAGGTGGGGGTCGTCGTAGCCAATGGTGTTCTTCACAGCAATGATCACCTTCTCGGCAGTGGGCTCTGGGTCAGGTTGAGGAGTGGGTGTTCCGCCACCACCCTGATAGTCCTTGCTGATAATCTCGTAGCCACCATCAAAGATGCGGATGTAGATGTCGTGATCGATGGTGAAGTTGAGGTCGCCGCCTTCCCACTGCACACCACCACCGTTGTTGTTGGGGATGAGGTTCACGTTCAAACCTGTTCTACCCTCGCCCAGGTCGAAGTAGGTGTACTCCAATCCATTGATGGTCTGTGTACCCGTAGGAGCCATGCCAGGCCATCCACCAAACAAGTCGTTGGCATCGCTAAGGCCGTCGCCCCAGGCATAGAGTGCCAGTTCTGTCTGGCTGGACTCGTTGAGTACGAAGAGGGCATAGCCGTCGTGCTTGA
>JAEEGG010022250.1_pt1 | contig 12501 bp, 11 predicted proteins | sample 9134161 | NCBI WGS metagenome assembly JAEEGG01 (sample SAMN16246543, study PRJNA631951) | gut metagenome | biome: gut microbiome; feature: rumen; material: CR-attached | host: Bos | place: Iran: Karaj | collected 2018-10
GCCTTCTTCACATAGCCTGCTTCCATAAAACAAAGCTCGTTACGGATGCTCACTTTGTAAAAGTCGCCCTCTTCGCCCAACACAGCCAACACAGTGCCAGCATAAGCAGGCGCTTCATCACAACTATAACCATCAGGCACATCCTCATTCGACCACTTCTCCACAATGTCCATCATGTCCGACTCGGCATCCTCTTCCACCCAGGTCACACGCCATGGGCTCTCTGCGTTAGCCTCCATGAACACCTCCGTGCTCTCATCAGCCACAACCCTCACAAACTTCACCACAGTCGGTTTCGCCACCTTTAACGGATTGTCCACCTGTACAGAATCCTCTCCTTCAGAGGTCCCATTCGTTGTTTGCCCCTTGCAATTCCAAAGCAACAAAGACACACACAGTCCCATTGCCAAAAGCATCATTTTCTTCATATTCGTAAAAGTATTAAATAGTTATTGCAAAAACCTCTTGCAAAGTAACGACATTTTCTGCAAACCACAAAATCTTTCCAAGAAAGTTTCCCAAATCTTTGTTTGTTTCAGGAATTTATTCGTAACTTTGCGACATCAATCACTTTATTTACTAATCTAACAAAATCAAACAAAGAAATGGCAAAGAACAGATGGCTCCTAATGGCAGTAGCCATGATGCTGACCATGCATATGTCAGCACAATTCCCTGGTGGTTTCGGCAACTTCGGGCAGATGGCGAAACGTCAAGCGCAACAGAAAGCTGCTGAAGCAGAAAAGAATTACCAGAAAGGCAACGAATTTCTCGAAGCACAGAAGTACGACAAGGCATTTGCCGCCTATGAAAAAGCAGCAGAAAACGGACATGCCGGTGCACAGTACAACATCGGTACATTCTACGTGGAGGGAAAAGTGGTGCCACAAGACATAAGCAAAGCTGTGGAATGGTTTGAGAAAGCAGCAAACCAAGGACTGAAAGATGCACAATTCAACCTTGCCTCCATTTATCACCAAGGAGCAGGTGTGCCTAAAGACGAACAGAAGGCAGAGTATTGGGCAAAAGTCTATAAGGACATCATCAAATTGGAAGTGAAGAAAGAAGAGCAGCCACAGTTTCCTTTCCCACCACGACAAATGGAACCTGTAGAGGAAGCTCCCGATGTACAAGCCGAGTTCGAAGGCGGACAGCAAGCACTCATGACATGGCTCTCACAAAACATGCAATATCCAGAGGAAGCACAGAAGGATGATGCGCAAGGACGAGTGATCGTCAGTTTCATTGTCAACAAAGATGGTAGCATCGATGAAGTGAAAGTGATGAAATCCATACATCCCGCTTTAGATGAAGAAGCGGCACGAGTGGTCAAGTCGATGCCCAAATGGAAACCTGGAAAGAAAGACGGCAAGCCTGTACGCGTAAGATATTCACTCCCCATCTCCTTCAGAATGGCTGCTCCTGAGACTGAGAAAAGCGATGCTGCAGCAGAGAAACAAGAATAACCTTCTGAACAGACGTGACGTTGCAGCTATGCCAGATAAATAATCCTTCACTCGTTGCATAAACTCGCAAGGAAGGCAAAAGTTTGCACAAAAACTCCTGATTCCCTCAAAAACTGACAAAATTTCATTGTTAGTTGAGGGAATTTGTGTAATTTTGTCACGATTTTGTGTTTTGACCACCATGGACGAGAAAGCTATACAACAAATCAAGCAACGATATGGCATTGTAGGCAACTACGATGGTTTGAACCGCAGCATCGACATAGCCATTCAAGTGGCACCGACGGAGTTATCGGTGCTGATATATGGTGAAAGCGGTGTGGGTAAGGAAGTGTTGCCGAAGGTGATTCACGATAATTCCACGCGAAAGCACAACAAGTATTTCGCCATCAACTGTGGTTCGCTTCCGGAAGGCACAATAGATTCCGAGCTGTTTGGACACAAGAAAGGCTCCTTCACAGGAGCACTGGATGACCGTGAAGGCTATTTTAGCGTGGCAAACAACGGAACACTCTTCTTGGATGAAGTGGGTGAACTTCCACTTGCCACACAAGCGCGTCTGCTGCGTGTGTTGGAGACAGGTGAATACATCCGTGTGGGTGAAAGCGAAGTGAGAAAGACCAACGTGAGGATTGTGGCAGCAACAAATGTGAACATGCAGAAAGCCATCAGGGAGGGAAAGTTCCGCGAAGACCTGTATTATCGTCTGAACACGATTCCCATCAGCATGCCTCCATTGAGAGAAAGAGGACGCGACATTGAACTGTTGTTCAGAAAATTCGCCTACGACATCTCCGAGAAATACCGCATAGAGCCTGTACGCCTGACAGAAGAAGCGCGCATGCTTCTTCTGAAATACAAATGGCCAGGCAACATTCGTCAGTTGCGCAATTTGGTGGAGCAAATCAGCATCATCAGCCAGGAGCGTGAAATCACTCCTCAAATTCTGATGAGTTATGGTGTGACAGACGATTCACTGGGAGAAACCAGTTTGGTGTTGCATGGTGCCAACAGAGAAATGCACACCCCTGAAACACACAGCTACGAGAAAGAACGTGACTTGTTGTTCCAACTGCTGTCAAGCATTGGCAAGGAGGTGAAAGATTTGAAAGAATTGGTACACAACAACATGGACCACATGCAGAATGTACCACAAGGGCATTATGGGCTTTACAACGAGGAGGCAGAGGAACTGCAACCCTACATTGTTAACAAACAACGGTATCAGCCGCAAAGCAACATGCCCTACTCCAGCCACAGCATACAGGACGTGGAAGACATTGAGACGATTGAGGAAGCCCCCATGTCGAACAAGGAGCTGATGAAGAAAAACATCATCGACTCGCTGAAACGCAACAACGGCAACCGCAAGAAGACGGCTCAGGAGCTTGACATCTCCGAACGCACATTATATAGAAAAATAAAAGACTACGGATTGGAGATTTAGAAAACCGGGCATTGAGAAGTGCAAAGATGACAAATCAGAAGAGATGAGAAGACACATCACCATATCAAGTTTGACACTGTTGCTTGTGAGTGTATTGGTAGCTTGCAGCGTGAGCTACAAGTTCACGGGCACAAGCATTGACTACACTAAGACCAAAAGCATCAGCCTCGACAAGTTCCCCATTCGCGCCAACTATGTGTGGAGCCCGATGGAGTCGATGTTCTATAACAGCATCAGTGACGTGTATGCTCAAAAGACCAAACTGAAAGTCTTGAAGCGTGACGGTGACCTCCAACTGTCAGGCGAAATCGTTGAATACAGTCAGACGAACAAGAGTGTGGGTTCAGATGGATACTCCACGCAGGTGCAGTTGAAAATTGTCGTGAATGTGCGCTTTGTCAACACCAAGAATCATGAAAAGGATTTCGAACAACGATTCAGCGCAACAACTGAATACGACTCATCCAAACAATTGTCGGCAGTGCAGGAGGAATTAGTTCAGCAGATGATAGACGACATCGTTGACCAAATATTTAATGCCACAGTAGCCGATTGGTAATCAGCCACTAAAACCTATTTACTTAAAGAAGACAATGAATATAAAAGAGTTATTGGAAGACCCTTCAAAATTAAATGCCGAAACACTGCCAGAACTGAAAGCTTTGGTTGAACGATACCCATTCTTTCAGGTGGCACGACTGCTCTATATATCCAATCTGTACAGACTCCACTCACAAGATTTTGGCGCAGAACTGAGAAAGGCAAGCTCGTTCGTTCCAGACCGTACAGCTCTATTCACCTTGACGGAAGGCATCAACTACACCCTTCCCACTCACAGCGACACCCTCGACATCGAGACTGAAGGTGAGAGCGAAAGAACCATATCGCTGATTGACCGCTTCCTACAGGAAGGGGGCATTGAAACAGATGATGACCATGGTCCACAACGTGAAACCCCATCATTGATTGACCTGACCAATGATTACGCCTCCTATCTCATGCAACAGGATTCACAGACACTTGGCACATCAAACGATGCCAGTGGCGAAGCTCCCAAACTCAAAGGTGCCGACCTCATTGACAGTTTCATTGAGGAGACAAAAGGGAAACAGCGCATGGACATCTCCGAGATGGATGAAGAAGCATTCGAGTCTCCGGAATTTTCAGCGGAAGATGAAGAGATTTATACCGAAAGCATGGTCAATATCTACATAAAACAAGGCAGATATCAACAGGCTTTGGAAATATTACGCAAGATTTCTTTGAATAATCCAAAAAAAAGTTCTAACTTTGCAGCGCAAATTTATCTGCTGGAGGTGCTCTTGAAAGAAAACAAGTGATTTTTCCCCTCAGATATTGAAGCAAAAACAAGATAAATAAACAAAAAATCAAATAACAAAAATGTACCCACTAATCATTGTACTTATCATTCTCGCATCACTTTTGATGTGCGGAATCGTTCTTATTCAGGAATCTAAGGGCGGTGGTCTTGCATCCAGCTTCGCCTCTTCAAACCAGATCATGGGTGTTCGCAAGACAACCGACTTCCTTGAGAAAGCCACATGGGGTTTGGCTATTGCGATGGTTGTGCTCAGCATTGTTTCTGCAGCATTCGTGACCAGAAACACAGTGGAAGAAGCACCAATCAACATCACAGCTCCAGCTCAGTCAACCGACGCAGAGAATGTTCCAACCTTCCCTGCCACCGGCACACAGACTCCTGCAAAATAAAGAACACATAACAAGAGAAATGGGAGTCACATGAAAATCATGTGGCTCTTTTTTATAGTCAAAATGTTGGGGTTTGTGGACAAAACGTACAATTTTCTTAAAATAAATATGTAAATATTGCGCATATTATAAAAATACATTGTATCTTTGTGGCATGATTTCTATAGCAAGACATATTGAATTATTGCTGCTCGAGCATGACTGTGTGATTGTGCCGGGTTTGGGTGGATTCATTACCAACCATGCCGATGCCAGATACACAGGGGAAGAAGAAGGTCTTTTTCTCCCTCCCTATCGCACAATCGGGTTCAACCAGCAGCTTCAAGTGAACGATGGCTTGTTGGTACAGTCCTACATGGCTGCCTACGACACATCCTACCCTGCTGCCAATCTCCAGATGGAAAAAGACCTGGAGAAGATGATGAACGAATTGGAGATGAAGGGTGAGTATGAGTTGGAAAACATCGGTATCATCAAGAAAGGGCTCAATCAGAACATTTCTTTCATCTCACCCGAAACAGGAGCACTCACTCCATCCCTCTACGGGCTGTATTCCTATGAGATGAAATCTCTCCAGCACGCCATCAAGGAGAAAGACATAGAGCGGAACTTGCAGGCTGCCGCCGCTTCCATGCACATCGCCAAGCAGGAAAAAGAAACATCTCCACAGCCCACCGAACAGAAAGCAAAACGTGGAGATGTGATTATCCACTTCAATCGCCGTTGGTTGGACATGGGCATTGCAGCCGCTGCAGCAGTAGTGCTCTTCTTCTGCTTCTCCTATCTGGTCATGAATCAGCCGAACGGCAACTCCGACACGATTGTCGCAGCCTTCCCCACAATGGACAAGGTTGCCGTCAAGCCAGCCAAACCAGCTACCGTTCAGCCAATTGCCGCTCCCGTCAAGAACGAGGCAGCTAAGCCCGTTCCTACCAAAGCTGAGCCAGCAAAGGCAAGCGAAGCCAAGGAAAATCCTGCTCAAGTGGAAAAAACTCGTTTTGCCATTGTTCTTGCCACCTATGTGAGCCAAGACAATGCCGAGAAATTCATCAAAGATCTTGCCAAGGAAGGATTAAGCGAGGGACGATATGTGAAGAACGGCAAAGTAAGCCGTGTCCTCTACTCTGAATATGCAGACGAATCAGCAGCACAACAGGCACTGAACAAACTTCGTCAAGAGAATGCTGCATTTGCCGAGGCATGGATACTTGAACTGTAAGAAGGGAGGATGGCATGAAGAGAGTCAGATGTCCTAAATGCGACAGCTACATTGTCTTCGACGAAACAAAATACGCAGATGGCCAGTCCCTTGTCTTTGTATGCGAACATTGCAAAAAGGAGTTTGGCATCCGCATCGGAAAATCAAAACTCTCCAACAGGCATGAAGAGAAGAATCTCGACGAGCATGCCTACAATGAGGACTATGGTAGCATAGTTGTGGTGGAGAACAGATTTGCCTTCAAGCAAGTCATCCCATTAGATTTAGGTGAAAATGAATTTGGGAGATACGTACGGGGCACCAACATCAACAAGCCCATCGAAACACGCGACCCCAGCATAGACACCTTCCACTGTGTCATCACAGTCAAAAAGAACAAGCAAGGAAAACTGCAATACATCCTTCGCGACGCCCCGAGCGACACTGGCACATTCTACATGAATGACATCCTTCGTGATGTTGACCGCATCAACCTTGAAGACGGAGCCATCATCACCATAGGAGCCACAACGCTCATCCTGCGTGCAGCAAACGGCTGATACATCACTTAATAATAGAACTTCATCTTATAACTGACTGATAATTTTTAACTTAAAAACCTAAATTATAGGTTCACAGCATTTGATTATGATTCTGAAAGGAGATCTCATCACTCGAGACGATGCACAAAATGCATTCTTCTCTTCCTTCGAAGGAAAATACACCATCATGGACAATCTTGACGAGAAAGGTGATCCCGTCATCCATGCCAGGAAAGAAGTCTACAATGCAGAATACATCTACGTCACCATTGTGTTGCGAGGCACCCTCAACATCATCATTGGAGGCACCGAGCTTGAAGTGAAAGCCAACGAATACCTTGCCGTCATGCCTTGCATGAGCGTGGTGGTCAAGGAGTCCCGCTGCATTTTCTTCTCTTACCTCACTCGCAGTCACCTGATGGCAGACATCTATAAGCGGACTCACATACATCCCAAGTTCACCTACAATGCCTTCAAATTCCATCACATGCATTTCACTCAAGAAGAAACGGAAACGCTGTTGGAATCATATCTTCGCATCAAACGTGAACATCAGCAAGAGAACTACCCCATGAAGGAAATTGTGCTGCGTGCATACTATTCAGCATACGTTGCCAAACTCTTCTCCATGATTGACGAGAAGAAATTCATCCATTACGTCAAAGACTCACGGCAATACAAGTTCTTCAGCGACTTCATCAACACGCTCAACATGAAGCACAGGGAAGAGCGTTCCGTGCAGTACTATGCCGAACAGTTGCACATCACCCCCAAATACCTGACGACCATCGTCTACAAATACACGGGGCTTACAGCATCTCAGGCAATAGACCAATACATCATCTATGCCATCAAGCAGACGCTCTACAACAACGAGTACAACATCAAGAAAATCAGTCTGGAATACAATTTCCCCAGCCAAAGTTTCTTCGGGCGTTACTTCAAGCGCATCACAGGCATGTCACCCCTTGCCTACGTGAAGCACAACAACATCAAATCCATCAATTTTGCATCAAACCAATAATTTCCGACCAACAATATGAACTACGTCGAGTACACCGATATATTCTCACGGGAAGACATCATTCCTTCAGCAGGCATCAAGGACAACCTGCTTCTGTTCGACACATTCAACGGCATCAACCCCCTCGAGCAGCTCAGCAATGCCATATCCACAAAGATATATCAGAGGCTTTCCCTTTATGTAACGGACGGCGAATGCCAACTCGTCATCAACGGGCAGGAAGAAACCATCGGGAAGAACACGTTCGTGACCATCATGCCTGAGAACACGCTACAGATTCGTTTCCGTCATCCCGACATCCAATACTTCATGTTTGTCACCTATCCCAAGGTGTCCAATCAGATTTATCAAGAGACAGGCATCACATACAGCAATGCCCGCCTCTCCCTCCGTCATTTCATCTCTCCCCTCTCCTCCCAGCAGCTCGCTGATGTTCTTCAAATCTACAAAGACATCAAACGGGATTTGCAAGCTCCTGACTATGAGTTCCGCAATGTGTACATCAGTTCCTTGCTCAATGCGCTCATGATCAAGAACATCAACATCCACAACTATAACCCGCTGCCCCTTGAAGGAGACAGCAGCTCTCGCCAATACGACGTCTATTGCAAGTTCCTTTCCCTGCTCAACAAATACGCCATTCAGCAGAGAACCGTACAGTATTATGCCGAGCGTCTTGGCATTTCCAGCAAATACCTATCTTTCGTCTGCACCAGCTACAGCAAGAAAAACGCCTCCGCATGGATAGACGAAGCCGTCATACAGAAAGCGAAGGCAATGATTTTGGTGCATCACTACACACTCGGAGAAACCAGCGAGGCGTTGCATTTCCCCACTGTGAGCAGTTTCAGCCGATACTTCAAACGCGTCACAGGCATCACACCAAAAGACTTTGCCAATTCAAAGACGCTATAGCGAAACTCAGAGAGTCATTTTAATTGATAAAGGATAAAAAGATTGTTTTATGAGACTTATTCCCCTCTACACTTGGAACAAGGGGCTACACTCCATGAAGATATCTCAGACGAACTTCAGGAAGCAGCCTTGGGCAAGTGGTGTGACATTGCTCGTGTGTGTCATCATCGCCATGTTGCTTGCCAACCTTCCCGCCACCTCACACTTCTATCATGAGTTTTTGGAGACCAGCCTCTCCATGACCATCAGCAACGAGACATTCACCATCAGTTTCCCGCAAGACATGACCGTTGAGAAATTCATCAACGACATCCTCATGGTCATCTTCTTCTTCACGGTGGGACTTGAAATCAAGCGTGAAGTGATTTGCGGTGAACTCTCCAGCGTGAAGAAAGCACTCCTGCCCGTCATTGCCGCAGCAGGTGGAATGGCAATCCCTGCCCTCTTCTACACCCTCTTCAACATAGGCACCACCACGGCAGGTGGTTGGGGTATCCCCACTGCCACCGACATCGCCTTTGCCGTTGGCATCATGTCCATCCTTGGCAACAAAGTGCCCGTCTCCCTCAAGATATTCCTCACCGCCCTTGCCATTGCCGATGACCTCGGAGCCATCCTCGTTGTGGCACTCTTCTATGGCGGCGACATCAATCTGCCCCTGCTGCTCATTGCCATCGTGCTCATAGCAGGCATACTCATCATGAACAAGCTCGGCGAGAAACGCATGATGTTCTACCTCATTCCCGCCATTGTCGTGTGGTTCCTGTTCTACTACTCAGGCATCCACTCCACCATGTCGGGCGTGGTCATGGCATTCATGATACCCATGGATGCACGTTTCAGCCGCTCCTACCTCAATCGCAGCAACCGCAAGTACCTCACACGCATCGCCAAATTCGATGACGACGAATTTGAGCAAGGCATTCCATTCCCCAATGGACCACAGCGCCATTGCTTGCGTCGCATGAGCTACATCACCAACAACTCCATCGGCATGTCCTATCGTCTTGAGCATGCGCTCAACCCATGGGTTAATTTCCTCATCATGCCCATCTTCGCCCTTGCCAACGCAGGAGTGGTCATCCCCGATGTCAGCTTCTTCAACATCTTCCAGGCACTGCCTCTTGAGGGAGTCGGAATGGTCGGCATGGGCATCTTCTTCGGATTGCTCTTAGGCAAGCCTATAGGCATCACCCTCGCCTCCTTCATTGCCATCAAATGCAATGTGGGCGCCATGCCCGAAGGAGCCTCATGGAAGATGCTCTTCGCTGTTGCCTGTCTTGGAGGCATCGGTTTCACCATGGCAATCTTCGTCGACACCCTCTCCTTCGGAGAACTCGACGCAACCACTACCGACATGCTCCGTTCATCCGGCAAAATTGCCGTTCTGCTCGGTTCACTCAGTGCCGGCATACTCGGTTCACTTCTCATCAGCATCTTCTCCAAAATGGAAAGAAGGGGATAATTGAGTTTCTTTTGTGGGGGGAGGTGAAAGGTGAAAGGTGAAAAGTGAAAAATCTAAGTTACCTTGCTCTTAGAAGACAGGGTTAGGGTTAGGGTTAGGGTTTCAATTCCTAATTCTCAATTCTCAATTCTCAATTTCCCACCGGAAGGCTCACCACGAAGCGGCTACCACCAGTGTATTCTGAGTCGAGCGTGAGGGTGCCGTTCATCAGCATGACCACACGTCGGCAAAGGAACAAGCCAAGACCGAGACCTTCGGTGAACATATCCACTTTCGTGAACTTCTCGAAAATGAATTCTGCCTTGTCAGCAGGAATGCCGGGACCCGTATCTTCCACAGTGAATTTCACCTCGTTTTCAGTCGCTTCAATACGCATGGTCAAGCTGCCCTCGCTGGTGAAATGGAGAGCATTGACGAGCAGTTCCGTAAGGACGATGAGCAGATGATGCCTGTTGGCCTTCACGGTCAGTTCATCGCCCACTTGGCTGTCGAGATGCATTTCTATGGTGTGAGGAATCAGACCACTGGCATTTTCAAATGCTTCGCGTGCCAAATCATTACAAACCACCGTTTCGTCCATACTGATGGTCTGACGAGTCTCAATCAGCGAAGCGATGAGCAATTTGCTCACCATAAAGTCGAGTGCATTGGTCTGCACATACATCGTCTCAGCCATTTCCTTCTTCTCTTCATCAGAAATTGACTCACAACTGTCATCGCGCATCACTTGCGAGAACCCGTGAACGATGTTGAGAGGTGTGCGAATCTGGTGTGTGATGTCCTGCATGAACTCCGTCTTCTTTTCACTTGCCTGGCGTGCCAGCAAAGTGGCTTGTTCCAGTTCGGTGGTGCGCTGTTCCGTTTCCTTCTTCTTCTTCTCTATCTCCCGAATGTGCTGGCTGATACTGCGCCGCATCTGGCAGAAACTGTTCTGCAGCTGACCAATCAAGTCGGTGCGTTCACTGTGTGGCAAAGGCTTCTCATAGTCGCCATGACCAATCTGTCGCAATTCGGCAGCCAGCAGTCCCAACGGCTGCGTGAAGTGTTTCACAATGCGGTGGCAGCCCAATCCCAGCAGCAGCAATCCGATAATGAGCAAAGGCACCAGAATGTAGTTCAGCTTGTTGTATCCACGGAGCAGTTCGTTGGAAGGACACACAAGCGCGATGCTCCATTGGGTGCCCTCAAGAGGTCGGTAAAGCACGATGTGCGTCTTGCCGTCAATTTTGACATCCATGTGTCCTGTCCGTCCGTTGGTCATCTCATATCCCAGTGCCACGATGTCTGTGTGCTCTCTGGGGTCAGTGCCTGTGAAGATGGTCTGCTTCAGCAGCTTCGTGGTGTCAGGATGCACGAAGTAGTGTCCGTCGGCACCCAGCAGCATGAAGTAGGAGTTCTGGTATGGATGCTCTGCCGTGATGGTCTCCGTGAGCCTCTTCAGCGACAAGTCGGTGGCGATGACACCCACAAACTTACCCTGCCGGTCGTTCAGAGGAACACAGTACGATGCAATCATCTCCGGGCTTGACAGCGTTCCGTCATTGTAGTCATCGAAGGGGTCCACCCAGCAGGCAGTCTTCTTTTGGCGTGGTGTCTTATACCACACCTTGTCATAATAGTCATAATTCGCCTCACGAACAGTGGCAACCGAGTCCTTCTCTGGCGTTGAATGCTCTTCAAGTCGGACAGAATAGGCAGAGAAGCCATAATTTTCGCCAGGGAAGAAATCTGGTTCCATCGTGATGGAGCAACCATTCGTGTTGGGATGGTTGGCAACGATTCGATGCGTGTACTTCAGCAAGGAGTCCTTCTCGTTGTGGAGGTTCACCAGCCAGATGATATTGCGCGTGGCAGTTTCCACCTCCACCATATATCCCTTCACACGCAGTGCCGTATTGTCCAGCACGTGGGATGCCTCGTCCACAGCCTCTTCACGGATGATGTTGCGCGACTGCCAATACAGGAATCCGAGCGACAGCGAGAACACCAGCACAACGACAAACAGGATGTCGAGACAAAGCTTTGTGGAAAGCGATTGCCGTATGTTTTTCCTCATCTCCTTCATAAGCTGTCCTCCTTCTTTTTGTCGGCGATGTCAAGCAAATTAATCAGCACCTCAGTGGTGATTTCCGTATGCTTCTGTATCTTATCAGCCATGCTGCGGCACTCTTTGGCATCCATATCCATCACACGTTGTCTGAAATCGTCCACTGTGGCGTGGATGACCTTGACAGACTGCTCCATGCGGTCACTCATGTTCAGGATGACAGCATCCTTCATGCGGTCAGCCTCACGTGCCTGTTCGTAAGCCAGTTTCAGGTCTTCATTACGCTGCTTCAGCACATCGGTCAGTCGGGTGATGTCATCAATATGCTGGTTGATGCTCAGCTGCATCTGACGGAACGTGTTCTGCACGTAGCCCACTTCATCGGTGCGACGACTTTTCTTCACAGGCACATCCATCTGACCATTCGCCATTCGGTACGCTTCATCCACCAGTTTCTGCAACGGCTTCAGTTTTGAATGGCTGATGAAGAAGCAGAAGAGCGCCAGCAGCAACAGGCCTGCAAAGCTGATGATGAGCGTGACGCGCAACAGGGAATTGTAAGAACTGAAGATATCACTCTCCGGACATACGATGGCGACACTCCAACCCGCATTCTCGAAAGGATGATAGAAGATAAAGTTCTGCTTGCCATCCATCTCAATCTCG
>JAEEGG010022251.1_pt1 | contig 12501 bp, 11 predicted proteins | sample 9134161 | NCBI WGS metagenome assembly JAEEGG01 (sample SAMN16246543, study PRJNA631951) | gut metagenome | biome: gut microbiome; feature: rumen; material: CR-attached | host: Bos | place: Iran: Karaj | collected 2018-10
TCCAGCACGTCCCCGTAATCCAGAAAGGTATCGTCGCTGAGTCCCAGGTATAGATCCAGATTCCGCAGCTCCGTGTCCGCGTCCAGGCAGACGACCCGGCGGCCAAGCTCAGCCAGACCGCAGGCCAGCGCCGCGGTGGTGGTGGACTTGCCGGTCCCGCCCTTTCCGGAGGCCACAAGGATGACCTTGCCCATATATGCCTTCACCCCTTTTCGGTCCCTCTTCATCCATTATACGCGATCAGCGGGTTTTCCTCAAGTTACTGACGGGAAACTCTTACGGCAGAAACTGGCCCTCCGGCACGGGGGAGGGTTCCGTCTGCCGGTGGAAGTACCAGTCGAAGATGTCCCGGGCGACCTCTGCCAGATAATACCCGTTGGCGCCGTTTTCCACCACCACCGCCAGGGCGATCTCCGGATCGTCCTTGGGGGCGAAGGCGATGAACACCGCATTGTTCACCTCGTCCAGGTTCACCTGTGCCGTACCGGTCTTTGAGCAGACGGGGATCTCATAATTCCGGAACACATAGGAGGCGGAGCCGGAACGGGAGGCCATGAGCATGCCCTCCTTGATGTCCCGGTAGAACAGCTTGTCCGCTCCCACCTCACTGAGGATCTCCGGACTGACGCTCTCCAGGATCGTCCCCTTGTCTGCGGAAAAGACGCTGCGTAGGATATGGACGGCGTAACGGTCCCCATCGGAGGCGATGGTGGCGGCGTAGGAGGCCAGCTGCAGGGGAGTGAACAGATGGTAGGATTGGCCGATGGAGGCCTGGAGCGTATCGCCCACATACCAGTTCTCCCCGATCCTGGTCTCCTTGTACTCCCTGGAGGCCAGGACGCCGGTGGACTCGTACAGCTCAATGCCTGTGGGCTGGCCAAGACCGTAATTCGCCGCGTATCTGTCCAGGGTGTCGATGCCCAGGGCACGGCCTACCACGTAGAAGAAGTAGTTGCAGGAGACCTGTAGGGCATCCCGCACGTTGATGGTGCCGTGGGAGCCGGGATAGATCCAGCAGGTGTAGGTATAGCCCTCATACTCGTCGATAATGCCCTTGTCATAGATCGTCGTATCCGGCGTAATGACTCCCTCGCTGAGACCGGCGGTGGCGGTGACCACCTTGAAGGTGGAGCCGGGGGCGTAGGTGCCCTGGAGGGCCCGGTTGTACAAGGGCGCGGAGGGGTCGTTGATGAGCTGGGAAAGGTCCCGGGAATAGTTGGAGAGGTCGAAGGTGGGGTAGGAGGCGGCGGCCAGCAGGTCCCCGGTGCCCACCTGGATGAGGACGGCGGCCCCGCTTTTGGCCAGCTGCACGGTTTCCCCGGGCTTGGCCTCCTTCAGGCGGTTTTGGTTGATCTTTTCGATCTCCGCCGCCAGGGCATCCTCCACCACCTGCTGACAGCTCAGGTCGATGGTGAGGCAAACGTTGTTGCCCGCCTGAGGCTCCTCCTGATAATAGCTGTCGATGATCTGACCGTCCTCGGAGCGAACCGTGACCAGGGTGCCGTTGGTGCCGTGGAGCTGTTCCTCAAAGGCCTTCTCCACGCCCTCCAGGCCCACGGTGGCATTTAAGGGATACCCCTTGTCCAGATAATAGTCCTTCTCGTCCTTCATGATGGGGCCCACACGGCCCAGGAGATGTGCGGCATAGGTGGTGTTGTACTGCCTTGCGGCATTCGTGACGATATTCACCCCGGGATAGGTCCGCTCCGAAATGGCGGCCACCAGCTCGGCATCCAGGTCGGCGGTGAAGGTGTAGATCCCGCCGTCGAACAGGTCCCGGCGCTCCAGTTCCCACCGTATCCCGGCGGCGGTACGGGCCTGCTCCGGCGTATAGCTGTCCGGAATGGCGTAGTGCCTGCGCATCCAGGTGAGCAGCTCCTCGGCGGAGGTGTCCTCCTCCAGCTCAAAATGGACGAGATACCGCAGGAAGGTCTCCTGCCCGCCCTCGGTGTATTCAAAGGGGGCTGTACGGGTGATGGGCATGGTCTCCGTATAAGGATAGCCCGCAGCCTGCACCAGCTGGATGAGACCCAGGATCGCGCCGTTGGGGTCGTCCCCCTCCACAAGCCGCTTCCGGTTGATGGTCACGTCCAGACTGACCCGGTTGGAGACCCGCACCCGCCCATACCGGTCCATGATCTCTCCCCGTGCGGCGGTGACCACTTCGGTGCTGTACACGGCGTTTCGGCTCTGCTCCGCGTAGTATTCGGTTTTCATCACCTGCAGGTCATACAGGACAAACAGAGCGACGCAGGCGAAAATCAGGGGCAGGGCCACCAGCAGCGCGCTGCGGCCCCTGGGAATGGAGGTGTTACGTTTCATGCCGATGCCTCAAGGATAGCTAAAATGTCGTCTTTTTCCTGGCGATCCGGGTGGGGCGCAGGGACCATCGCACGGACCAGTAGGCAGGGATCAGGAAGGGGAGGGTGAGGATCAGCTGCTTCAGGCCTGTGATGAGCAGGACCTTCCAGGGAGCGGCGATCCGCATATGGAACAGGAGCATCTGCATCCCCGTACAGAGCACCAGAGAGGCCAGACTCAGGATCAGGAAGGAGGGAAAGCCTCTGGCCATGACGAATTCGCCCAGGAAACCGGAGAAGAACCCGATCACGGTGAGCAGCACGGTGAAGAGCAGGCTGGATTCCTCCATGGTGCTGTCGCACACGATGCCGCAGGCCAGGCCGAAGCAGCCGCCCCAGAGCCCGCCGCCACCCAGACCGGCGGCAACCGCCAGCAGGGGCAGGGGAAGGGGCATAGCCCCCCAGGGATGAAACCGGGCCAGCAGGGTGACCTGGATCAGGTAAAAGAGCAGCAGCGTCAGCGCGAGGCGCAGGGCGCTGCGGACATGTTCAAGCCGCATCCTCGTCCTCCCCCTCAAAGCCCTTGATGACGAATACCTGCCGCAGGGAGGTGAGCTGAACGGCCGGGTCCATGATGCCGTATTCCGTAAAGCCGCCCTGATCAAGATGCAGCTCCTTCACCGTGCCCACCACCAAACCGGCGGGGTAGATGCCGCCGCTGCCGGTGGTCAGGACCTTCTCGCCGATGCACAGAGCGCCGGCGTCCTGCAGATAGGTGAGCTTCAGCTGTCCGTGGGGCATGAGGGAAAAGTCGCCGGCGGCCACGGCGGTGAGCCCCGCCTCGTCCATCCTGGCGGCCACGGCGCTCCGGGGATCCAGCAGCGTGCGGACGGTGGAGGAATACTTGCCGCAGTCCGTGACGATGCCCACCAGATAGCCGCATTCCGTAATGACGCAGTCCCCGGCGGAGATCCCGTCCCGGCTGCCCCGGTCCACGGCGAAGGAGCTGCTCCAGTTGGAGGCGGACCAGGAGATCAGGTTCCCATCCACCAGGGCGTAGTCCAGCTGGCTGCGCTTCAGGTCCAGCAGCTGCCGGAGCCTGGCGTTTTCCTCGTTGGCGTCCTTGCTGCGCCGGACCTCCGCCTCCATATCCGCAATGCGCGCCTTCAGCTGGGCGTTCTCCGCCTTCAGCTCGTCGAATTCGTGCATATAGCCGTATATGTCCTCAAGCTTGGCGATGCCCCGGTCCAGAACGCTCTCCACCGGGGAGAGCAGGGCCTGGAGGCTCTGGGCCAGAGGAGAATTGTTCCCCAGAAGCCTGCCCACACAGGTGAGGGCCAGGATCAGGGCCAGCAGGACGAGCACGATGAGTCCCGCGGTTTTGAAAAATCTTGCCATTTCAGCTCCATAGCCGGACGCCGAAGGCGGCCAGCAGCCTGGCAAGTCCGCACATAGGCAGACCCACCACAGTGTAGAATTCTCCCTGGATGCGTTCCACGAACAGCGCGGCAAGGTCCTGGGCCCCGTAGGCGCCCGCCTTGTCCATGGGGCTGCCGGTGCGGATATAGGCCCGGATCTCCTCATCCTCCAGTTCCCGGAACCATACGTCCGAGGACGCGGTATCCCGGAGGGTCCGATCCCCTTGGATCAGCGCCATGCCGGTATATACCCGGTGCCGGCGGCCGGAAAGGGCCCGGAGCATGCGGAAGGCCTCCGCTTCGTCCCTGGGCTTGCCCAGGATCTGCCCGTCCAGTTCCACCACGGTGTCCGCGGCGAGAACGAGGGAATCCCGGGGCGCAAGCGCCGCGCTGTCCATGGCCTTGTGCAGGGCCACCTGCGCGACGGCCTCCGCCGTGGGCAGAGCGGGATCCATGGGGATCTCCCCCTTGGCGGGGAGAACGGTGATATCAAACAGGTCCAGCATCTCCAGAAGGGCCAGCCTTCTTGGAGACGCGGAAGCCAGTACCAGCTTTGTCTTCTTCATCATATCCTCGCATCCTGGCGCCGGGCACGTAAGCGTTCATGCCCAGATACCGCCCGGTGATGGTCACGCACTCTCTGGCGTTTTCCGTGGTGAAGGCCAGGTGCAGCGTCCTGACGCCCAGGCCCTTCAGCGTTTTCAGCCTGTCCCCCAGAAAGATCTTATCCGGCGTATACAGGATATTCCGGCAGCCCCCGGTGCGCTGCAGGGGATAGAGCCTGCCGGCCCGGTCCCGCAGTCCCCCCGCCCGGTGACAGTCGCAGCTGCCGGCAGCAGCCTTGATGAGGCAGGTCTCCGTACTCAGCAGGGGCACGCGGCCATAGGCATACAGGGAAGTATCCATGCATTTGGAAAGGGACGCCAGCTGCTTCAGGCTCATCTCCGGGGAAAGGGTGGCGGAAACGGCGCCGCTGTCCTGCAGCACCCGCAGGGACCAGTCGTTGGATACGGCCAGCCCGACGCCGCAGTGGACCCGGAAGCCCAGCACCTTCGCCGGGACGAGCTGACTCAGGGAGTGGACCATCACGTCCCGTATCTGCAGGTCCCGCAGAGCGCCCAGGCTGCGGTATGTGCTCACCGCGTCCGCATCCGGAACGATGGGGGGCAGCACGGCGCAGATCGTCGTATGTCCGTTTTCCCAGAAGGGGGTGACCCGGGCGGGCTCCGCCTCCAGCACCTCCAGGGGAACGAAAAGATACAGGGGCCGCGCCGCCGCCAGCTCAGGCGTGAGCTGGGCCGCCTTCCGCACGGAAATGGAGAGCTCCGGCGCGGAATAGGGGCTTTCGCAGCGGAGGAGGGGGGGCAGGGGAGCGGTGCGCACGGCGGCGGGCCGGGACCCCAGGAGCATCAGCCGGTCCAGGACCTGCCTGCGCATCCGGCTCACGTCCGCGCTGGGCACGCTGAGCCCGGGATCCAGCTCCACCAGGGCTTCCCTGCACAGGAAGGGGGTCCCAAGGGTGTTGTACAGCTGGGTCCGCAGCAGCGCCTCCGTCAGCTCCCGCTTGCCGGATCTTGCGGGTTCGGGCATGGGACCGGAGGCCGCCGCAATGTTGCCCCGGGCATCCTCTGCGCTGAGCTGCATGGGCATTCCCCTGCGGAGGATGACGCGCATGGTCACCGGTATGCGCTGCCGTTCCCCCGCGGGATCCGGCAGCCAGACGGTGCTCCGGCTGCGCTGTGCCCTCAGGGGCTTGTTCCGCCCCTGGACAGCCTGTTCCGGTTCCCCGGCATAATACGCATCGCTGACGCCGTCGGGGCACAGCACGCCGTACAGCGTTTCCGTATCCCGGCGGGAGGGGGCCCTGCCGCTGCGCAGAGCCCGGGCGAACATATCCGTCAAAGCCGCGGTGTGCTCCGCGCTCCGTCCGTATGCGTTGATGACCGCTGCGGCGATACCCATCTCCTGCAGCTCCGGCAGATGCTCCGCAAGGGAGACCGTGCGGAGAGCGGGACGGAAGCCGTCGGCCGCGGTGCCGTAGCCGAAGCTCTGGCGGCAGAGGCCGGAGCAGGCGCCCCGATCCACGGAGGGAGCGTCAAAGGCGCCGAGACGGCAGGGCAGACCGCAACTGAGACAGGCTTCGCCGAATACCAAAATCTCCGTCTCCACCGGGCAGCGCTGCAGCATGCGCTGCAATCCGTCCCGGCTGAGCTGGGGCGGCAGGCATAGCCGGGTGGCCCCCAGGGAGGCCAGCAGCCCGGTACCGCTGCTGTCGTGTACGCCCATGGCGTCCGAAGCATACAGAGGGGTATCCGGCAGGCGGATGCGCAGGGCCTTCAGCAGGCCGACGTCGCCCACGCAGAAGGCGGAGACCCCGGCGGAGGCCAGCTGGACGGCGGTCTCCACCACCTCGGGAAAACGGGCGGCGGGGACAGGCCTGTCCAGGGAAACGCAGAGTCCGACGCCCCGGGAGAGGCAGAAGCCCGCCGCCTCCGTCAGCTCGGAGGCGGGGAAGCCCTCCCCGCCGAAGCGGCAGAGGCCGCGCAGACCTGCCCGCACCATGTCCGCGCCGCTTTTGACGGCGGCGCGCAGCGCGGAAGAACTGCTGACGCAGGTGATAAGATCCATAATTCCCCGTTCCCTCCTCGGACAGACCCTGTCGCGGCGGATGCGCATTCCGCATACAGCCTGACAGGGTATTATACCACATCCGCCCCGGGTTGGAAATACCTTTTCCCGCTTCGGAACACGGAATCCCGGGAAAAGAGGAAATCCCTCTCCGGTACTTGCGGAATTCCCCATAAGTTGATACAATGTGACAAAACCGCAGGAAGGAACGGAGGTGACGCGCATGGCGGAGGAATATGTCCTGCCACAGCCGGAAACGCTGACACTCAGCCTGCGCGAAGCGGACAAGCTCATCTCAGCCGGCAGCGGAGACGCTGCCCTGCTTTATCTTTACATCCTGCGGAATGCCGGCAGACTGGACCCGGAAAAGGCGCGGCAGCAGCTGAGCCTCGGGGACCGGCTGGAGACCGCCATGGGCATCCTGCAGAAGCAGGGACTGGTGCGCATGCCTGCCGGCGTCAGCATCGCCGCACCGGAGGATGCGCCCCGACGGAGCCCGGACCAGGCGCTCCCGGCGTATACCGTTTCGGACGTGCGCCGGGCCGTGGATGCAGACGGCGCCTTTACCGGGCTGCTGGATGAGACGGCCAGGCTCCTGGGCCACGTGCTTTCCCCGGGCGATATGATGACGCTGTTCGGCCTGTATGATTACCTGGGCCTGCCGCCGGAGGTGATCCTACTCCTCATCAGCTGGTGCACCACGGAGCTGGAGCGCAGGTTCGGACCGGGAAGAAGGCCCACCATGCGCCAGGTGGAGAAGGAAGCCTATATCTGGGCGGATCAGGAGATCCTCACCCTGGCGATGGCGGAGGCGCATATCGCAAAGCTGGCGGAAAAGCGCCGCAGCGCCACGGATCTGCGCAGGCGCCTGGGGATCAGGGACCGGCAGCTCTCCCCCACGGAGGATAAGTACGTCCGCTCCTGGATCGAAATGGGCTTCACCCCGGAAGCGGTGGAGGAGGCCTATGACCGGACCATCCTGAAAAAGAAGGAGCTGGTCTGGCCGTATATCAACAGCATCCTGAAAAACTGGCACCAGAGGGGCCTGCATACCCTGCAGGAGATCCTGGAGGGAGACCCCAGGGACCGGAGCTCCGCGGCAAAGAAGACCGGGGACCGGGGCCGCAGGGAAGGGCCGGATCCGGCGGAGCTGGAGCGGATGCAGAAGTTTCTGAACAAGCTGAACGGGGGTGAGGAGCATGGCGATTGACGGCAAGGTGCTGAGCCGGGCGCTGGACCGCCTGGAGGCGGACAAGCGCCGCCGGGAAGCGGAGGTCAGGGAGCTTCGCCTGCGCCTCTATGCCCAGGATCCGGAGCTGGAGGCTCTGGACGGCAGGCTCCGGAGCACCGCCGCGGAGGCGGTGAAGCTGGCGCTGGATACGGGCGGAGATCCGGTGCGCGCCATGGAGAGCCTGCAGGAGAGGAATCTGCGCCTCCAGCAGCAGCGGCGGGAGCGTCTGGCCGCCCTGGGGCAGAAGGAGGACTGCATCGACGACGTGCCGGCCTGCGGGATCTGTTCCGACCGGGGCTTTGTGGGCACGGAGCCCTGCAGCTGCCTGCTGCGGTATTATCGGGAGGAGCAGCGGAAGGAGCTCTCCAAGCTGCTGGACCTGCAGGGGGAGAATTTTTCCGCTTTCCGGCTGCGGTACTATGACGACCAGCGGGACCCGGCAACGGGGATCAGTCCCCGGCAGCATATGGAAATGGTCCTGCTCACCTGCCAGCGCTTTGCGGAGACCTTCTCCGGCAGCGGCATGAACCTGTTCCTCAGCGGTCCGCCGGGACTGGGCAAGACCTTCCTCTCCGCCTGCATCGCCGGGACCGTGGCGCAGCGCGGCTGGTCCGTGGTGTACGATACGGCGGTGACCCTGTGCGCCCGCTTTGAGGACGCCAAGTTCGGGCGGCGCGGGGACCCGGAGGAGGCGGAGGCGGACGTGCGCCGGTATCTGGACTGCGACCTGCTCATCCTGGACGATCTGGGCACGGAGATGAGCACCGCCTTTACCGTGAGCGTGATCTATGAGGTCATCAATTCCAGGCTCCGCAGCCGGAAAAGCACGGTCATCTCCTCCAACCTTTCCCTGGAGGATATCGACGCCAGGTATTCCCCCCAGATCGCCTCCCGGCTGAAGGGGGAATATGAAAACCTGAAATTTTACGGCAGGGACATCCGCCGGCAAAAGCGGGAGGAATAAGGGCATATGCGATCAGGGCACGGCATTCCGCCGTGCCCTGAAGTTTTGTGCGCGTCTTACGCCTGCTCCCGCAGCCGGAGGGCGTCCAGGATAAGATCGGCGCAGCGGGCGGTGTCGAACAGCTCCGTATCCAGCGTCAGATGGAACCAGCGGGTATCGCCCCATTTCCGGCCGGTGAAGTACTGGTAATACCGGGCCCGGGCGGCGTCCGTCCGCTCCAGCTCCGCGGCGGCCTTCTCCGGGCTCAGACCCAGGCGCAGGGCAAGCTGCTCTGCCCGCCACTGAGGCCTGGCGTGGAGGAATACCCGGAAGCTCCGGGGCTCCTGATAGAGGATATAGTCCGCGCAGCGGCCCACGATCACGCAGCCCTCCTCCCGGGCGGCCAGCCGCCGGAGCACGCGGCTCTGGGCGGCAAAGAGCTTTTCCAGGGGCGGCAGATCCTCGTTGCCGTAGTTGTTGTACATGGAGTAGGAAGCGGTGAGAAAGTCGTACAGCAGGCTTTGTCCCATAGCCTGCTCGTGGGCGCGGATGAAGTCCTGGCTGAGGCCGCTCTCCTCCGCCTCCAGGGGAATGAGCTGATCGTCGTCATACAGGGGGATGCCCAGGGCGTTTGCCACGGCCTCCGCCACCTCGTAGCCCTGGGAGCCCCGCTCCCGGCTGATGGTGATCACGGGACCGCCGGGCACGGATACCGCAGCCTCGCCCTGACGGATGGCCCGTTCCAGCTTGTTCTCCCGCTCCACAAAGCGCAGCAGGGCGGGCTGACACAGGCGCATCATCCGCTTCATCAGAAAGCCCACCGTGAGCGCGGCGATCACCGTGCCCTCCCGCACGCCCACCAGGGTGTGGAAAAAGATGAGGGAGGCCGCGGCGGAGAGACCCACCATGCAGCAGTCCGTGATGAGCTTGCAGGTGGAAACGGGCTTGCCCAGCTTCCGGGAAAGGGCAAGGCTCAGCCCTTCACCGGGGGTGGGGAGGATGGCGGGAGCGAGATAGAGCATTACCCCCAGGGCGATCAGGGGGATGCTGACCGCGAGGAACGCCAGGCGCAGGGGATAGGACCCGGGGGCGGGGATGAAGTCCAGCAGTCCGGTGGCTGCGGAGACCAGAAGCCCGAAGAAAAGGGAGGCCAGGATCTGCAGCAGCATGGCGGGTCGGAAATCCCGCCGCAGGATCAGCAGCTCCACCAGGATATAGAAGCAGTATGTGCCGGTGGTGCAGACACCCAGGGCGATCCCTGTGATCTGGTGGGTCACGTTGGCCAGACTGGTGACGGGACTGACTCCCAGGGAGGACTTTACCGAGAACACCACCCCCAGGGCCATGATGAACAGGCCCAGGAAGTAGACGAGGCCGCGTTTCCCCCAAACCAGGGCTGCAGGTGAGCTTGCCTTGGGCTGCATTGCCTTCTCCTTTCCGAAAACAGCGGGACCGGGTTTCCCACCGGCCCCGCTGCTCTATGGTCAAGCCTTATTCGATCCGCGTGTCGAAGATGCGGTATTCCCCCGCCCGGAAGCAGCGGAGGAAGTCCCCGATGTCCGCCAGGGGCCGGTCCGTCTCCAGACCGGAGAGGCGCTTCTGCTTATCCGCGCTGTGGTTGTCCCCGCCGGCAAAGACCGGCAGGCCGTAGGCCCTGGCGTACTCCGCCGCCCGCTCATTCTCAAAGTCGGTACGGTTGGAATTGACGATCTCCACCCCGTCCACCAGTCTGGGAAACAGCTGGATGGCGGGGATATACATGGCCTCCCGGAAGGGATGGGCGTGGATGACCAGAGCGCCCTCCTGCCGGACGTACCGCAGATAATCGTTGATGGGGATCTTGTCCAGGTTTTCGTTCTCCAGCAGCCATTCCGGACTGAGACCGTACGTGAGGAAGTCGCAGCCTTGATGGGCGAATTCCCAGCCGAAGAAGCCCTTCAAGCCCACCCTCTGCCCCTCCTCAAGGGCATTCCGGTAGCCGGAGCAGAGGATCTCCACCTTGCGCTTCCAGCCCAGCTGGGCCGGGGCGGTGGTGTTGCCCCCCAGAAAGTGGTCCGTGATGATGATGCCATCGAAGCCCTGGGCCTTGTAAAACCGCACCTCCTCCGCCCCCGAGGCCCTGCCGCAGCGGCTGGACTCGCAGGTGTGGCAATGGGTCTCATACCGCCAGCTCATGCGATATACTCCTTCAGGGCATCCAGCATCATGCGGCAGGCCAGAGGCGCGTTGGGATCCTCCGGCATCAGGGGATTCCGGCCACCCAGGGTCATGGTGAAGCCGTGGGCGGAGCCCAGGAAGCGCTGGGCCCGGACGGGCACGCCCGCCTGGATGAGCTTGTAGGCGTACAGCTCACCCTCGTTCCGCAGGGAGTCCAGCTCAGCGGTGATCACCACCGCGGGAGGCTGGCCCTTCAGCAGCTCCACCTCCGCCACGGCGGGGGAGCAGAGGGGATCGCCCCCCTGACCGGGGGCGATATAGCAGGCGTCGAACATGATGGCGATCTGGGGCGGGATGGCCATGGGATGCTGGTACTTGTCAAAGGCGCAGGTCTTCAGGTCCAGGGGGGGATAGTCCAAAATCTGGAGCTTGAACCGGAAGGGGGCGTTCTCCAGAACGCTCCGGAGGCAGGTCACCGCCGTCAGGTTGCCGCCGGCGCTGTGGCCGCCGATGGCCATGCGGTCCGTATCCAGGCCGAATTCCTCCGCATGGCTGTAGAACCAGCTCACCACGTCAAAGGCGTCGTTGGCCCCCGCAGGCCAGGGATGGTCCGGGGCCTTGCGGTAGTTGATGCTCACCACGGTGATGTCCAGCTCATTCCGGATGATGTCGCACCAGAAGTCAACGTCCTCGCAGTTTCCGGCCACGAAGCCGCCGCCGTGCATATCGAAGTAGATGGGGGCGGGCTTGCGCTTGGCGCGGTACAGGATGCACCGCACCTCCCCGTCCCGGGTGGGGACCATCATCCGCTCCCCGGCGACGGGGAGGGTGAGGGGATCGGGCATCTCCGCCCCGGCGGAGGGCATCATGCTCTGGCCCATCATCAGGAAGAGATTCACCAGCTCCTGACGGCTCATTTTCCGCATGTTTTCTTCATTCATGAAATCGGGGAAGGTGATAGGCTCCATACGATCATCTCCTGTCAATTCTCTTGTATCCATTGTAAGGGATAAGTCCCCGGATTGCAACGCTTTTCTCCTTATTGCGATAGGGCGGGAAACATGGTATGATTAGCTTGGAATACGTCCTCCACCGCCTCCTGTATGGCGGCGCACAGCGCCGGGTCCAGGTCGGCCATGGGGGCACTGGGGTCCTCCTTCAGAGCCTTCTTCTCATGGTCGAAGAAATCGCAGCCCCGGCTGGGGAGAGAGAGACAGCTCCTTCCGCTGAGCAGGCGGAAGTGGGTGCAGGCGATGAGGTAATCCCCGTAGACGGAGGCGTGTTCCCCATCCTCCCAGTACAGAGGGAAGTCCGGGTCCTTCCGCAGCAGGGACTGCCAGACCAGCCCCACGGGGCTGAGGAGCGCACCGGTCTCCCGGCAGAGGCGCTCATGGAATTCGTTCATCACTGCCTGATGCTCCGGGTACTTCTTCTCCGCCCAGGTGAGGGCGAATACCGGCTTCACTCCGCCCGCCTTGGCCAGCTCCACCAGCCGCTTTCCGGCGGCGAAGTCCTCCTCCGTGCCCGCGAAGGGGTGTGCCTTCTGTTGGAGGATGCAGTAGTCGAACCCGCCGTAGAGCAGGTTGAACCGGCATTCAAACAGCTCCTTTACATGGTAGTCAAAGCCCATGCCGGGATGGCAGAGCATCACCGGGGAGATCCCTTCCCCCGTGCCCGCCTCCCACAGCCGGGCAAAGGTCAGGGGCATATCGTTGAAAAACGTGTGGCTGTTGCCGATGAACAAAACCTTCATGTCTGTCCTTCCTTTCACCGGAGCAGGGCTTCCCGCTCCTTATAGTCCGGCAGCACCGTCGCGATGAGGGC
>JAEEGG010022256.1_pt1 | contig 12500 bp, 3 predicted proteins | sample 9134161 | NCBI WGS metagenome assembly JAEEGG01 (sample SAMN16246543, study PRJNA631951) | gut metagenome | biome: gut microbiome; feature: rumen; material: CR-attached | host: Bos | place: Iran: Karaj | collected 2018-10
AAACCGCTCGTCGACCAGTTCTGGAACGGCGCGCAGCCCATCGACCAATACGTCTTCGAATACAAAGGCGAATGGTACATGCTCTACGGCGGATGGGGCCGCTGCAACCTCGTGAAGCTCGCGCCCGACTTCAAATCGCTCCTGCCGCTGGAGGACGGGAAGATGTGGCGCGACATGACGCCGCCGGGCTATGTCGAGGGGTCGGTGATGTTCGAGCGTCGCGGCAGGTGGTATTTCATGTACTCAAGCGGAAGCTGGACCAAGGACAACTACCGCATCAACTACTGCGTCGGGGATTCGCCGTTCGGGCCGTTCGAGTTCAAGGGCACGGTGCTGTCCTCGCAGAAGCCAATCGCCACGGGCGCGGGGCACAACTCCGTCGTCTGCGTCCCGGGCACAGACGAGTGGTACATCTGCTACCACAGGCGGCCGATCCCGAGCCGTTCTCCGAACCACCGCGTCACATGCCTGGACCGCATGCGCTTCGCCGAGAACGGCGACATTGAGCCCGTTGTCATGACCAAAGGCCCGCGCCCGACCGGCCTTGTCAACGTCGCGGAGCTGCTCAACAGCAACGGCAAGACGGACGTCTCCGCCGCCATCCAGCGCATCATCGACATGAACCCGAACCAGACGCTCTGGTTTCCTGACGGCGTCTATCCTCTTTCCAAGCCGATTTGCACCCCCGCCGATCCGGCGCGCGCCGTCTCGCTGCACCTCTCCGACTTCGCCGTACTCCGCGCCATGCCCGGCTGGGCGCACTCCAACGCCATGGTCCGCCTCGGCGGCATCCACCCCAAGAACGACAACCGCTCGACCGGCAGCGTGTATGGACTCCGGGGCGGCGTCATCGACGGCGCGGGCGTCGCCACGGCCATCTCCATCGAGTCCGGCCGCGAGACGCGCGTCCAGAACGTCTCAATCAAGCGCGCCCACGTCGGCATCCACGTCAAAAAGGGCACCAACGGCGGCTCGGCAGACTGCGACATCCGCGACATCGACATGACCGGCGACAACGCCCCCGGCTCCATCGGCTTGCTCGTCGAGGCGCACGACAACACGTTTTCGAACTTCCGCATGGTCGATTTCCAGACGGGCGTCCGGCTTCGCGGCTCCGGCAACTTCCTCACCAACATCCACCCGCTTCTCTCGCGCGTCTCGAACCAGCGCTTCTTTAACGACACCGTCGGCTTCGACGACAACTCAGGCAACAACTCCTACCTGCGCTGCTACTCCGACCAGTTCTCGACGGGCTGGCTCTTCGGGCCGAAGAGCGACAACGCCGATCTCGACGGCTGCGTCGCCTTCTGGTACGACTCCGATCCCGGAAAGCGCCACACGGTCATCCGCTGCGAGGGCCAGTTCAAGGCGCTCGTGGATGACCTCTGGGCCGGCTTCCGGGACACCAAGGCGACCAACGCCGTGCTGCTTGTCGGCAAGGAAGGGGGGCACGGCGTCATCCGCGACATCCGCCTCGTCGAGGACCGTCTCAACGCCCTCGACGACCGCTTCCGCGATTATTTGACCGGCCGCCTGCATCCGTAATGTCCACCTCCCCTACCATTCCCCAACGCGCAACTGGCGACGACACGGCTTTCCGGAAATCCGGCACATCCGGCGGCAGAAGCGTACTGGCGATGATTTCATCGCCGGTCGCGAGCCGCATTGACGGCGTCTCGCGCTTCGCCCGCGAGCATGGTTGGCACCTGATGTTCCAGGACCGCCTGGGGTTCGCCCATCCGTTCGACTGGGTCGGCGACGGCGTCGTGGCCACCATACGCGGCGACAGGCGCGAAATGGCCTTTCTGCGACATCTGGCCGAACGCGGCATCCCCATTGTCGACTTGACCTTCGACAGGCCGGACTTCCCGTGCTCACGTGTCTCGTGCGACCATGTCGCGGCGGGACGCCTTGCCGCCGAGCACTTCCTGGAGCGCAACTACCGGAGCCTCGTTTTCTTCTCCATCGACTGGGGCAATGTCCGCGAGCGGCTTTGGCGCGGCTTCTCCGCCAAGACAGCGGCTGAACAGTGGGTCTTTTCGCGTGAATGCCCCAGGGTGCGATGGAACGACTGGGGGGCCGTCTCACGCTGGCTTGAGCGCAAGTTCGCCTCCGCCGCGAAGCCGCTTGGCGCGCTTGCCTATTCGCAGGGCGAGGCCGTGCAGCTGCTGGCGGCCGCGCAGCGCCTCGGCATCCGTGTGCCGGAGGACTTCGGCATCGTCTCAGGCGGCGAGGATCAGGCGCTGCTCGAAAACCAGCCGGTGCCCATCACGGCCGTCGACACCGACATGGGCCGCGGCGCCTACGAAGCGTCGGCGCTCCTGCAGCGCCTGATGGACGACGAACCCGCGCCGCCCCAGGCCATCGAACTGCCGCCAAGGCGCATCATCGCGCGGCGTTCCACCGACGCCACCGTCGCCACCGATCCGCTTGTCCGGGCCGCCATAGAACTCTTCGCCTCCGGCCTGCAATCCGGCGTGAACGTGGCAGACGCGGCCCGCGCCCTCGGTGTCTCGCGGAATACGCTGAATCGCCGCATATCCACCGAACTTGGTCGTTCCGCCAGCGCCGAACTGCACCGCCAGCGCCTGATGCTGGCCAAGCGCCTCCTCTCCGACCCCGCAAACAAAATCGAGTATGTCGCCCGGATGGCGGGATTCTCCTCGGCCTCGCACCTCGGCTCCGCCCTGCGCGCCGATTGCGGCCTCTCGCCGGTGGCGTTCAGGGACGGGCGGCTCGCGCCCTTAGGGGCGTCCATGGTGCAATTATAAGGCAACTAGCACATTTTTGATATTGACGCGACAATAGCGGAATGTTAAAATGTTGCTCGCTTCTACCCACCATGGGCGACTTTCCAGAACATAAAGAGCAAGGCGCGACAATGAAAACTTCGAGCATTCCCGCACTCGGTCTGGACGTTTGCGCAGTGGCGTTCATCGCGACACAATTTGCGGCGGCCCAGACGTACACGGCATCCAGCTATGTGCAAGCCGATCTCGTCGGTCAGTGGGACGGCATCGAGAATGCCGGCGCGGGGCTGCATGACGCCACCACGAACTACTGGACAGACCTGACGGGACAGTCGGGCGACTTCGCAGTGCTCTCAAGCGTCGCGTCCTTCACGGCCAACGGACTCAAGAAGAATACCTCGGGATTCATGGCGACGAACGTGACCCCGACCGCGCGATCCGACGTGCGCACGATCGAGGTCGTCGTCTCGGGCGCTCCGGCATCGGGCTGGGTCAATGCGTTCTTCATCACGAGGAACCAGACGGTGTCATTCAACAACGCTAGGGACGGAGGGAATCGTGACTACTTCTTCGACTATAGCAATTTTGGTTGGCGGACGCTCCTGAAGCCGGCGCAGGAAACGGTGGCCGTCATCTACGAGAGTAGTACCAAGGCGCAAAAATTCCGCCAGAATGGCGCGTCGCCGACTGGCAGCAAGACCACGAACAACTGGGGTTCGCCAAACGGTTCGTCGGCAATGCATATCGGTGGACGTACCGGCCAGACCGGTAGCGACTACCAGGCGTATGGCTACACGATTCATGCGGTTCGCCTGTACAGCCGTGAACTCACGGAAACTGAAATCAGGCAGAATGCCACGATAGACCAGATTCGGTTCTTCGGCGCGCCGGCCGAGAGCATGCCCTCCAGCAGCAAATATGCTCTGGTTGCCATGGCGGGAGCGGGCGGCATGGTGGCGGCCGACGACGTCAATGCCGCGCCCAATGCGACGGCCAAGAAAGAGGTGTACTTCTCGGATGAAGCGTATCCAGTTGCCTTGCGCGCGATTCCGTTGCAGGGCTGGAAGTTCTCGGGCTGGACAGGCGACTTCTCGTGCGTGACCGAGGGTTCGGCCTCGACGCCGGTGATCGTCGTCTCCTCCAGTTGCGGCCGCGTTTACCACGCGGCGTTTGAGCGCGACAATGACAATCCCGAAATCCCGTATGTGACGGACGGCCTTGTCGGCCGTTGGGACGGCATCGAAAATGCGGGCGCTGGAATCCATACCACGTCCACCAACCGCTGGGTTGACCTGTCGGGACATGGCGGGGACTTTCTTGTGCTTTCGCAAACGGCATCGTTCTCCAATACGGGATTGACGAAGAACGCGGCCGGCGTTTGCGCGACCAACCTTCTTAAACATTCGGGCGTGCTGACGATAGAAAGCGCCGTCTCGGGGATACCTTCAAGCGGATGGGTGGACGCAGTGTATCTCAATGAACATCAAACGGTGACCCTGCGCAACGAAACCAACAACAAGCGGCAGTTCTTCTTTGACTACAACAAGCTCAAGTGGCGAATGAACGGACAGCCAGATCACCAGACGGTGTCGGTCACCTACACGATGAATGGCAGCACACCGGCAGGGCAGGCCTTCTACCTCGACGGGGCGCCGCCGCAAGATGGCGAAACCTATGGTTCCGGCATGTATTGGTGGGCGGCGGCAAGCACGAATACATGGATTGGCGGGCGCGTAGGTTTCCCGGACGGAGGCGACTACAAGACATACGGCTACACGGTGCATGCGCTGCGCTTCTACGATCGTGTGCTCAACGCCGGGGAGATCGCCTACAACAGCGCGGTGGACCGCCTGCGCTTCCGCGGGCTGCGCACGGAAGGGTTCGCCTACCGCCTCGTGAACGGCAACGTGCAGTGCCAGCTTCGCGCGTGGATGGACGGGCGGGGCGGCACGGTGAAACTGAACGGCGGCGCAGCGGCGACGGATGGCGTGGCGACCGCATGGGGCGCCTTCGGCACGCAACAGACGGCAACCTTTACGGCGACGCCTGCGGAGGGGTGGACATTCCTAGGCTGGGCGGGCGACACCGACGCGATCGTCTCCGGCACGGCGAACGACCTCACCGTGGCCGTCAGCGCGACGAAGGGCGTCGCGCTCCAGGCCGTGTTCACGCAGACGAGCAGATACGTCCAGAATGGGCTGATTGGCTTCTGGGACGCCAAGGAGAATGCGGGCTTCGGGCACTATGACGCCAATGTTAGCGCATGGAAGGATTTGACGGGCATAAGCGGCGACTTCCACCTCAACGCCGCTTCGGGCGTCTTTGAAGCCGACGCGCTCTACAAGGTTCGCAGGGGACGTATGGCGTTCAATGCCGCGCGTCAGACGGATGTTCGCACAATCGAGGCGGTTGTTTCGCCCAACCTCCCCAAGGATTCATGGGCAATGCCCATTTTCATTAGCGAGAAGCAGCACATTTCCATCAAGGACCAAGGTGCCGGAAAGGATCGTCTCTACTTCTTCGACTACAGTCACTATGGCTGGAAGACGGCGGAGCGTCCTGAACAGATGACCATCACCTTGCTAAGCGAGTCGGAGACATCGGCGGTGAAAGTCTATGTCAACGCGGCGGAGCCGGATGGATCTCCGACCAGCAACTGGTGGGGGGATTCGGGCGGCGTGATGGCCATCGGCGCGCGCGAATCAAGGACCGGCGGAGACGCCACGGCTATCGGCTATCGCGTCCATGCCATCCGCTTCTACGACCGGCAGTTGACTCCGACGGAAATTGCGCGGAACGCGCGGCGCGATGCCATACGCTATTTCGGGCAGGCGGAGGGCGCCTTCTTCCTGATTGTCCGCTGACGGATGCCGTGGTGAGGGGCTACGGGGAGTAAGGGAGATTGAGAGGTTGGGAGGGCCGCGCTTCGTCGCGGCCGTGTGCGCGAGGCGGACGCGACAAAGCGCGTCCCTCCCGGAGACCTTTGGACTCCTTTTGACTTCCAGCGCGCCTGCGTGCTACGCCGTCGAGGAAGACCATGGTGCAAATATGATATAATTGGTCCAATTCTGATATTGACGCGCCAAGGGCAGAATGCTAGAATAACGCCACATTCTTTTCACAGCAGGAAAGGTACTGAACCGATGAAAACCTCTCTCATTCCCTCACTAGGGTTGGGCGCATGCGCGCTGGCGCTCGCTACAGCCGTTGCCTTCGCCGAGCAGCCCGACAAGTGGGTGAGCTACGTCGAGTCGACTGGCACTCAATGGATCGATACCGGCATCACCGGCCGCCCCAACACTAAGATCGAGGCCAAAGTCGAGTGGATGACGCTTGCAGACAGCGCGTTCGTGGCCTGTGGGCTCTACAGCAACAATACCCGGTTCTACCTGTGCTATTGCCAAAACGCAGCCGGAAATATGTATCTCACCCAGAGAAATGGTGGGGATGCCCAAAGGGTTCTTCTGCACAATGGTTGGGAGACCCGTTGGGAAAAGAACCGCGTGTACAACTACACCGCCGCGTTCTCCGCGACGAACAGCGCTGGCCAAAGCACAGGCACCATCACGGTGGACGGAATCGGCCCATGGAGCACGACCTTTACGGGCCTCAATACCGGACGGAGCCTCTATGTCTTCGCCAACAACAGCGCGGACGGATCGGTGGGCGGAAGGTCCAAGACGCGTTGCTACGGCCTGAAGATTTACCAGGGGCCTGAGGATGGCGGCGACATGGTGCTTGTGCGCGACTTCCAGCCCGGCATCAAGGATGGTAAGCCCGGCCTGTACGACGCCAAGCACGACGTCTTCTACTCCTCCATATCCGGCACCGAACTCGTCTGCGACGAGAACAGCGAATACCCCGACGAGTTCATCGAGTATGTGGAGTCGCAGGGCGTAGCCGCAGAAGCCGACGGCCAGAAACCAGCCTACATCGACACGGGCATCATCGGCAAGGCCGGAACCATCGTTGAGTTTAAGGAGACATGTCTCTGCAATGACAATAGTGAGCATTGCGTCATTGGTGCAAGGAGTGATTCCAACACACGCTTTTTCATGTGGTATCAGGCATCCGGACATGCGGTTGGTCTTGGGTACGGAACCTCTTATTGGCGTCCGGTGACGACCGATCCGACCAAGGAAGGAGCGTGGAATGACGCAAATCTCTATCCACTGAACTATGGCGACACGACGCACGCACGGGTCTCCTTCGCGGCAGGATCGCAGACCTTCACGGCCATTAACGATGAAACTGGGGCCGAGAAGATCTGGACATCGTTGTCGAATGCCGCCACGGTCAACACAGGCCGGAGCCTCTACGTCTTCGCGAGAAACAGCAACGGGACTCCGGACTCATACAGCGCATCGCGTCTCTATTTCCTGAAGATTTGGCAGGACGGCAATCTCGTGCGCGACTTCAGGCCGTGCCTTGAGAACGGCGTCGCCGGACTCTACGACGACGTGTCGAAGCGCATCTTCTACTCGCTCGGCACGCCGCTCGCCTACAACAACGTCTGCAAACAGTCGGTCAAGCCCAAGGAGGTCGTTTTCGTCGAGTACATCGAGTCCGACGGCAACAACACGCTTGACACCGGCGTCCGTGCCCGCACGGGGACAAGGGCCAAGGGCGTGATGATGTGGACGGCCGAGGACGAAAACGGTGGCGGCAAGACTCGCATTTGGAACCGCGAGAACTATCGCTACCTGGAAGGTACGGTTGCCGTGTTCTGGCGCAACAAGCGGGCGTATCTCGGGGCAAGGAACATTAAGGACTCAAACGGATGGTTCCACATGTTCCATGAATGCGATGCGATACACCTGTCGCAATACGGAAGCAGCGGCGAGATGCACTTGCAAAATGGCGGAGCCGATGTTCCGGCATACGTTGGTGTCACGAATTCGTTCGACGTGACCTTTGCGGATGGATCGCAGACGGTGGAATGGAACGGCGCGCAAGTTTTGAGCACGAACATTGCAGGCACCGTCGATACAGGCAACAACCTCTGTCTCTTCTCGTCGAGCCACTGGCGCTGGCGTTCCCAGGCGAGGTGCTACGGGCTTGAAATCTGGCAGGACGGCGTGAAAGTGCGCGACTTCAAGCCGTGCCTGGTCGATGGCAAGGGGATGCTCTACGACACGGTGACGGAAAGCATCTACCGCCCGTCGCCCGACATCCCCGCCTCCCGGACGGGCAAGATTGTCTTCACCGGCGAAGAGAAACCGGCCAACTACGTCGAGTACGTGGAGACCGACGGAAAGGTGTTCATCGACACCGGCGTCATCGGCAAGTCCGGCACCAAAGCCGAGTTCAAGGAGACGAGCATGCAGAAGTCCACGTCCGAGGAAGCCTTCCTCGCCTCCTATGGGGGCAGCAGCGACGACGTATCCCGGTGCTTCATGTGGTATCATGCGTGGGGCTACAACGTGGGACTCGGCTACGGCACCTACTATCGGCCGAAAAAGAACGATCCTTACACGGATGCGGCGAACTCTTCGGATCCGGACGTTTACATGCTGAACTCGGGCGACACGACCCACGCGCGCGTTTCGTTTGCCGTCGGAGCCCAGACCTTCTCGGCCATCAACGACGCCACGGGGACGGAGACCCTCTACTCGTCCAAGACGTCTTCCACCAATGTCGATACCGGCAGAACCCTCTATCTTTTCGCAAAGCACGACAGCGATGCGGGCACACCGGGAACCCCCGCCGCGTCGCGGTTCTTCTTCCTGAAGATTTGGCAAGGCGACGCCGACGGGAGCAACATGCAGCTTGTCCGCAATTTCAAGCCGGTGAAGCTCTCGAACGGGCTCGTCGTGCTATGGGACTTCGTGAACGATGTGCCGTATGTCCCGAAATCGGTGACGTCGCCCTACAATGACACGACCTTCCCGAACGTCGGGCCGGACGGAGAGAAGATAGCCACAGCTTTCATCATGGTTGTTCGCTAGACGGGATGCCGAGGTGATGGGGCTGCGTTTCGCCATGCTTGCGGCATGTGCTGCCGCCATTGTCCCGGTCGAGCGCGGAGTGGCGGCGGACATCGCGAAGGCCATAGCCGAAACGCCCGATGGCGGCGTGGTCCAGCTGCCGGACGGCCAGGTGTTCCTGGAGGGCCCGATTGAGATCAATGGCCGAACGAACCTTACCGTGCGCGGCGGGAAGGACACCGTCGTTGTCCTGCATTACTCGCCGTGGGACCATCCGGTGTGGGACCATTCCCCGCGCTTCTTCATCCGGAATTGCACAGGCGTCGCTTTCGAGAAGATCCGCGTCACGACCGACAACCCGGTGAACGCCACAGGTCGCGTCGTGGCGAAGAACCCGGCGGACGGCACCTACGAGGCCGAGATCGACCCGCAGTTCCCCATTACCGGCTGGGAGCACTTTTTCGCTTCGGACTCCTTTGACGATGACGGCATCCCCGACTACGTTCTCGCGACGTACGACTACAGGTACATTCGCACGAAGACGCTGCCCGACGGCAAGGGCGGCGAGCGCAAGAAGACCGTCGCTCTCGCCTACGAGGTCGTCGGGCCGCAGCGTGTCCGTGTGGAGGCATCCGCCTCCGCTCTGGAACGCCTCCGCATCGGCCATCGCGTCCTCTACCGCTACACGGTCTATGGCCACAGCGTATTCCAGATCGCCGCCTCCCGCGACACCGTCCTTCGCGACATCGAGATTGAGCGCTGCCCAAGTTTCGGGGTGGATGTGCTGCCGCCGTCCGACAACTTGACGCTTGAGCGGTTCAACATGCGCGTGCCGGAGGGCGACCACGCGCTCTACGCCGCGAACGCCGACGGAATCCATATCCTCGGCCTCGCCGGGCGCTTCACGATGCGCGACTGCCACTTCCTTGGCCTCGGCGACGACGCCTTGAACATCCACGCCAAGTCCGGCGAAATCGCGGTTTTCGATCCCGCGAGCGGTGCGCTGAAGGTAATCTGCCGCAACACGTTCCGCAAGGAAGTCCCGCTGCCGCGGAACTGGATGGCCGTCGGCGACACGCTTGCCGTCCACGATGCCATGACGTTCCTCGAAAAGGGCCGGATGGTCGTCACCCGGTTCGAAGGCGCCGGAAGCGCCGTCGTGCGGATTGTCGATGGCTCGGTTGCCGCCAGCGACTTCGTCGCGAACACCCGCGACATGCCATCGGTCGAAATCGAGGGTTGCTCCGTTGAGCGGACGCGGGCGCGGGGTTTTCTCCTCCAGTCCAGCCACATGAGGGTCCGCGGCTGCACGTTCCGATGCCTGTCGCTTCCCGGCATCATAATAGCCCCGGACTTCAGGGGGTGGTTCGAGGCCGGGCCGGCCGAGGACGTTGAAATCTCCGGCTGCACGTTCGAGAAGTGCGGCATGAACGGCACCCCCGCGAACAGGGGCGCGATCACAGTGAAGACGAGCCATGGCGACTCGCTTGACGACATCCCCGCCGGTGTCCACCGCGACATCCGCGTTTTCGGCAACACATTCCGCAACTGCGGCGCGGCGGGTGTCTTCATTGCCTCCGCCAGCGGCGTCGAGGTGCGCGACAACGTCTTTGAGAACGGCTGGCGGAATCCGCCGCCGAACGCCGATCCTGAGCGCCGCGACGTGCGGTTCTTCCACTGCGACGGCATCGTCACCGCCGCAACGAAACCCGCCCCCTTTGTCCTGGCCGAGCGCGGGAAGGCGGCGGATTGCGCGATTGTCATCCCAGCAGATGCCGCGCCCCCTGTGCGCTACGCTGCCGAGGAGCTTCGCGACTTCACCGAAAAGACGACGGGCGTGACACTGCCCATCGTCGTCCAGGGAACGGGGAACGGGGAAGAGGGAATGGGGAACGGGGAATGTCCACAAATCCTCATTGTTCACAAATCCTCATTTTCCACCAATGAAAATGCCAATTCCCATAATTCCACAATCCCACAATCAACAAACTCTGCGTCCTCTGCGTCTCTGCGTCTCTGCGTTAAAAAATCTTCCCCGGACTCTTTTCGACTAAAGGCCGAGGGCGGGCGGCTGCACATCGTCGGAGGCGGTCCCAGTGGCGTCCTTTACGGCGTGTACGAGGTTTTGGAGCGTTTCGCCGGATGCCGTTGGTACGCCTCTTGGCACACCGTCGCGCCGCAGCGCGACCGCATCGAGGTGCCGGCCGACCTTGACGAGACGCACGAACCCGCGTTCGCGATGCGCGAGCCGTTTTGGTACGATGTCCGCGAAAACCAGGACTTCGCCGCGCGCCTCCGCGTGAACAGCCGGTCGTGGCGGACATTCGACGAGAAGTACGGCGGCAACCCTTACCGCTTCGGCGGCGGCCTCGGCAGCTGCCACACGTTCGACACGCTCCTCCCGCCTTCCAAGTACTTCGACGCGCATCCGGAGTACTTCAGCATGGTCAAGGGGCGTCGCATCAAGGACCGCACACAACTTTGCCTGACAAATCCCGATGTGCTGCGCATCGTCACATCCAACGTCCTTGAGCGCATCCGCAAGGACCCGGGCGCGAAGTTCTACGGCGTGAGCCAGAACGACTGGTTCAACTTCTGCGAGTGCCCCAGCTGCAAGGCGGTCGACGACGAGGAAGGCTCCCACGCAGGCACGATGGTCCGCTTTGTCAACGCCATCGCCGAGGCGGTCGAGAAGGAGTTTCCAGGCGCGATCATCGAGACCCTCGCCTACCAGTACACGCGCAAGGCGCCGACGAAGACGAAGCTCCGCCACAACGTCGTGCCGTGCCTCTGCACCATCGAGTGCGACTTCGCCCGGCCGCTTGACGAAAGCGGGTTCAAGGAGAACATCTCGTTCCGCAAGGACATCGAGGACTGGAGCAGGCTCACGGACTTCCTCTACGTCTGGGATTACACGACGGATTTCGGCCACTATCTTCTGCCCTGGGCGAACGTCTACGCCCTGCAGGGCAATCTGCGCTTCTTCCGCAGACACAATGTGAAGGCTATTTTCGAGCAGGGGGCATACCAGGGGCGCCACGCCGATTTCGCGGAACTCAAGGCGTGGCTGCTCGCGAAGTGGATGTGGAATCCCGACCTGCCAATGGAGCCTCTGCTTGACGACTTCTTCGCCGGATACTACGGCAAGGGCGCGCCGTTTGTCCGCGCGTACTTCGAGAAGCTGCACCGCCTCCAGTTGGATTACTCAAAGAACCCCGAGCATCCGCTGCTCATCTTCGACGGCGTGGAGAATCCCGCGCTCCCGGATTCGTTCCTCGAAGAGGCGGCCGAACTGTGGGCGAAGGCCATCGAAGCCGTAAAGGACGACCCCGCGACATCCTACAACGTGCGCATGGGCGCGATGTCGGTGGACTATGCGCGGCTGCAGCGTGGCAACCGACTCCTGAATTTCACCGAGTCCGCCATGCCGCCGGAAAAGGCTAGGGCCCTTGCGCAATCGCTTCTCGACCGCATGGCCGAGGCGAAGCACGTCCGACTGGCGGAAGCCGACAGGTCGGATATGATCGCCCAATGGCGGAAGATCGCCGAAGGAAAGGTTGTAATTGGCAAGTCGGAATCCGGCGAACTGGAGGATTGCTTCCTGCCGATAACGAATCGCGGCAAGTGGGGCGACCACGTCGACGATTCGAAGGCAGGCGACGGCAGGGCGCTCAAGCTCTTCAACACGCATTTCCAGTGGTGCGTTCAGCTCCCGATGAGCAGCATCGCGTTCAAGCCTGGCAGGAAGTACCGGCTCAGCATGCGCGTCCGCGTGGACAGGGCAGGTGACGGCGAGGCCCTTTGGGCTGGCGTCTACAGCAAG
>JAEEGG010022257.1_pt1 | contig 12499 bp, 9 predicted proteins | sample 9134161 | NCBI WGS metagenome assembly JAEEGG01 (sample SAMN16246543, study PRJNA631951) | gut metagenome | biome: gut microbiome; feature: rumen; material: CR-attached | host: Bos | place: Iran: Karaj | collected 2018-10
CTTATGAAAAAACTGCTTCTACGCCGCCTTGGTTGTTTTGATCTTCGGGAAGCCACTCGCAATCGCCAATATCAAAAACAGCCCAAGCATATATGGATACCATAGATAGGACAACAGTTGCAACGCCGAAACGGTGACGCCCGCCAAACTAACCGCCACCAATATCTGCGCACCATATGGAATAATGCCTTGAATGACGCAGCTCGTCGCATCCAAAATGCTCGCCGACCGCGCAGGCGCGATTCCATAACGGTTCGAAATCTCCTTGGCAATCGGTCCCGCGATGACAATTGCGACCGTATTGTTCGCCGTGAAAATATTCACCGCCGCAACGAGAAGCGCGATGCCGAACTCGCCGCCGCGACGCCCTTGTATATGGCGCTCAATCACTTGCATAAGATAACCAATGCCGCCGTTCTGGCGGATGACTTTCAAGAGGCCGCCGGATAACAACGCCACAATCAGCGTCTCAGACATGCTCAACGCGCCATCGCCCGCCCCCTTCAAAAAGCCGAAGAAGTCGAAACTCTTGATACTCAGCCCAATACAACCTGCGAAAACCGCTCCGAACAACAGCAACGCCATGACGTTCATGCCACACAATGCCAAAACCAAGACCGCCAAATACGGAATGATTTTCACGACATCCTTTCCCGTGACGGCCTTCACTTCCGGCGTGACATTCTCCGAACTGGCGAACAGAAGATACAACGCCATTGTGAACAACGCCGCCGGAACGACAATCTTCAGATTCGCATAGAACTTCTGGTTCATTGCGACATTCTGCGTGCGTGTCGCCGCAATCGTCGTGTCCGAGATCATCGACAGATTGTCGCCAAACATCGCGCCGCCGACCACAGCCCCCAAAACCACGCCGATGGATATGCCACAGCTCTGCGATATACCGCCGGCAATCGGTGCCAATGCCACAACCGTTCCAACCGATGTGCCGACGGACAGCGAGATGAAACACGCCACCAGAAACATCCCGCATATCAGCAATCGTACGGGAATGAAATTCAAGGCCAGATTGACTGTCGCCTCCACGGCCCCCATCTCCTTCGCGACTTTGGCGAAAACACCTGCCAAAATAAAGATGAGGCACATCGTCATGATATCGACGTTGCCCATGCCAGCCGCATAAACGTCCATCTTCTTCTGCAACGTCATCTTCCTGTTCGACAGCATGGCTGTCGCAGACGCCACGATGAACGCCACGGGCATCGGAATTTTGTAAAAGTCTTTTGCTAAAATGGAAAGGCCTACATAAAATATAACAAATACGATAAATGGAATCAATGCCCTCCAATTTGGGCGCTCTTCTTCCAATATTTCGTTTTCTTCACTCATGACGTTTACAGGGGAGATTCCATGCAAAAAGAATTTGCATAATATAAATCATCTGCCAAGTTATTCCATTGACACAACTAAATCAATCCTTTTCAGGCAGAGTTTTTCCATGAACGTACGCGAAAGAATCAAAGCCGTGCTGAATTTCCAGCATGCCGACCGCCTCCCCTGCGTCGAATGGGCCAGTTGGTGGGATCTCACCATCAAACGTTGGCTCGATGAAGGCCTCCCCGCCGGCATGAACGGTGTCGAAATCCAGAAGTATTTTGGATTAGATCCCCTTGTGCAGCAATGGTTTGGCTCTTGCACAGGCCCTCTGCCCAAGCCGCAAGTATTCGGCGGAGCCATCCTCTCAACCATGGAGGAATATCTTCAATACCATAATAATAAAGCGCTCCACAACGCCGATGCCATTCGATGGGACATGTACGACCGCTATAAAAAGGAACATGACAACGGTGACGTCGCCTTCTGGATGACATTCGAAGGCTTTTTCTGGTTTCCGCGCACGTTGCTCGGCATCGAGCCGCATCTCTACTCCTTCTATGACCAGCCTGAACTCCTTCATCGCATGAATCGCGACCAGACGGATTTCTGTCTCCAAGTACTTGAAAAAGTAACAAAATACCATGATATCGAATTCATGACGCTCGCAGAGGACATGAGCTACAACCACGGCCCAATGCTCTCAAAAGAACATTTTGACGAATTCCTCCTCCCCTACTACCGCGAACTCGTTCCCGCCATCCAGTCGCATGGCATCAAAGTCCTAATCGACTCGGACGGAGATATTAGCGATTGCCTCGCATGGTTCCGTGAAGCAGGCATCGAAGGCATTCTGCCGCTTGAACACATGGCCGGAGTCGATGTCAACGTCCTCCGCAAACGCTATCCGGATGCTGTTTTCTTCGGCGGCTATGACAAACGCGTCATCCATCTCGGCGAACAAGCCATCCGTCAAGAGTTCGAACGGATCCTCCCCGCCATGAAATCCGGCGGTTTCGTCCCGTCGGTGGACCACCAGACGCCGCCAGACGTCGATATCGAGACCTACCGTCTCTATGTCTCCATCCTAAAGGAATACGCAGCCTCTATCTGATTTCCTTTGGCAGAGAACAGCTTTCTTCCGTCCATTTCAACATCTGATTTGCAAACCGCCGTTTCCTTATTACATTTTAGTATAGGCGGACGGTTTGCACATCACGTTTACCCAAAAACTCCAAGGCCGTTTCCATTTTTCTTCGCCCCGTCCTCCTAAAACGGCCTTGCCTCTTATGAAAGCAAAATACTCCGCCTACTCCGCCACGAAAGAAATGAACGGTTCGTCATCCAGCATCTCGGCCTCCGGCTTCCAGAAACACCTCTATCTGCTTATTTCCATTGTATTTATAGGAGTGCTCGCCCTTGGTTCGCTGGCTCTCCACAAGCTCCATCCCGCCTTTTTCTTCCTCTATCTTGCCATGAGCCTCGTGACCATTGTCGTCTATGCTATGGACAAACGCAAGGCGGTAAAATCTCAATGGCGCATTCCGGAAGCGACGCTCCACCTCTGTGAACTGCTCTGCGGCTGGCCAGGAGCCATGATCGCGCAAGTTCTCATCCGCCATAAGAACGCCAAGCTATCGTTCCAGCTGGTCTTCTGGGCCATGACCATTGTCAATGTTGGCATTTTTGCTTTCATTGTTTTTAAATAACCTGCTAAAACCATCATGAAAGTAAAAATTTCTTCTTTTGGCATGCTCCAGATTGTTTTTTGGACATGCCTTCTATCCATGTCAACTCTTTCATTTTCAGCATCTTCAAACAATATGCTCATGCCAAATACATTTCCGCAATATCCAGCCCGTTCTGTCCTCCGTCTCGACGGACTATGGGACTTCTCCTTCATGGAAAAATGCCGCGATCCATTGAAGCCTGATTTTGCAAAAGTCGTTTATACGGATAAACTTGCGGTCCCGGGCGTTTTCGATGCAATGCCGCAGTACGCCGGTCAACGCGGCACCGCCTTCTACCGCACATTTGTTACGGCTCCTGCCAATGCACGCATGCTGTTGAAATGCGGTGGCCTCGGCATGTGGGGAGCTTTCTTTTGGGATGGCCAATTCATTGGGCTGCAAGATCTTCCCTACTCCGGCATGGAGTTCGAATTCAATTCTGGCGATGGCAATCGACACGAACTCGTCGCCGTCATCGACAACCGTTTCGACTTCAAACGCCAGCCGCTTCTTTCACAAAACTATGACTACTACTGCTTTGGCGGCATTTTCCGCTCCATCGAACTCCATCAGCTACCGCAGCTGGCCATTGATCGCGCACAAGTCCGCACGATTTCGCTGGAAGGCGAAATACAGGTCGCCATCAAACTTACAGGCGAACTTCCTAAACAGACGGAAGTTACGTATCAAATCGATGATGGCGAAACCGTCAAAAAGACGTGCGATGTCACGGAAGAGACCGTGACATTCAAAGCCACGGTTTCCAATCCATCCATCTGGTCAACAACATCCCCCGCTCTTCATACCATCGCCATAACCATTGGAAATGATACGGTTGTGGAACGCTTCGGCCTCCGCATCGTCGAAGCAAAAAACGGCCAGATTCTCCTCAATGGCGAACCGATGAAGCTTCGCGGCTACTGCCGCCATGAGTCCCATCCGGAATTCGGCCCCGCCCTGCCATTGCAAATCATTCTTGAAGATCTGCAATTGCTCAAAAAGACGGGCTGCAATTTCGTCCGTGGATCCCATTATCCTCAGGATCAACGTTTTCTGAATCTCTGTGATGAAAACGGCATTCTCGTTTGGGAGGAAACCGTCGGTTGGGGTGACCGCGAAAACCATCTGCTGAATCCCGCCTTCCGTGAAGCGCAGCTCCGCCAGTTGCCGTGGATGGTCAAAAACAGCTTCAACCACCCATGTGTCATCCTCTGGGGCTTCCTCAACGAAGGAGATTCCAGCTTGAAAGGCGAAGGCCGCGAACTTTATGAGAACATGATCAGCACGCTCCGCAAGCTCGACAACACACGTCTTATCACTTATGCTTCAAATGCTTACACGAGAGACATCAATTTCGATTTGGTTGATGTCGTCAGCCTCAACGCCTATCCGGGCTGGTATGCCGCCAATCAAGAGACGCTCCGACCTATCGGCGAAATCCGCCCGAAATTCAACCAATTCATCAAATTCCTGCATGAGAACGGCTTCGATAATAAGCCATTCATTATCAGTGAAGTAGGAGCTGGCGCCATCTACGGATGGCGCGACCGCCTCCGCGCCCATTGGTCGGAAGAATACCAGGCGGACTTTTTGGAAGAAGTCCTGACCTATTTTGACGAAACGCCGCGTATCGCAGGCATTGCTCTCTGGCAGTTCATCGACTGCCGCACCTATTCCTCTTCGCGCGCGCTCATGCGCCCGCGCGCGTTCAATAACAAAGGTCTCTTTGACGAATATAGACGCCCCAAGCTCGCATTCGATGTCGTCTCCAAACATTTCAACAAGCCTTAATCCTTCACTATGAAAAACTTAACATCCCTCTTCTACACGATTCCGTTTGTTTTCACCATGATCGCATATGCCGAAAATCTCGTCCAGAATCCGTCGTTTGAAGAGCGGATGACCCACTGGCATTTTGACAACGGTACAGCCAAAGCTACGGGCGTGCTCTACGACCAAGATGCGCATTCAGGCAAAACCTGTTTCAAAATCACGAATCCGTCGCCTTTCGCCCCTCATGTCTTCGGTTCCCTCATACAGAATATCGAAGGAATGAGGCCTGATACCGACTATACGTTTTCATTCTATATAAAATCTGCGAATCCAGGCTTCATCTGGTATGGTGGCGGCAACGGTTGGCGGCATCGCGCAACCGTCAAACTGCAAAACGCCGAATGGACGCGCGTCTCCGCCACATTCAAAATAGCAAAGGAAGACCTCCCGTTCACCTTCCGAATCAACACCGATGACGTGACGGAGCAGTGTCTCATCGACGATGTGCAGATTGAAGAAGGCTCCCAAACCACGCCTTTCGTTTGGACGCCGCCGCTTGAACCAGGCCAAGGCAGATTCACCTTCAAGCCTTTTGTCAAAGCAGAAAATCTACTCTCAAATCCTTCCTTTGAAACGCTTTCCGCCGTCCGTCCACAGGACTGGATTTGGGATAAACGCAACACGGATTCAACGTTTGAAATCATCGAAGGAGATGCTCCGTACGGTAAAAACGCCGTCCGTTTCACAAACAAAACAGGCTTCGGTCCGCACGTCTATGGATGGTTCGGCCATCTTGGCGACGTTCCAGTCAAACCGTCCACCCTCTATTCCATCTCTATGAAGGTCCGCACCGCCGATGACAATGCCGCATGGTTCGGCGGCGGAAAGGATTGGCGCCATCGCAAGATGATCCGCGCCACCAACAACGAATGGAAACGCCAGACATACGTCTTCCAGACGTCTGCGGATGAAACTTCCTTCCCATTCATGGTCGTCGTCGAAAACGTTGCAAAGCAAATCGATATTGACGACATCGTGTTCATCGAAGGCGAACAGCCAAACATCGAATGGAAACATGACGCGCCGACGCATTCCGTCCAATTCACCCCTGTTCCACCGAAACGCGTCACAAACGGAAACCATTCTGCGATTCCGTATTGGGATCCTGCAAAATATCCACCTGCGGAATGGCTTTTCACAGACGGTCCATTGGATTTCGAAGGCTTCATCGGTATGACGAAGCCAGAAGAAAATGCCGTTCTGAAGCTTAGCGCAATAGACGAAAACGCTTCAGTTCTTGCAACTTGCACACAACCATTGCCGCAGGACGGCAATTTCGCGTGGGGCGCGAAACTCAAGCTCAACCTCCGCGATTCCTCAAGCAAGCTTCTCACATTGAAAAGCGTCTTGTCCATCGACGGAAACGACGTCCTTTCGGAAAGCCGTGCCATCCATCTTGTGACGCCACAGCGCATCGAAGGCCGCGTCGCCCAATTGAATGAAAAATTGGATGCATACAATGCAAAAATCGCTGCAATTGAGAATCTTCCGTCGCCGTCCAAACTACGTCTCGCGGCCATTCTCGCCAAACGCTTCATCGGCTACATCCCATCGGATATCGCAGCCAAAAAGCTCAACCGCGCATGGTTCACGTTGGACAAAGTCGATGAAATGCTGACGGATGCCGCCCGCGAAGCCGACGCCATTGTCGCCAAAGTCCGCCCCATGCCGCCCGTCATCCCGCAATACGTGACAAGCCCGATAACCATTGATAAATCGTCATTTGTCGCCACGGTCAAACAGCCCGACGGCTCGTTGAAACAGCAGCCTGTCCTCTTCACTGGCTACGGCCATTTCAACCAAGTCCGTGACGATTTGGAAATCTTCCCCGACTACGGCGTCAACGTCATCCAGATCGAGCATGGCCCATCTGGTACATTAGTTGCTGAAGACAAAGTGGATATGACCGCCCTCAACGGCCTGCTGAAAGTCTGCGAACGCGCGGAGAAAAGCAACGTCGCCATCTGCCTGCTTCTCAGCCCGCATTATTTCCCATCATGGGCGAAGCAAAAATATCCAGAATTGTCAAAATGCACAGGCGGCTTCTTCGGATACTGCGTTCACGCCCCGGAAGCACGCGCCGTCATCGAAAAATACCTCCGCATCGTCATTCCGCTCATCAAAGACCGCAAGGCCATCCATTCCGTCTGCCTCTCAAACGAACCGTTGAGTCTGGACGGCGAAAACTGCCCCATTCTCAAGACGCAATGGCCTGCCTGGCTGAAGGCCAAATATCATGACATTGCGACGCTAAATGCCACATTCAAAACTGAATACAAAGACTTTGCGGATATCGCCGTACCCGCGACTCTCTATTATACGCAAAACGCTACGCCGCTCATCTACGATTTCATCCGCTTCAATCAAGAAACCTTCGCGGACTTCCACAAATGGATGGCGGACGTCATCCATGAAATGGCCCCCACCATGCCTGTTCATGCAAAAATCATGATGGGGCCGTTCTTCCACTACAACGCCGCCGGCTTGTGGTCTGTCGATCCGCAGCTGTTCTCTGAACTCAGCGACATCAACGGAAACGACCACTACTGCGGCCCGTCGGGTAGTACTTTATGGTATAGCGAATGGGTCAATATGTTCATGGGACTCGACTTCCAACGTAGCATGAAAGACGTTCCTGTCTTCGACACGGAAACGCATCTCATCCAAGACCGTAATTTCAACGACATCTGGCCGCAACACACCTACATGGCTCACATCCAGGCCGCCGTCCATGGACAAGGTGGCTCGACGATGTGGGTATGGGAACGCACAAACAGCCCAACGTCGGACTTCGCGGGAAGCGTCCTCCATCGTCCACGCCATGCTTTGGCCGTTTCAGAAGCCGCCATGGATTTGATGCGACTCGCTCCCGAAGTCACAGCATTGCAACAACGTAAACCACAAATTGCTTTCGTCTATTCGCCCGCTTCCGTGCTCTTTGGAAAGAACCACGCCCGCGCCATGAGCCAAATCTGGCAGTGCCTTGAATTCCTTGACCAACCTTCAGCCTTCCTGACAGAACGCACATTGGAACGCATAGCGAATGGCGAAAATCTGCCCGAACATCTTTCCTCCATAAAACTGATCCTTCTCCCGAACGTTTCGCATCTGCCCGAACTCGCGCTCAAAGGACTGGAAAAACTCCGCCACAACGGTATCAATCTCATCTGGATAGGCGGTATGCCATCCGCGAACGAACATTGTCAGCCGCTGTCGGTCTCCATTTCCACCGACATCGTAACGCCTCCGCTTCCGGAAGGCAATCAAGAACGGCTTGATTTCATCCAACAAACGCTTGCGAATCAAAAACTTGTATCACCTGTTCTCGCATTGGACTACGACGGCAAGCCTGCCTTCGGCGTACAAATCCGCTCCGTCGAATACGACGGCGGCACTTTGGTGAACCTCTGCAACCAGACACGCCGCCCCGTCATCGTCAATCTGACGCGTAACGGCGAACTTGTCTCCTCCACGGACTTGCTCTCTCTCACGGCCCAACCCGCCATCATGGTGCTCCCACCCGTGCATCCTTTCATCTTGAAAATCAAGTAGTTGTACTATAATTTCCCATTATTCCGCCTTCTGGAATTCTATATCCAGTCGTTGATAACGCCCTCGTCTCAAGTTTTCTGGCGAGGGCGTTTTGTTTGCGGCCAATAATTTTTTCGATTTTCCTGTCATTTTCTTTCCAATCAATTGCGTTCCAAACACTTCAAATTTATTATCAAAAATCAAAGTCACAAATGACCGAATTAGGTATAATGGTTCTCAGCTAGCCACGAAAAAGTCATAGGAATTACCAGAAAGTCATAATGTAACTCCTTGCGCCGCAAATGGATAAATTTGATTTTTCCATTTCGGCATCTACATTATTCGGGAAATTTACATTTACTGGATTTGTTATCCGTTAAAACCATATTATAATATAGGAGAAGACAGCATGGGAAGACTCGACATCGCCATGAAGGAGCTGATGAACGACTACAACGTGTTCGCGGACGCCTTCAACTTCAGGCGGGCGGAAGGAAGAAAAATCCTCCCGTCCAGCCTGCGGGAGATGGATCCGTCCGCCTATGCAGCGGACGCCCTGGCGGGCGTATTCGACTCGCAGTCGTCGGATCTTGCGCGGCAGCTCGTCGTCCGCGGCGATGAATCGCGGACATGCGCCATGCTCCTACTGGAGAACCAGTTCCGCTCGAACCGGCTGATGCCGTTCCGCTATCTCTACGCCGCCGCCATGCACTGGCGGCGCGTGGTGATGGAAACCGCTAGATTACACAAGAAGGCAAACGATCTGATAACATCGGACGACTTTCTGGCGGGCTTCGGGCCGGACGACTTCCTGCCCCGCCTCTACATGATGGTGCTGTACGCGGGGAAGGAGCCGTGGAAGGGCCCCCTCCGGCTGGCTGAGCTCCTCGACAGGACGGACGCTGACAGCGGCCTCTACGAGCCCGACTGCCGCCTGAACATCATCTCCCTGGCGGAGCTCTCCGAGGCGGAGGTCGGCCGCTTCCAGACCAACGAGATGAAGGTCATGGCCACTGCCGTCCGCCTTCAGGACGACCTGAAGAAGCTTGAGGAGGTCTCCCGGACCGATCCCGCCTTCCGAAGCGTGGACAGGGAGCTGTACAACATCGTCAAGATCTCGACAGGATTCGATCTACCAACACCCATACAACCAAAAGGAAACAACATGAGCACGGCTATTGAAGAATACAAGAAGAGTGTAAAAAATGAAGGACGACTGGAAGGACGACTGGAAGGCGCTGAAGAAAGAGACATTCAAATCGTCACCAATATGCTAAAGAAAAAGTGTTCGTTGGCGATGATTGAAGACTTTATCCAAATTTCACAGAAGCAAATTATCCAAATTGCCAAAGCGAACAACATCCCGTTGCCGTAATTCGAAAGGTAGATAGAGAGCCGTCCACCATCGTCAAGATATCGACGGGATTCGACTTACCCATAACACCCCAAAGGAAACAACATGAGCACGGCAATCGAAGAATACAAGAAGAGTGTCAAAGAGGAAGGACGTGAAGAAGGACGTCAGGAAGGTGCGGAAGAAAGCCGAAATGAAATCGCCACCAATATGCTGATGGATCACTGCGCCATGGAGACAATTGAAAAATACACGCAGCTTCCGCAGGAGCAAATCATCCAAATCGCCAAGGCGAATAACATCCCGTTGCCGTAGCCAACCATGGCAAAATATAGACACAGTGCCTCCTTCCACCGCGTCTCATAATTATGAATTATGAATTGTTACAGTACTTTCGCCAAAAAGTCTTTCAGGCGGGGGTGCTTTGGCTGAGCGAAAAATTCGTCCGGCGTGTTCTGCTCCATGATGATGCCTTCGTCCATGAACAAGACGCGCGTTCCCACTTCACGTGCGAAACCCATTTCATGCGTCACAACGACCATCGTCATGCCAACCTGCGCCAATTCCTTCATCACGCTCAACACTTCACCGACCATTTCCGGATCCAATGCAGAGGTCGGCTCGTCGAATAACATGACGTCAGGATTCATCGCTAAAGAGCGCACAATCGCGACGCGTTGCTTCTGGCCGCCGGACAGCATGTTCGGATAGGCGTCCGCCTTGTCCCAAAGTCCGATACGCTTCAATAGCGAAGTCGCTTTCTCATAAGCTTCGTCCTTGGACATCAAGCCCTTCTGAATCGGTGCCAACGTGATATTCTTCATAATGGTCATATGCGGGAAGAGATTGAAATGCTGGAACACCATGCCCATCCGCTGTCTCAGATTATCAACCTTGCAGCCAGGGGCTGTGATCTCTTCACCATGGACCCAAATCTGCCCCGCCGTCGGCTTCTCCAGCAGATTCAGACAGCGCAGAAACGTACTCTTACCAGAGCCAGAAGGCCCGATGACGACAACCTTTTCGCCTTTCTTGATGATTTCGTCAATGCCTTTCAGCACTTCGTGGTCGCCGAAGCTTTTCTTCAATCCCTTGACTTGAATCGCAATATCGTTCATTTCAGCCATTTCCGTATCCCCCTGTCACTTGCGGTCGCTTGCCTGCAACGTCTTCTCCAGTCGTTTCTGGAAGAACGTCAGAATCGTGACCATCAACAGATAGAAAGCCGAGACGAACATCAGCGGGATGAACGCATCGAATGTCCGCGCACGAACCAACGCCGCCGCCTTCGTGATATCGACGACCGCGATATAACCGACGATCGACGTCTCCTTCAACAACGCGATCAGCTCGTTGCTCAAGGCCGGTAAAACATTCTTAAACGCCTGCGGCAAAACGATTAAACGCATGGTTGTTGCCGCACTCAAGCCCAGTGAACGGCCAGCCTCCGTCTGCCCTTTGTCAACCGCCATGATGCCCGCGCGCACGATTTCCGCCACATACGCGCCGGAATTCACGCCAAATCCAATGATTGCGACAAAAATGCCATCAGCCGTCGCAAACACGACGAACGCCCAAATCATCAACTGCACGACGACCGGCGTCCCGCGGAACAACGTCAGATAAATGTTCAGGAAACCGTCCCAAAGCCGTAGCAAGATGCGACCGAGAAATTCAATACGCTTCTCCTTGAAGAATAATTTAAGGGAGCCCATGATCGTATAAGGCCCCACCTGGTAGTAATAAACTTTGGAAATGGCCACCGCCACGCCGATCAAGACGCCGACGCACAGCGCACCGACCGTGATGGTCAGCGTGTTCTTGATGCCATCGAGAAATATCTGATAACGATTGTCGACGATGAACGTACGCTCAATCGCCTTTTGCCAAAACATGTATAAGTCTGTAAAATAATCCATAACCGCCTAGAGAAAAATGAATGAAGGCGAAAAAAAGCATCGTGGAAAAATCCGCGATGGCGCAACCACCCAAACCTCCCTTCCCGTTCCATCATCCGGTTGTTGAAACCGCCTCCCGCAGCCGATCCTCCCACCGCGCGGCGTATTTTTACAAAACCCTGCCTTGCAGGCAAGACGGCGGGAAACGCATTGGAAACGCATCTCCCGCCCCCCAAAATAATCAATCGGCAAAGGGCCTTGCATTCCGGCCGGACGCAAGGCCCTTCATGTCAATGGATTTACTTGTCGCCTTCGGCGGAGGCGTTCTGATGATCGATGGCGGCCTTGTCATAGGAGCCGTCCTGCTTCATCTCGTTGATGATTTCGTTCACGATGGCGAGCAGATCTTCATTGCCCTTCGCGACGATCATGCCGAATTCTTCCGGAGCCGCAAGGCCCTGGCCGTCTTTCTTCAGCATTTCAAAGCAGTCCATGTCGTTCTTGGAAGCCAGCGCCATGGCGACCAGCTTGTCGATGACAACGGCTTCCAGCTGGCCGGCCTTCATGGCGACGACCGCGTCAGGAGCGTTGTTGTAGGATTTGATTTCGGTCTTCGTGTCTTTCAGCACGCCTTTGTTGATGGCGTCTTCAACCATCATGAAGCCCGTCGTGCCGTTCTGGCCACCGATCTTCTTGCCGGCCAGATCTTCCACGAACTTGATGGCGGAGCCTTTCGGGACGATCAGATACTGGACGGATTTGTCAAACACGTCGCTAAAATCAACCAGCTGCTTGCGTTCGTCCGTGATGGTGAAGCC
>JAEEGG010022261.1_pt1 | contig 12497 bp, 8 predicted proteins | sample 9134161 | NCBI WGS metagenome assembly JAEEGG01 (sample SAMN16246543, study PRJNA631951) | gut metagenome | biome: gut microbiome; feature: rumen; material: CR-attached | host: Bos | place: Iran: Karaj | collected 2018-10
TCGGCGATATGGACTTCAAGGTGACGGGTACTGCCGAAGGTATCACTGCCTTCCAGATGGATATCAAGATCCGCGGCATTACGCCGGAACTCATGCGCGAAGCTCTGGAACAGGCTCGTCAGGGCCGCCTGTACATCCTCGGCAAGATGGCTGAACTCGGCCTCGCCGCTCCGCGTCCGAAGGTTTCCGAGAAGGCTCCGACCATGATCAAGATGCGCATCCCGACCAACAAGATCCGCGACGTCATCGGTTCCGGTGGCTCCGTGATCAAGGGTATGCAGTCTCAGACGGGTTGCACCATCAACATCGACGACGATGGCAACATCGACATTGCCGCCCCGAGTGGCAAGGCTGCTGCTGTGTGCCGCCGCATGATCGAAGAACTCACTGCCGAACCCGAACCGGGCCGCAAGTACAAGGGCAAGGTCAAGACGATCCAGCCGTTTGGCGCATTCGTCGAAATCCTCCCGGGTCGCGACGGCCTCGTGCACATCTCCGAACTTGCCGACCACCGCGTCGAGAAGGTCGAAGACGTCGTTCACGTCGGTGACGAAGTCGAAGTGCTCTGCCTCGGTGTTGACCCGAAGGGCAAGGTGAAGCTTTCCATGAAGGCTCTGCTCCCTCCGAAGGCCGCCCCGGCTGAAGCTCCGGCAGAAGCCGCTCCTGAAGCGCCTGCCGCTCCGGAAGCACCGGCTGAAGCATAACTTCAATACAAATTCATAGGGAACGGTCGCGTGATGAACGCGGCCGTTTCTTTCTATATTGGAGATAAAGGAGGACTCATCATGAAAAAGCTTATTCCCATTGCGTTTGTCGCGCTGCTCGTCTCTTGCGGAGACGAAGATTCTTTCACGCATGTCCCTATGGTTTCGACCCTTGACGATTTGCCCGAATGCACCAGGGCAAATGACGGGGACAAGGCCTTCGTGGACGACAAGGATTCTATCTACGTCTGTAGCCAGGGTTCCTGGATTAACGAGGCGGATGTAGAACCCGAAGAGGAAAGTTCGTCGGGTACATCCGGCAAAGGCTCCAGCAGCTCGGGAAAGGGCGGCGCGTCCAGTTCCGTTAATTCCAGCTCGAGCAGCACCGCTTCCAGTTCTTCGCTCTGGTCCTCGTCTTCGGAAGAAGATATCCCCGGCAAGAAGATTTTCGGGGCGCATTACGGCCTCGATTACTCGGGCTGCGATCCGACTATTGCCGTGCGCGCGATAAACGAAAAGCTTGAATATACCGATACGGTCTCGTACACGGGGGAGATCGCCTCTTATCATGGAGAGTTCAAGGTCTGCGGATTGCCCGAAGATATCTCGTATGCGGAAATAATTGTTCGCGGCTGTAAGTACGCCAAAGAAGATGTTGTTGTGGAAGACACGGCCTATGTCAATCTCGATGGCCTCGATTCCCTTTTTGTCAGCAACGGCATGACGGTGCTTGCGGACAGGTTCAGGTACCTTGTGCAGGAAGAGGGTATGGCCTTCGCCGATGCAAAAAAGCAGACCGAATCGGAACTGCAGAAGGCCTTCTTTATCGAGGACCAGTTCCAGGATATGGAAAAAATTGACCTGCTGAAGGCCTCGACTGACGGGGAATTCTGGGCGGCCGCGATATCGTCTTACCTTCCGAAATTGACGAAATACTTTGTTTCGGAGGAGTTTGTCAAGGAGGGGACGGTCAACCTGAAAACCGATGCCGTCCTGGATCAGCTGCTGAAATCCAACTATGCCAATAGCTATCGCTATATAGGCGATATTTATGACTTTGCCAACAAAACGGCCTCGGAAGGCATCGTGGAGAAAATAGAGATGCTCATCGACACGCTTAGCGGACGTGGCGAGTGCAACTCTAGCCGCAAGGGCGAGGTCTTTAAGATTACGGAACCGCTTTCCAAACCGTATTACGTGACGTGCTCGGGGACGCAATGGTGGGAATCTACTTACGACGAGAAGGATTCCTATGCGTTGGAAAAGCCCTGCACTGCAGGAACTTTCGGTACGGGCTCTCTTTCGGGAAACGCCTTTTACTGCACCAAGAGTCGTGTGTGGGAGAATGCCACGGAATGGAACACGAATGTTCCTAGGGATGCATTCTTGAATCCTGACATTGAATACGGGACGATGACCGACCCGCGCGACGGCAAGACCTACAAGACCGTCACCCTGAACGGGAAGACTTGGATGGCGCAGAACCTGGATTTCCGCGAATACACCAACCAGAGCCTCGCTGATTCCACGTTGCTCGCGAATATGAATGGCTCGAAGGGCCGCGTGTGCTACGAAGACAAGACGACGAACTGCGATCTGTGCGGCAGCATGTACAGCTGGAGCGCGACGATGAACATCAATAAGGAATTGACGATCAACGATACGGATGCCGTTATGGCGCTTGTCAAGGAACAGCACCAGGGCATTTGCCCCGATGGCTGGCATGTTCCCTCGTCAGATGAATACAAGAGCATTTTGCCGGATAGTACCGGTAATCTTTCCGAAGATGCGGGAAAATTCCTAAGGTCTAGGATCGGTTGGGATCGTACATACTCGGATTCGCTCGGTTTCTCGGCGCTGCCTTGCGGAAGGCACTGGTTTGCCTGGAATTTGAGCAAGTACGTTTCGCAGCAAGCCGGTGAACAGGCCTACTTCTTTGCCCATACGGGAATCAAGCAGACCGAAGTCCGGATTCAGCCGCGTTCCTATGACATGGTGATTTTCTATAGCCGGCCGGCCGAATTCGATCCCTATCCGGACCACCATTACTCGATCCGCTGCGTAAAGAACGACTAGGCTTGATGCCCGGCTTAATCGCCGGGCGTTTTCGTATATACGGGGGAGGGTGTAACCCTCCCTAGTCTCATTTAGAGAATAGATGCTTAAACGCTGCGCCGATTCCCTGGGCCTTCATGTCGGACCAGAACGTAGTCGGGACGGCGAGCAGTTCGGCGATGGGGCGCGGGAACTTCTTGAAGATGTACTGCCTGCGCTTCATGCCGATGCGGATGTTCTCGGGGCGCCAGTTGCTGCCGAAGTGGTGGATGCTCACCGTCTCGTCGGCGGTGTTGATGGCTCCGTCCAAGAAACGCTTGGGGGAGAAGTACCATTCGGGCAAGATGTCGAGCCCGTTAAACTTGTCGCAGGCGTTCGCGAGGATCTGCGGGAGCACGAGCTGTTCCACCTTTTCTTCGCTATACTCGTAATGCCTTTCGGTGTAGTACTTGAGCGCCTCGCCGATGATGGGCGAGTTCTTCTCGGCGCCGAGGAACGACGGCTCGATGCGCTTGGAGCCGTTCTCGTACCCGAGGATGTACTTGCGGTCGAGCAGGTGGTTCGGCGACATCAGGAGCTGAACGTCGGAATCCAGGTAGATTCCGCCTTCGGTGTAGAGCGCGTACAGGCGGACCGCATCGGCGGCAAAGGCCCAGTTGCCCTGCTCCATGGCCTCAAGGATCCAGGGGATGCCTGTCGCCTTGGCCTTCTGGTAGTCCCAGAAGATGCAGTTGTAGTCGCCCAAAAACTTTTCCCAAGATTCCATGCACCTTTGAACTTTTTCCGGAAAAGGTTCGTTCGATAGCCAGCAATAGTGAAATATCTTAGGGATCATAATTAACTCCGTCCTTACACCCTTATTTTAACATTTTTTTTGTCAGGTGGAACATCTTTTTTACAATTTTATATGAAAAATTGGCCGTAAAGGCGGGCGAGACTCCGTTTTTGTTATATTTTGCTTGCAAGGAATGTTATGGGACAATTATTGCTGACATTGGCGTTTGCTTTTTCGATAGTGAACTTCGCTGTCTTTTTGCTCCTGTTCCGCAAGCAGAAGAACAACTACATGTTCTTCACCTTCGTCGCCGTCATGGTGAGCTGTTTCGGGCACTGGCTCCTGGGATTTTCGGAATCCGTGGACGGGGCTATCCTTTCCAACAAGATCAACTACCTCGGTTCGGCGTTCCTGCCGATGCTCATGTTCTTTACGCTGGCCGAGGTCTGCCGCCTGCGGATACATCCGGTCGTGCGCGTGTTGCTGATAGCGTTCAGCTGTTTTGTCCTGTTCCTCTCGTTTACGGTCGGCTACAGCGGCATCTACTACAAGACAATCGAGTTCGTGGTCCAGAGTGGCGCGGGCAACTACGTGGCGACCTACGGCTGGGGTCACGACGTGTTCAATGCGATGATTGTCCTGTTCGCGATCCTCGATGTCGGGGTTATCGTGCATGCCTGCCTCATGCGGCGGGTTGTCTCCCTCAAGAATATTTTTGCGATGTTCGCCCTGCAGCTCGTGACGGTCTCGTCGTTTGTCATTTCGAGGCAGATGGAAAACGACATGCTCTGCATGCCCTTCGTGTACCTCGCCGACCAGCTGGTGCTGCTCTATATCAGCATGAACGTGAAGTGGTACGATATCGCGCGGAGCGTGATGGAGGCTCTCGAGAAGGACAACGGCAACGCGTTCGTCTCGTTCACGCCCGATGGCGAGTACCTCGGCTGCAACGAGATTGCGCTCAAGTTCTTCCCGAAACTCGCGGAATGCCGTGTCGACGTGAATATCCCGGACACCCACGAGATGGGGCGCGTCCTCAACCCCCTGCTCAAGCAGTATGTGAGCATGAAACTGAAGACGGCGCTCAAGTTCTGGTACGGGAACCGCCACTTCAGGTGTTCGGTGCGTTCGATTCCCCTGTGGAACGTGAAGGAAATTTGCCTTTTCCGTATCGAGGACGATACGAGCGTGCAGATGTACGTGGAGACGCTCGGCAAGAGCCATAACCAGCTGGTCAAGGTTGTCGAGCAGAACGCCCAGGCGGTGAGCGCCATCCAGGAACAGATGATCGTGGGCATGGCGAACATGGTGGAAAGCCGCGACGGCAACACGGGCGGCCACATCAAGCGCACGAGCCAGGTCATCAGGATCCTTGCGACCGAGATGCGCAAGGACATGGCCTACGGCCGTACCGATTCCTTCTTCGATGCCCTGATTTCTGCAGCCCCGATGCACGACCTCGGCAAGATCGCCATCGATGACGAGATCCTCCGCAAACCGGGGAAGTTTACCGATATCGAGTACGAGCAGATGAAGACGCATGCCGAGAAGGGCGCCGTGATTGTCGAGAACCTCCTTACGGGTATCGAGGATCCGTTCTTCGTTCAGCTCTCGAAGAACGTGGCGCATTACCATCACGAACGCTTCGACGGCACGGGCTACCCGCAGGGCCTCAAGGGCGAGGAAATCCCCGTGGAGGCGCGCATCATGGCGGTCGCGGATGTCTACGACGCGCTGGTGAGTAGCCGTTGCTACAAGGACAGCATGTCGTACGAGAAGGCGGGCGAGATTATCCTTTCCGGGATGGGAACCCAGTTCGACCCGGTTCTGCGGAAGTATTTCGTGAATTGCGAGGGTATGCTTCGCGATTACTACAGGACGGTGGAGCACTAGCGTATGGGAATCATGGTCGTTTCTTACTTGGTGCTTGTGTGCGTGGTCTCGTTCCTGAACCTGTTCGCGCTTATCCTCCTGTACCGCAAGCAGCTGAATTTCTATTTCGCGTCCATCTTCGTCTCCGTATTCGTGGCGAATCTCGGCTACCTGGCGGGCGCCCTTTCCGAGTCGAGGGAGACGGTCATCATCGCGACCAAGCTCTGCTACCTGGGCTCGGTTTTCGTGCCGATGTTCGAGTATTTCATTATCCTGCGCATTTGCCGTTTCAGGTTCCCCGACTGGGCGAAACTTTTGCTCGGACTTCTGTCGGTCTCGGTGCTCGTTCTCGCCTGTTCCATCGGCCATAGCGAAATCTACTACAAGACGGTCACCTACACGCACATGTACGGGGTGGGCTATTGCTCCTGCGAATACGGGCCTGCGCATATCCTGTGGAACGTGGTCCTGGTGGGCTACACCCTTGCAAATATCGTGGCCATCGCGTATGCCGCCCGCACGCGCATCAACGTGAGCTACAAGAACCTGATTGCCATTGCGTGCATGACGTTCATTTCCATTATTTCGTTCCTCATCTCCCGCAGGGTGGGGAGCGACACGATGGTGGTGCCGACGGTGTATGTCATCGACGAGTTCATCCTCTTCTTCGTTTGCCTCCGCGTGCGCATGAGCGACATCTCGGATTCCGTGCTCGAATCGCTCGAGGCCGAAAACCAGAACGCCTACGTGGCCTTCTCGGACAAGGGAATCTACTTCGGCTGCAACGATATCGCCTACAAGTTCTTCCCGGAACTGAAGGAATTCCGTGTGGACGCACCGATGCCCGAGAACCTTGGCATTTCCAGGAGCTTCCGCGACCTGATGGACACGTTTGTCAAGCGCGAGAGCCTGAACGACTATTACTTCGCGTATGGACAGCGCAACTACAAGGTGAACGTCCGCAAGATCTACCGCAACAAGATTTCGCATGTCGTGCTCTTCCGGATCGAGGACGAGACCAAGCTGCAGCGCTACATCCAGAAGCTCGATACGCACAATACGAAGCTCAAGGATGTCATCAAGGACAACGACAGGCATATCCACGCCATCCAGGAACAGATGATCGTGGGCATGGCGAAGATGGTCGAAAGCCGCGACAGCAACACGGGCGGCCACATCATGCGCACGAGCGGGATTGTCGCGATTTTTGCCGAGGAACTCCAGAAAGATACGGGGTTCGGGCGCACCCGCGAATTTTACGACGCGCTGATTGCGGCGGCGCCTATGCATGACCTCGGAAAGATTGCGATTGACGACAAGATTTTGCGCAAGCCCGGCAGCTTTACGCCGGAGGAATTCGAGGTGATGAAGACGCATGCCGAGAAGGGGGCTGCCATCGTCGAGAACCTGCTTGCCGAAATCGAGTCTCCGGACTTCGTGGAAATCGCGAAGAACGTGGCCTGCTTCCACCACGAACGCTTTGACGGCAGCGGCTACCCGTATGGCCTTTTCGGGGCGAACATCCCGTTCGAGGCGCGCATCATGGCGGTGGCCGATGTGTACGATGCACTGGTGAGCAAGCGCTGCTACAAGGACCAGATGTCGTTCGAGGATGCTTACAATTTGATTATGGATTCCATGGGCTCGCATTTCGACCCGAGGCTTAAGCCCTGCTTTGTCGCATGCCGCGAGAAACTCGAACATTATTACCGGACAAGCCCCGGCTGGGAGTCCATCGAGAAGTAAAAAGTTGCTAAATTTGGGGGCATGACCAAGTTTAGCGAATTCCCGTATGTTGCCGACCGCTTTAATGCCGTCCGCAGGGAAACTGTACAAGTCCGCGTTGGCGAGGCTTTGATAGGGGGCAACGCCCCCATTTTAGTTCAGTCCATGACCACGACAAAGCCCAAGGACGTCGAGAAGACGGTGGCCGAGACTTTAGCGCTCGCCAAGGTGGGCTGTGGCCTGGTTCGCATTACCGCCCCGACCTTTGCGGATGCCGCTGGCCTCGAAGAGGTGATGAAGCGCGTGCGTGCCGCTGGCTGCACCGTTCCGGTTTCCGCCGACATCCACTTCCAGCCGAAGGCCGCGTTCGAGGCGCTCAAGTGGGTCGAGAAGGTCCGCATCAATCCGGGCAACTTCGTGGATACGGGCATTTTGACGCTTGACCAGCAGACGGACAAGTCGTTCGACGAGGGCAAGGAGAAGGTCGCGGAGGCCTTTACGCCGTTCGTCCAGGAGGCCAAGCGCCTGGGACGCGCCATCCGCATTGGCGTGAACCACGGTTCGCTCTCTGCCCGCATGATTTATCGCTACGGCGACACGGTGGAAGGCATGGTGGAAAGCGCCATGGAATACCTGGCCGTGTGCGAAGCCGAGCATTTTGACCAAGTTGTTTTAAGTTTGAAGAGCAGCAACCCGCGCGTGGCGATTGCCGCCTACCGCATGCTCGCCGCACGTATCAAGCAGGAAGGCTTCAAGCCGTATCCGTTCCACGTGGGCGTGACGGAAGCGGGTGCGGGTGCCGACGGACGACTCAAGTCGGCCGCGGGCATCGGCGCACTCCTGCTCGATGGCCTTGCCGATACGATTCGTGTTTCCCTGACCGAAGATCCGGTGGCCGAAGTCCCGGTGGCGCAGGAACTCATCAAGGCATGTGCATTGCCTTCTGCGCCGGTTGCATACAACGTGCCCGTCTTCGAGAAGGACCCGTACCATTACGAACGCAGGGCGACGACGCCTGTCGCAATTTCCGGTGTGGAAATCGGTGGCTCTAGCCCGGTGAAGGTCGGCGTGAAGGCCGATGCGATTGCACTTACCGGCGAACGCCGCAACGCGGAATTCGCGCTGCCGAGCCTTTCTGATAAGCCAATCGTGGAATTCAAGGACGCGATGGACATCGCGGGGTTCGCCGCGAATCCGGCGAGCGTGCCCGCAGGTTCCGTGTTCTGCTATACCGGCGCCGAGATGGTCGCTGGCGTGCGCGCCCTTGCTGCAGCATTGGATGCCGCAGGTCGCCAAGACCCGATTTTGCTTTACGCCAAAATTGGTGACTCCGAAAAGGAAACGCTCCGCGTCTCCGCTGACATCGGAAGCCTCGTGACGGATGGTCTTGGCGATGCCGTCGTTATCGACGGCTACAAGGGCGCTAAGGAATGCGTCCTGCTTGCATTCGACATTTTGCAGGCAGCCTACTGCCGCCGCAGCAAGACGAACTTCATCAGCTGCCCGAGCTGCGGCCGCACCCTCTACGACATCCAGCAGGTGATGGGCAAGATCAAGGCCCGCTTCGGTCACCTCTCGGATATTTCCATCGGCATTATGGGCTGCATCGTGAACGGCCCGGGCGAGATGGCTGACGCCGACTTCGGCTACGTGGGCGGTGGCCCCGGCCGCATTACCTTGTTTGAAGGCAAGACGGCGGTCAAGAAGAACATCCCCGAAGAGGACGCTATCGAGGAACTCGTGAATTTGATTAAGGAGCGCGGTCGCTGGATTGATCCGTAACGCGCCTTTCAAGATTTTAAACATTAACAAAGGACATAAAAATGGCAACTATTAAGACGATGAACAACATTTCCAAGAAAGGCTTGAGCCTGTTTGGCTCGTTCTACCAGGTTTCCGATTCTATCGAAAATCCGGATGCCATCTTGGTGCGTTCCGCCCAGGTTGATACCGACAACTTTGACGGCCTGCTGGCTGTCGCCCGCGCCGGCGCTGGCGTGAACAACATCACCATCGACAAGGCTTCTGCGAAGGGCATCTGCGTGTTCAATACGCCGGGTGCAAACGCCAACGCCGTTGCCGAACTCGTGATGACCGTGCTCGGCATGGCCGTCCGTAACGTGGACAAGGCCGCTGCTTGGGTCAAGAACCTCGACACCACCGACCCGGACCTCGCAAAGACCGTCGAAAGCGGCAAGAAGAAGTTCGCCGGCATGGAACTCGCTGGCAAGACTCTCGGCGTGATTGGCCTCGGCAAGATTGGCGTGCTCGTCGCTAACTATGCCCGTTGGAAGAACATGCGCGTCATCGCTTACGAACCGTATCCGAACGCAAACAACATGCATGAACTTTCCAACAAGGTCGAAATCGCTGACCTCGACACAGTGATTGCAAATTCCGACTTCCTCACGGTTCACGTTCCGTTCATCAAGGGCGTTACCGAAAACTTGCTCAACCGCAAGAACCTCGCCGGCTTCAAGGGCAGCTATATCATGAACTTCGCCCGTGGCGGCATTGTCGAAATGGATCCGGTGAATGAAATGCTCGCTTCCGGTTCCCTCCAGGGCTACCTCTGCGACTTCCCGACCGCAGACCTTATCAAGAACGACAAGGTGACTTGCTTCCCGCACCTCGGCGCCTCTACCGAAGAAGCCGAAGAAAACTGCGCCGTGATGGCCGTCGAAGAATTGAAGGATTACATTGAATTCGGTTGCGTCCGCAATTCCGTGAACTTCCCTGCCCTCGTCGATCACCCGCATGCCGGCGTCAAGAGCCGCGTCGTGGTCATCAACCAGGACGTCCCGAACATGATTTCCGAAATCACGAAGGTGTTCGGCGCCGAAGGCATCAACATTGCCAGCTTCTCCAACAAGAGCAACGGCAAGATCGGCTACAACCTCGTTGATGTGGAAAGCAAGGTTGATGACTCCATCATCGAAAAGCTCTCCAAGCTCGACAAGGTCATCAAGGTTCGCGTGATCCACTTCTAATTCTAATTTTCGTACATCTTTTCAATTTCTTCGGCGTATCGCTTTTCTGCAGCGGTGCGCCGAATTTTTAATGTGGGCGTCAAAAGCCCCGATTCTGTGGTGAGTTCGTCACCGACCAAAGTCCATTTGCGAATTTGTTCCCAATGGTTCAGTTTCTTGTTGATATGCTCGATATGGCGCTGAATAGAAGCGCGGATAATCGGTGATTCCAGAGCGTTCGCAATGGAGTAGTTCTCGTTTTGCGGCTTGAGCATGCGGCGGGCGCCAACAGGATTTAGCCAAATGATGGCTGAAACGAATTTATGGTCGTTCGCGATGACAAGAGCCTGTTCTATCAGTGGATGGCGTATGATTTCAAGTTCGATGGGGTTTGGACTAACGTATTTTCCGGTGCTAGTCTTCAAGAGTTCCTTGATGCGCCCGGTGAAGTAAAGATAACCGTCATCGTCAAAGTAGCCTTGGTCTCCAGAATGGTAGAATCCGTCTTCGGTGAAAATTTGAGCGTTCAAATCGGGGCGGTTGTGGTAGCCTTTGAAAACGCTTTCTCCGCGAACTTGAATTTCGCTGTTCTCGCCGATTCGTACGTCAAGATGGGCGATGGGTTTCCCGATGGAACCGGGTCTGATATCTTGTTTGCAATTTGCGGAAACGACAGGAGAACATTCCGTCATTCCGTAACCTTCAAAAACGGGGAGTCCGATGTTTAGCAAAAATCGTAAAATGGATTTGTTTAATGCGCTGCTGCCCGAAATGATCATGCGGAAGTTGCCGCCAACGGCATCGCGCATGCTCTTATAGACGAGCAAATTGAGAAGACGCTGCATTAGGCACGGGCGTTTATTCGGATCCTTTATTTTGGCGAGTTTGATTGCGTGCTTGATGAGTATCCGCTTGAGTCCCGTCGCGCGGTCGGCGGATGTCGTCATGCTTTCGTAGAGGCGTTCGAGAATGCGGGGCACGACAATCATGATGGAGGGGCGCACTTCGCGTAACATGCGCGAGAGATTTTGGGGATTGTCTCCGAAGTATATCGGGATGGCGCTGAAAATGTAAAAATAGACCGCCATGCGTTCGAGAACATGTGCTACAGGTAGAATTGTGAGACTTGTATCTTTTTTGCTGTTGAATTGGAACATCGGAAGCAAATTCTGAATTTGTACTAACATGTTCCTGTGCGTGAGTTCAACACCCTTGGGTTGTCCCGTGGAACCGCTGGTATAGATGATGCTGAAAATATCGTCGGGACTGATGGATTCTAGTTGCTTGTCGATCCATTTAGCTTGTTCTTTGTCGGCAAGAATCTCGCGCCCTTCTTCAATAAGTTCGTCCCAATAAATTCCGTTGGCAGGTAGGAACGAATCATTGTCAAGGCAAATGATTTTGTTGAAAATGGACAATGAGTCGAGGAGAGGTATGTCCAAGTCCTCAATGGAATTGATGACGAGAAACTTGATGTTGGCATCGCGGCTCTGGAATGCAAAGTTTTCGGACGAAATGTTCGGGAAGAGCGGCACGACGCATGCATGGTTCAGCTGGACCGCCATGTCGGCGATGAGCCAGTTGGGGGAACTTGGCGCAATGATTCCGACGCTTTCATTGTCTTTGAGTCCGAGGTCGCGTAAAGCTAGCGCCAGCGCCAAAGTGTTGGTCTTCAATGTTTTTTTGGAATACGGAGCCCACTCACCGTTGTTGCGGTGGTACCACCCCTTAAAATCGGCCCGGTCGCAGTTCGCAAGGAACATGGACGGCAGAGATGTAAATTGAAGATCCTCCATGTCTTTAAAATAACATTCTATTTTGCAATAGCTCAATTTTTTTGAAATTTTTCAGTATATTTTGGATATGCTGAAGAAATTAAGTGATTACGAGAAAGAACTTTTGAAGATGGTAGAGGCGGGGGAGCCTTTGACGGCGGAACAGCTCTTGTCGGTGCGGATGCATATCGGCTTTTTTCAGCATGAACGCCTGGTGCACGAACTTGTGATGATTTTATTTGCGCTATTGACTGTGGGCGGGATTCTTTTTGTGGTCGTAATGCCTGAAATCCCTGTGATGCTATTGGATGTGCTGTTTTTTGCGCTTTTGGTGCCGTACGTGAAGCATTACTACGGGCTCGAAAACGGCGTGCAGAGACTGTACGACGTTTATGAAAAGTTGGAAAAACTTTAGGGCTATCGCCCCATGCCCCTTTAATGCGGGCGGGGCCCCAGCTCGGAGTTGCGAAGGCCGCACGGGCCCCTCCCTGCACCCTCCCTATCCTTGGCCGACGCTTCCATTCTCAAAACGTTAACTTGTAATCCTTTAAAAAAAAATGGTTATCTCGCGTAATACCGATTGATGCAAAAAAAACAGCAAGTCCAGTGGGACTTGCTGTTT
>JAEEGG010022271.1_pt1 | contig 12494 bp, 10 predicted proteins | sample 9134161 | NCBI WGS metagenome assembly JAEEGG01 (sample SAMN16246543, study PRJNA631951) | gut metagenome | biome: gut microbiome; feature: rumen; material: CR-attached | host: Bos | place: Iran: Karaj | collected 2018-10
AGCGGGGGCAGGACTTGAACGCTGCGACCTTCGGGTTATGAGCCCGACGAGCTACCAACTGCTCCACCCCGCGTCGAGGTTGTCCCATATATAGAAAATTATAATGGATTTGGCAAGAGTGAAAAGCAGAGTATTTGCCGGAGTAAGCTTTTTTTATGCTTTTATCGCGGTTTTTGAGCGAATTCGCACTAGACGAATTTTTTCAAAATGTGCTTGCTGGCGTAGAAATAATCAATTCCGCTGATGAGTGTAATGGCCGTTATGATACCCATCACAATAATGGGGAACTGATGCCAAATGCTTTCAAATCCAGGAATCAAAGCACGTACAGGTTCGATTGCTCCAAGGAGAATTGCGACAATGCCAATACCTTGCAATGCAGTTTTCCATTTGCCACTGCGGCGTGCCGGCATAATGAGACCTTCACTTGCGGCGAGTGTTCGGAGTGTTTCCACGCTCGATTCACGGAAGTAAATCAAGGCGACCATCCAAACAGAAGCGTAACCCGTTGCGATAAAGCACATGAAAATTGTCATGTTCGAAATCTTGTCGCTGAATGGATCGAGGTACTTGCCGAGCGTGCTCACTTCACCCATCGAGCGGGCGAGCTTGCCATCCAAAAAGTCCGTGAGCATAAATCCAAGCACCATCACAAGCGCAAGAACTTTAAAGACGATGTTGTTGTTACTGTAATCCAAATCGTTATCGTAGAAGAACACCCAAAGGAAAAATGGCGTGAGCACAATGCGGCTCATGGTGAGCTGGCTTGCAATCGAAAGCGGCTTACGGTGTGCGGGGTCGCGGTAGTACCAGTAAGCGTACGCGGCGGTGGAGGCTGCAATGAGCAAAATGGAAATGACCATCATAATTTGTTGGTAATTTTCCAAGTTTAATAAGTACACGCCCATCGTAATTGTGACGGAAAGATTTGCAAGTTTGCTCCAGCGGCGCTTGCGGGGGAGTTGCTTCCCTTCGCGAAGCACTCCGAGCGAGAATAGCGTGTGGGCTATCAGTCGTCCAAGCAAGACGGCGCAACCGACACCGAGAATCTTTTCGGCACTTTCGTTCTGGATCAAGTCGCGGAAGAAAATGCTTGTCATCACGATGAACTGCAAGAACCCATCGATAGTGTTGAGCCAAAGTCGGTAATAGGGCTTTTCAATTTCCTGGCTCTTGAGCTGGAACAAGTTGACCCATCCCATGACAAGAGCAATACCCACAAAGGAACATGCCATCGTGGTCCAGTCTTTCCAGATGAAGATTATGACACAGACAAAGATGAGAGCACGCATGATGCTCCAAATGCGTGACCTTAAACGAACATCAGAAGTATTTTCTGGTTCTGTCATAAATTATTCTCCAACAGCTGCTTTGCATGGGTGCGGACCGTTTCGGAGGTCCCACCTAACATTCTAGCAATTTCTTCGATACGTCCGTTCTTGTCGAGGTCAATAATGGACGTAAATGTCCTTCCGTCAACCTCTTTCTTGCTCACGGCGAGCTGATTTTGGGCTCGACTTGCGACTTGATGCAAGTGGGTGATGGTGAGCACCTGGTGGTGCTTGCCCAAATTGCGCAGTGCATCGCCAATGCTATTGCCTGTTTCGCCAGAAATTCCGGAATCCACTTCGTCGAAAATCAGGAGCGGAACCTTGTCGAGTTCTGCCATGACGCTCTTGATGGCGAGCAGCACACGGCTGAGTTCACCGCCGGAGACTGCCTTTTGCAACGACTTTTCGCCTTCGCCCGGGTTCGGGGCGAGCAAGAATTCGATGCGGTCGGCGCCGTTTGGCGTCGGGTCTTGTTCGGTGATGCTCGTAAAGAATTTGGCTTTCGGCATGCCGAGGCTGTGCAAGATTTCTTGCACGGCCGAGTCAAAGCGCTGGGCTGCTTCTTTACGCTTCTCGGTGAGACTTGATGCCAAGCGGTAGGTCTCTGCTTTGTGGGCTTCAGCTTTGCGTTTGAGCTCATCGAGGTCGGCGTCGAGATTCTCGAGACTGTCGAGTTCCTGCTTACGTTGTTCGGTGAGCGCGATAAGCCCTGCCACATCGGTGCGGTACTTGCGCTTGAGTTTTTGAATCGTTGCAATTCGAGAATTGGCGCGGTCGATTTCGACGGGGCTCATGGACTTTGACGGGCGGAGCCTCTGCAAGTCCTTGCAAATTCCTTCGAACGGGTCTGCCACTTCGACGAGAGCATTCAAGTCTTCTTCGTAATGCGGAATCTTTTGCGCAAGACTGCGCAACTTGTACTGAAGGTTCTGGACCTGTTCCAAGATGCCGTTGTCGCAACCGATCAATCCTTGAATTTCATTCAGCAGGTTGTGTTCCGCTTCGCTCTTGCTTGCTACGTTGACCTTTTCTTCAAGCTCTTCTTCTTCGCCATCGCGAAGCGCCGCTTTTGAAAGTTCATCGTACTGGAATTTCAAAAAGTCCTTTTGCTGTGCCAGATCTTTGGCGTGCGCTTCAGTCTTTTGAATCTCGGCGAGAACGTTATTCCAGGCGTTGTAGCTTTTTGAATAGTTTATCAGCAACTCGTTGTTGCCCGCGTATTCATCGAGCATCTTTGCATGTGTGCGGATGTCGCGCAATAACAGCTGTTCGCTCTGTCCGTGCATCTGGATAAGCGATTCGCCAAGCTCCTGCAAATCCGAAAGGCTAACGACGGAGCCGTTTACGCGGGCGCGTCCTTTTCCGTTTTCAAGAATCTCGCGGCGGATGATGAGTTCATCGTCGTCATCGAGTTCCAACTTTGCAAGAATTTGTTTGACCTCGGGTTCATTCGAAATGTCGAATGTCCCTTCGATGACCGCTTTTTCTTCGCCTGTGCGGACCATCGACGCTTGCGACTTGTCTCCGCAGACCATGCGGAGCGCTTTCATCAAGACGGACTTGCCGGCGCCAGTTTCACCCGTGATTGCGGTAAAACCTTCATGGAACGGGACGCTAGCTTCGGCAATGAGTGTAAAGCTGTTTATTGTGAGTTGCTTTAACATGATTAATTTGAGCTACCTGAAATCCTAATACCTACTTCTCAAACTCAATAATACTTCTATAAATAGGTCTGCCTTCTTTGCGGTACTTGCGTTCGAAACCGGTCGTGATGCCTTCGGTGGGTTCTGCCGTATTGCGGACGAGCACCTTGCAAGTCGGATAGGCATCGAATGTTTCAAGCGCGATTTCGTTGTATTCCTTGTGGTCGGTACCCCAGTAGAAAATGCGCTTGCCCGGTTTTAAGCAACGTGCGACTTCATCGAGAAAGTCGGGGCGGAGCAAACGGTTCTTGTGGTGGCGTTCCTTTGGCCACGGGTCCGGGAAGTACATGTGGAAAGCATCGACAGTGTTGTCCTTCACGGCGTCACGCAAGAAGTAGAAAACGTCACCGCGCAACATGGCTGCATTGCCCTGAGCGACGATACCGCGCTTTTCCATGCGTTCGTGTGCAAATGCTGCCCACGTGAAGTCCCATTCGCTACCCATGATAAAGTAGTCCGGATGCTTCTCGGCGTAGTCCGTCATGAAGTTGCCCTTGCCACTTCCGATTTCGACTTCGATGTGTCCGTTTTCGTTCGGGAACATGTCTTTCCAGGAGAAGTCGAGCTTGTGCGGCTTTCCGTCTGGCGTCTTGATGGGCTTGCGGTCGCCATTCGTGCGGAACACATAATGCCACAGCGCCTTCATTTGCGGGTCCTGACTCAAGTCTCGGTAAAACTCCGGAATCACGACTTCCTTCGGAGCCTTTTCTTCTTCTAAAATTTCGTTGTTGATTTCTTCTGCCATGTTTTTGTTCCTATTAAACTTTACTGGATCCTTCGACTTCGCTCAGGATGACGCTGTTAAATAAACGCTATGATCCTTTCCTTAAACTTCTCCGGAATCGCCTTGTCTAGTATTTCGCGGATGTGCCTTTCGGAATACTTCATCGAGAAATGACTCAAGATGATTTTTTCGCACTTGATTTCATCATCAAGTTCATTGAGCGCGTGCACAATATCTTTCAAGTGGCTGTGGCCCTTCTTTTTGCTCATCGCCTCTTCGCCATCGTCGAGGAATGTGCATTCTGTAATCAGCACTTTCGATTGGAAAACTCGGCTGTTGTCGAGCAAGCTTTCGCCAAGACAGTCGCCCATAAAGCTCACGAGTGGGTCGTAAACTTCACGTGTGATTTCGACACCGTTTTTGCGGAGTTCGATAATTTCGGCGGGCGTTTTCCCGAGGAATTCGTCCTTGAGCTTCTTCTTGTAAAAGTAGAGCGTGCCGCCCATCGCCGGGATGGAATGCTTGACTTCGAACGCTTCGAGCGCGAGGTCCTTGCGGTATCTCAAAAATTGCAATTCGCCTGCGGTAACCGGTTCAATTTCTGGGTAGCGGAATTTCGCTTCGCCAACGCCTTCGAATAAAGCTTCTGCCTTGATCCATGCCTTTGCATTTTCGCTCACGCATTCGGGCATGTAATAAACGCTGTCGCGTTCCACGCCCATCATCTTGCGCAAACTGTGGTGACGCATCAGGCAGCGCGCGTGGTCGCCGTGCGCATGTGTCAGGAATACGTGGTTCAGGGGAATTGCCGAGAGCGGGCATTCGCCCATGTCAATGCAAAAATCCAGCTCTGGAATTTGGATGTATGTCGCCAGTCCGGAAATCGAAAATCCGGAAATAGGCGAGCATGGCGTATCGACGTGGATTTGCCGCAGAGCGTTGTGTATGTACTTGTTTTCGTTCACTTTTTTACCGCCCGATAATTTAGCAAAAAAGGAAATCAAAAAAATGACACTAAAAAAAGCAGCCCCTTAAGAGCTGCTAAAAAACTTGTTCGATTTATTTTTTATCGGTTCGAAACGATTCTATCGAATTCCGTGCAAGACATGGTTTCGATGTTCACACCCATAGCCCTGCTACGAGTCCTGTCGTTACCCTTCTTTTCGGGGATGCGGAAGCAGAAGTCGTACTTGTTGCCTCTGTCGGTCGGGATGCCCATCTTGAAAATGCGGAGGCGTTCAGAACCCTTAGGCGTAATTTCGAAGTAGTCGTAAGTGTTCTTGACGCGTTCGAGGCGCTTTTCCTGGCTGAATTCGAGTTCGTTCGTAATCGGGCCCTCGAGGTTGATCGGGAGGGAGTTCTGGAAGCGGAGCTCGAGCTTGCCGTTCGTTTTGACGATAGACGTTTCGGACGGCTTGATCAGGTAGCGTTGTTGAGGAATGTTCTTATACGCTATGTTGTGTCTGCTTGCCTTGCGCACGCCGCAAACTTCACGCATGTCGGGGTTAGCGACAAAGTCGATATCGCGGCAAATGGGGGGGAGGTCGGTCGGAACTTCGAGGTCTTCGCCGTTTTGAGCAGAGGAGCCTGCGCAACCAACCAAGAATGAAACTGCAAGGATGCAAGACGACAACAAAAATTTATTCTTCATGTCCTCAAATATAAGTTTATTATATGCTATTGCGGAAAATTTTTTGAAAATGAACTAAATAGATGTTATTTTCTGCATAATTTTTAAAAGTTGTAAATATTTGTTAACTTTTTCTTTGTGTTGAGGCCTTTGTACCCTTTGGAGTTTGAAAAAATATTCTATCTTTGGCGTTGAAATTGAGATTGGGGTCAAAATGAAGATCTACAGCTGGAACGTCAACGGTATTCGTTCCGTACTGAAAAAAGGCTTTGAAGATTGGTTCACTGCGACCGATCCCGATGTGCTTTGCCTTCAGGAAGTCCGCGCCGAAAAAAGCCAGGTTGCTGAAGTCGCAAGCCGTGAAGGCTATTATACCTACTGGAACGCTTGCAAGCGCAAGAAGGGTTACAGTGGTGTTGCCGTGTATTCAAAGATTGAACCGGATGCGGTTAATTACGGCTTTGACATCGAAGAATTCGATGAAGAAGGTCGTGTACTCCAGCTGGTGTTCCCGGACTGGGTGCTCAACTGCATTTATTTCCCAAATGGTGGTCAGGGCGATGACCGCTTGGACTACAAGCTTCGCTTCTACGATGCGTTCCTTGAAAATTCCAAGCAGTGGCTCGCCGATGGCAAGCATGTGGTGACTGTTGGTGACTACAATACCTGCCACAAGGAAATCGATATTGCCCGCCCCAAGGAAAACGAGAACGTGAGCGGCTTCTTGCCGATTGAACGCGCCTGGATGGACAAGTACGTCGAAAACGGCTTTGTCGATACGTTCCGCACGTTGCACCCGGATACCCGCGACGCTTATTCCTGGTGGTCGAACCGCTTTGGCGCCCGCGAACGCAATGTCGGTTGGCGTTTGGACTACGGCTTTGTCGATGCCGCCCTTATGCAGAATGTGGTAAGCTCCGAAATCTTAAGCGATGTAAAAGGTTCGGACCATTGCCCGATTTGCTTGGAACTCGAACCGCCGTTCCTCCCGATTCCCATCAAGAAGTCGGAAGATATTTAAGTCGATAAATATTTAAAGCTAAACGCAAAATTTAAAGAGCTTCGCTATCTGTGAATTGCGAGGCTTTTTTCTTTATTTTGTCTTGACAATCATCCAAGCTTCGTCGAAGTATTTTTCCGCTTCGCCCAAGTCCGTGAGGAATACCATGCGGTTTATTTCTTGCTTGTTCGGATTGATAACGCGGTTGTTCTTAAAGTCGTCATCCATGATTTCGAGGCTTGCCTTGTTAGGCGTGGCGTAGTTGATTGCCTTGGCGAGCTGGGCTCCTATTTTAGCATCGAGGATGTAGTTCATAAAGGCGTATGCGCCCTCGGTATTTTTCGCTCGACTGCTGAGCGTCATGGCATCAACCCACATAAAGCTGCCTTCTGTCGGAATGGCGTAATGCAGCGTGGAGTCTGTGTCAATGGCGTCCATGGCTTCACCGCTGAAGACGATGGCAGCCCAGTTGCTATCTGCAATTACTTTGTCCTTTCCGATGGCGGAACCGTCAAAGCCTGCGAAGTGCTTGTCTTTTTTCGCCTGCAAGATGTAGTCCACGGCCTTATTGAGCTCTTCTTGCTTGATGCTGTTGGCGTTATAGCCGACTGCCTGGAGCGCCATGCTGAGCATGGAACGGCTTTCGTTTAAAAGACTGAAATTACCTTTGGTGTTTTTTGCGTCAAAAAGCAAGGAGTAACTTACGCTATCGGGGTGGAATTTGCCTCCGCGGTAGAGTATGCCTGTAGTGCCCCAAAGATAGGGGAGACTGTAGGTGTTTGTCGGGTCGTAGGCTTGCCCTAAAAACTGCGGTGCCACGTTCACGTGGTTTGGAATCTTATTGGTGTCAATGGATGATATTAGCCCAAGGTGCACCATTTGCTGGATAACGACATCCGATGCAATGATGACATCGTATTTGCCGGAATCCGCCGTTATAAGCTTTGCGATCATTTCTTCTTGAGCTTCGTAAAGTTCCAGCTCCACATTGTAGCCAGTCTTGTTACGGAAGTCATCAAGCAATGCAGGATCGATATATTCGCTGTAAATCATTACCGTGACATTTTTTGTAGACATTGCATCTCCCTGCTTTTGAATGCAGGCGGTTATCGCAATTGCTACGAAAAGTGCAATAATGAAGATTGTCTTTTTCAAATTGTCTCTCAATGCCTAGTAATGATACGATAAACATAAAAAAAACTTATAACGTGAACGGCGTGTATTTGAATTTATAACAAAAAATCCTGACACTTTGTGTGTCAGGACTTTAGCCACTAATAACTATTGACTGATAACCAACGACTAACTATGCAGGTATTCGATGATGGCGTCGTGAATCGTGGTGAACACGCTGCGGAGTTCGTCTTCGTCTTCTTCCAAAAGCGTCACGCGGAAGCCCTTGAGGTCCGTGCAGAAGCTCGTGCTCGGCACAACGCAGATGCCCTTTGCGCCCAGGAGATAGTACACGAAGCGGTAGTCGAGATTCGTCGTCTTGCTGCACCATTCTTCGACTTTCTTCTTGATAATCGGATTGTCGATCTTCAGCGTCTGGTGATTGTTGAGCGTACCTTCGCGGAAGATGATGGTGTTGTAGAATGCACCGTAAGTTGGGTTGAAATAGAGCTCCGGAATGTCGGAGAGAATATCGTTAATGATCGCACTGCGGCGGCCAATCTTTTCGTTCAATGCCTTGCGGTGTTCCATGAAACGCTTGTCGCCGAGAACGCGCGGAATTGTCATCTGCGGGAGCGTTGTGGAGCAGACTTCCACCATCTTGGCGTTGTCGATAGCGCGGCAGAAGGCGTCGAACTGTTCGTCCTTGTCGCGGTTGTAGTATTCAGCCCAGCCGCAACGAGCGCCCGGCCACGGGTATTCCTTGGAAATACCCTTGAGCGCAAAGCCCGGAACATCACCGATGTATTCGGCGAGTGCGTAAGCGTGAGCTCCGTTGTACGTAATCTTGTTATAGATTTCGTCGCAGATGATGAACAGACCGTAGCGCTTGGCGATATCGACAATCTTCTGGAGGATTTCGAGCGGGTAAACCATGCCAGTCGGATTGTCCGGGTTCAGAATCAAGATGCCCGCGATGCTCGGGTTGTACTTCACCTTGTTCTCGAGTTCTTCGAGGTCCGGGTACCAGTGGTTTTCCGGCTGCAAACGATAAGTGATAGGAGCCGTATGGGCGTGGGCGGCTTCGGCAGAGCTATGCGTAGAGTAGGCCGGTGCCGGTCCGATGATACGGGTGTTCATCGAGAGCAGGCCATAGATGGTGGCGATAGCGTCACCGAGGCCGTTGAAGAACAGGATGTCATCGACGTTGATCTGTGCACCGCCGAGCTTGTTGTTTTCTTTCACCAAGAATTCGCGCGTTTCGAGCATGCCCTTGGACGGGCAATAGCCGTAGCTGCGGTTTGTGCGGACGAGGTCCACGACAATGTCCTTGATCCAGTCGGGAACTTGACATTTCTTTTCAATCGGGTCACCGATGTTTTCCCAATGGATTGGCAAGCCGAGTGCCTTGAGCTGGTTTGCCTTCTTCACGATCTCGCGGATTTCGTAAGAAAGTTCCTTAGCACCTTCGCTCAACAATCTTCTACGCATTTTGGACTCCTATAGCGGTTTCGAAAATTCTTTTTGCGCTGTAATTATAGCATAAAATTGTGCAAGAATTTTCGTTGTTCCTTGTGGTTAGTGGTTAAAAAGGGGGTAAATAAAAAAAGCAGCCTTTTGTGGGACTGCCCTTGAAACGTTTTGTCTGGATTTTAGCGCGATGCTTTTCAGATCTCAGTTTCTTTGGACAGCCCCATAATAGCTCGGGCTGCTGCCGGGCTTGCTGCAATCGCTTTCGCTGCGATGGTGTTCTGTCCAAAGATATTCATGTGCCAAAATATAGTTCTGGGGCTTACGAATGTCAAGAGAAAAATTTGTTGTAAATTTGTATATTAACATATATGAAAGAGAAAATGAGTTTTACATTTTTTGTTTTGCTTGGAGCAATGCTTCTTTTGAACGGTTGCTTTTATTGCGGTGACTATGAAGAAAAAGAAGATTTGGTTGCCTATACTTTTTCCGAAACATCCATTGCACTCATGGATTCTCTAAAAAATGAGTATGCCGCCAAGAATAAGTGGTCGACGTCCGAGGTCGAAAAAACGAAACCCTCGAAAGGCTATGATGACAATAAATTTGTGTATGATATGTATTGGTATAATAACAGCTCTGACCACAAAGGCGTTAAAGGAATTGTTCTTCGTTTTAATTTGTATGCTTGTACCCCTGACAATGATTGTGATTATAATTTTGTTATGGCCGATACAGTATCTCGCCTTATCATAGAACTTCATGGGTGTGATAATTTTACTTGCAAAAATACGAATCGCATTGTGGTACATGATTATGACTATCGTTATGTCCGCGCTTTTGATAAAAGTCAGTTTTCCATTACGGATGGCGGTGATTTCGAATATTCGACGGATGGCGATTGCACAGTCTATAAAAAACTGAGTTTTAACTTGGTCATCAATGGTGAAGATATCAAGATAAACTGGAACATTAAAGACGGCTACATTGACTGCACTTCCACAAAATGTCATCGAGTTACTGATTATTCTGTGTGGGGTTGATATGATGAAATTGCTTTGCTCGTTTGTTCTGTTGCTTGTGATGGTCTTATCTTTGGTGGGCTGCGATAGTGTTGATACTGTATATGTTGTGCCTTCGAATAATGATCCTTATTCTTTGGAAAATCGAGAATTGCGCATAGGTGTAGATTTGGATTCTTCCATGGTTTTGGTTGCTGCTTCTGTCGATGTTCTTGATGATTCCCTGAAAAAGATTCGCTCTGTGGAATCTCGCGCTATAGGTGGCTTTCGCCAATGGTATAAAAAGGATGGTTGGTCGTTTGAAGTTGCAGAACAAAACTACGAGTCTTCGTATTTAAAAGTTTCTTATACCTGCGTTTTGCCTAATGGCGATTCTGCAACGTTTGTGGATTATGTCGATATTGCGTGGGAAATGTATCCGACATTTTATTTAATTCAATCCTTGCGAAAATACAGGATAGAATCGCTTGTGAAAAAGGAAAAATTTCCGTTGTACACGGCGATTCGAATTGCTAATCGTGACTTGCTAGAATTCTTTTCGTTTAGCAGTGCACTTGATATCGAAAGTCAAGAGAAACACCTAGCTTGGATAAAGGAATATCCTTATTTGTATGGAGGCTATTATTTATCTGATCCTGATTTTCCTGATAATGTTGAAGCGATAGCCAAGGACTTTGATCGAGTCTTGACTAAAAACAAAAAAGTATCTGCTTTGGATACTGTGAAAATGGTGGATAACGCCTTGTTCAGTGGACAGACGGACATCCTTTTCCGCGATTCACATTATTGGTCAGCCTATGGCTTTCCTTATTGTGATTCAACACGTAGAGATAGTGTTGTTTTTAATAACGTAAAAGAAAGCTATTACAAGGATTCACTTTTTAAATGCGATGGTCGTGCATGGCGTAAAATAGGACCTCGTTCTAGTAGCAGTTCGGTAATGAGTTCGAGTTCAAGTTCTATTAAATACTCTTCTTCTTCCTCCAGTAGCGAGCGTGTTTGCGAAGAAGATTCTGTGCGAGTTGATGATGATGGCGATTATTATGTATGTGTAAGAAATTCATGGAAATGGATGGATCGGGATAAAAAAATAGCCTATATTGGAAAATTTTACGAGGAAAAGTATGGTTCTTGTCAAAATAATCCTTGGAATAGGTCTTTAGTTTATATGTACGAAGTAGATGGATTTATGGGGTGCGTCCAAAAAGAAGGTGAATTTGCTCCCGATGTGATGCTTGTTGATTGCTGTCATTCCGTGGATAGTATTGAAAGTGGCCGTTATAAAGATTCGGTAACTTATGAATTTAGTGATTATGGCTTTAAATGGGAATTTGATTGGAATGTAGGCGGTTCGGAATGGAATGTCCGCTCTCTTTGGATTGATGGTCTCGAATATGCCCCTACGATGTCCAAGAACGGGGAGAATTTGCTTTTGTTTGTCACTCCGTTTGATTGGAACTTGCCTTATAATGTTTTGGTGGATTCGCTTTTTGACCTTTCCGAGAACGATAGAGCGTTGATGAATGTGATAGAGAACTATTATACACGCTATTATTCTGATTATCATCCGCTTGTAAAATGGGAAGATGCTTTAGAGAATTGCCCGAATGGTTTTGAAATTCCAGATACAACCTCGCTTAGATATCATTATGAGCATAATGAAAATTCGAGCTATTGGTATGAAGGTGTATTTATGAACTTTAATAAAGACCATGTCACGTATTTTTGGACTTCACAAAAAGTAAACGACACCACAAGAATTTGTGGTCGTCTGCTATATATGCATGGTACTGGAAAAACTGAAATTGATTTTGTTGAATGTCCTGTTGATGCCGGCGTGGTGCAGGCCGTTTACAGTCGCCGTCTGTTGGCAGGGAACCGGTCGTAGTACCGTTTTTTGTCTTCGTACATGCGGGCGTCGGCTTCGTGCATCGCAATGCGGATATCGCCACCGTTTGCATCGTAGTAAAACCCGATGGCAAAACTGACCTTGCCCGGAATCATCGATTTTTCACGGAGTGTTTTAACTTTAGCTTCGAGCTCTTCTTTCGACTTGTCGAGGGCGATAATCAAGAACTCGTCGCCACCTGCGCGGTAGAATTCGCAACCGTCGAACGTGAATTTTAAAAGCTGTGAAGCGTCTTTTAAAAGCTTGTCGCCAGCGTCGTGGCCTTTATTATCGTTGACTGGCTTGAGGCCGTTCAAGTCTGCAAAGATGATACCGAGCGACTTGTACTGCACTTCGCCATTCAAGAACTGCGTCACGCGATTGTTCATGGAATTACGGTTCATGACGCCAGTCAAGAGGTCCATGCTGCTGAGTAGTTCTAGCTGGTTCAAAAGCTGGTAGTTCGCAATTTCCGAGGCGACAAAAAATGCCGAAAGCTCAAGTGTTTCACGTATGTAGAGCGTGTTCGACGTGTCGAAATTCGTGGCCCAGAAAAAGCCTAGAGTAAGGCCGTTGTATTCGAGTGGCAAGAGGACAAGGCTACGGACGTTAG
>JAEEGG010022274.1_pt1 | contig 12492 bp, 11 predicted proteins | sample 9134161 | NCBI WGS metagenome assembly JAEEGG01 (sample SAMN16246543, study PRJNA631951) | gut metagenome | biome: gut microbiome; feature: rumen; material: CR-attached | host: Bos | place: Iran: Karaj | collected 2018-10
CTTTTTCTGTAATTTTGCGCCCGCAATTTATAGCGAATCTAAAAATAAATATTATAATGGCAGATACAAATTTTTCAAATGGTGCTCCTGCTGCAAACGAGCACAGTCAGAATGAGGCTTTGGTCCTCAAGTACAAAAATGTGATTGTCATCGCTCTGGTGGCTTTGATCGTATTGGTAAGCGCTGGCTTCTTCTATAAGAGCTACTCTGCTGACAAGTTTAATACTGCAAGCACAGAGATGTCAAAGGCTCAGGAGTATTTCAGCAATGCTATTGCTCAGGGCGACACTGTGATGTTCCAGAAGGCCCTGAATGGCGATGGCGCTAACGAGGGTTTCATCGCTTTGGCTGAAGAGGGTGGTAAGGTAGGTAATCTGGCTAACCTCTACGCTGGTCTTTGCTATGCTCATCTGGGTCAGATGCAGGAGGCTGCTGCTTATCTTGAAAACTACGATGCTGCTGACGACGCAATGGTTTCTCCCGCTGCTGTTGGTGCTTTGGCTGATGTGAAGGCTTCTCTGGGTGATCTTGATGAGGCTGTTGAACTTTTCAAGAAGGCTGCAGACAAGGCTGACAATAACACACTCTCTCCTCAGTTCCTGATCAAGGCTGGTGAGATTCTGGAGAGCCAGGGTAAGAAGGAAGATGCTTTGAAACTCTATGAGCAGATCAAGGCCAACTACTTGAACTCTATGGAGTTCGGTAAGATCGATGCTTATATTGAGCGCGTAAAATAATGGCTACCGCATTACATAATCTGAGCGATTACGACTTCAATGCCGTACCAGATGCTTCGAATATGATATTCGGCATCGTGGTGGCAGAGTGGAACCCAGAGATTACGGGTGCGCTACTGGAAGGCTGCGTGGCTACGCTCGAAAAACATGGTGCCCTGACAGAGAATATCCATGTGAAGACCGTACCTGGTTCGTTCGAACTGATTTACGGTGCTCATCAGATGACACTTAACGACGGCTATGATGCTGTCATCGTACTTGGCAGCGTGATTCGCGGTGAGACACCTCACTTCGATTATATCTGCGAGGGCGTCACAGCAGGTATTGCACGCCTGAATGCCACAAGCAATATCCCTGTCATCTACGGACTGCTTACCACCAACGACCTGCAGCAGGCAAAAGACCGTGCCGGAGGTAAATATGGTAACAAGGGTGATGAATGTGCCGTTGTCGCTATTAAGATGGCGAAGTTCTAAAAACGACGAATAAATAAGAAATAAAGCCGAAAGTTTTGTACTTTCGGCTTTTTTCTTTAACTTTGCTGCCCGAATATCAGAGATACCCAATACCATTAACTTCTTTATAATAATGAAATACGGGAAAAACCTAATGAAAGCCTTCGTACTTGTCGTTCTGACAGTCTTTGTTATGTCGTGCCAGAAGGACAAGGAACCACAGACAGCCACCAACGATATATACGAAAATGTTATTGTAGGCGTGAAAAGTAGCTTGTCTAACTCAGAGTTTATTGACAGCTTGTATGAAGCGGGAGGCCTCTCAGAAATGGGTAGAAACTATTTCCAAGGCTATGTGCAGATGTATAAGTTAGCTAACTACGACTCGGCTGTCGTACTCTATCAAAAGATTCTGGATGTTGACACCAAGAATCGCCAAGACCGTCTCTTTCAGATATTAGCGGCTTCCGATATCGTCATTCTGCGCGACTATCAGGGGTTCACGGAGAGCATGATGATGACAGCAATGGAAACAATGAAACGTTTCTCGTTGGAGGAGGCTTCTGCAGATCAGGCAGTAGCGGGGTCTTATTTACGTATGCAGGCTAACTTGGGTAATGGGTTTAACCTGCTGGGAGATTATGAGGAGGCAGAGAAAAATTTTGAAGCGTGTTATCAAGCTGGCAACCAGCTCACAGAACGCGTAGAAAGCCTTACTCCGTGGCTGCAATATCGCTTGCAGATTATGGATATTATCATACGCTCGGAAATGAGTCGCGAGCATTGTGAAAAGACGCTGAAATGGGTTGAGCGCGATGAGAAACTGATAGCTCAGTATGAATCGATGCCCGATGTCAATCGTTATAATCTGGATGCGATGCGTGGCACTTTACTCATCAGCAAGTCGAGAGCACTGCAGTTGCTGGGGCGCGAACAGGAGGCTGCCGAGGCTTTCGAGGCTTATCTGCAGACAGATGCCTCTCATTCGCCCATTGGTTTGATGAACAGTGCCGATTATTTGATACCTGCCGGTCGCTATCAAGAGGCAGCCAAGGGACTTGAGAGTCTGGATGTAGTTGTGGCGCAATTCGGGATGGATATGTCGCTTGATGTCATTCAGACCTACTATTTGTCAAAGTTTGTATCCAATGACAAGGCGGGGCTTCGCGACTCTGCCTATGCTGTTTCCAAGAAGATATGTCTTGCCCTTGATTCTGCCATTGTGCACTATAAACGCAATAAGTCTGCCGAATTAGCTGCCATCTACCAAACGCAGCAGAAGGAGCAGATGATTGTGGAGCAACATTCCGAATTGATGCAGCAGAGGGTCGTAGGCTTGTTGATTGCCATCGTCCTGCTGATTATCTTCTTCACGGCATATATCCTGCTTCGCCGTCAGTCGCAGCGCCGACTGGCTGCAGCTAATCAGCAGTTGGAGGAATCCAACCGACAGTTGCAGACCATGAACTTAGAGTTGCAGGAAGCCAACGATCGTGCTGAGGAATCCTCGCGTATGAAGACCAATTTCATCAAGCAGATATCCCACGAGATACGCACACCGCTCAATATTCTTGGTGGATTCACGCAGGTGGTCACTACCTCAGGAATGGAACTTGATGAGGCTACACGCCGCGATATCAATCATCAGATTCTGGACAACACTAACCGCATCACCGGTCTGGTGAATAAGATGCTGGAACTCAGTGATGTAAACAGTCATACAGTGATTGATCGGAGCGATGACACCACTGCCGAGCGCATTGCCCTCCAAGCTGTGGGAGATAGTGGGGTAGGGAATACCCAACAGGTGGCTTTCGATATCCAGATTGATGCCGATGCTAAGGAAAAACTGTTGCGTACCAATGTAAATCAGGCTGTGCGCGCCTTGTCTTTGCTGCTCGATAATGCCTCAAAATACACTAAGGAAGGCAGAATCTTACTGAAAGTATCGCTGCATGCTGACCATGATGTATCATTCATCGTAGAGGATACTGGTATCGGCGTGCCTGTCTCAGAGGCAGAGCATATCTTCGAGGAGTTTGTGCAGTTGGACGACTATAGCGAGGGAACAGGCATCGGACTTACCGTAGCCCGCTCCATCGTGCAGCGTTTGGGTGGCAATATCGTACTTGATACCACCTATTCTGATGGTGCCCGCTTCGTGATGACGCTACCGGAATAATCAGAGGCTGCTCCTCGCGGCACTTACCTTTTCCAAAAACCTGTCTTTGATTTCCCTCAAATCCTCTGTCAATATGCTATCGCATTGTTTAGCGATTTCTTCGGGCATCGGATATACGCATGCTGCGATGGCACCTGCCATAGCCCCGATGGTATCGGAATCACCCCCAACAGAAATAGCCAATCTAATTACCTCTTCAAACGAATTGCCTTCCAAGAAAGCAATGATAGCCTCAGGTGCACTACCTTGGCATGATACGTCAAAATAGTAATCAGGTCGTATTTCTTCAATCGTCCTGCTCAGATCATAGCCAAATGTCTCCTCCACATACGCCTTAATCTCAGCCTTCGATTTCCCCTCTTTGGCAAGAAACACACTTGCTGCTATAGCCTGTGCACCTTTCACCCCTTCTGGATGGTTATGACTTACCGATGCAGTAATGGCAGCCAGCGCTAAGGCTTCATCGAGAGTCTTTGCATACAAGCCAACAGGACTCACTCTCATGCCAGCCCCATTGCCCCAACTGTTATAGGGCTGCGGATCATCCTCATAAAGCCATCCCAAGAATCTCCCGCCATAGCCAGCGTCAGGATGAAGATGTCCTAATTCCTGCATACAATTGATTAAATACTGTAAAGTATGCGTTTTATCCTCCGTTAGCCACTTGGCTACAGCCAGCGTCATTACAGAATCATCCGTAAATCTGCTATTTTTACTAAACAATTCAAAGTCCGTAGACTTCGTATTTGCGAACTCATACACCGACCCGATGATATCGCCTGCCAGTGCGCCTAACATTTTTATTTCTCCCATAGTTTTTACTTCTTTTTGCAAAGATACAAAATTGAATCTTTGCCGCCAAACGATTCTCCTCCAAAAGGCTTGTGGAAATGTGATTATATTCTCTATACTACTAAATCATGAGATAAGTGTGGGCCCCTTGATTGTATTCTGTAATTTTCAAACTTCAAGTATCATAAGCAAGTTTCAACTCATCTCATTTTTTTCTTGCAAAACAAATAAAGCTTTATAATAACACTAAAAATGAGAGAAGGAACACCCCATGTCCAAGAAACCTTATGTAAATAAGCCATCACCCAAAAATAACGCCACGAATAGTTAAACTGACCAGGTACATTCAGGGGCCTGTCGCTTATCTCAAATTTCATAGGTCCCATTATGTCATTATGAAACAATACATACACAGCCACAGCAACAAAGTATATAGCCACCACCGCCTTTGCCCACATTGGCGACTTCCATAACAGAAATCCTACAATCACAAACGGCGGAAGTGATGTCAAAAACATATTAGTAGGCACATGAAGACACGTCGTCACAAAAAGGAGCAGATACAATACTACCACCATCAAGACAACACACCCATTCTTCAATCCTGTCCTCATAATAAAATACTTATTTAAAATATCCAGGTCATATTCAAAATGGCATATCTTCTTCGAGACCAAATGTTTTTATCAGCTTTTTCACCGTTTTATTCCTCATTCTGAAATCTATCTGAGGGACAGGTCTCGAAGCAATCGTAGCATCCTTCAGAATTACAAGTCCAGTTTCTTGCTGATAGTTGTAAATAGTAATTGAAAAGTATGCCAAACGCCCTGTTCATCCTATTTTTCCGACGGAATTTGAAGTTTTCGAATTGCTTTGGACAAATGGACTTCACCACTTAGAATTACAGGTGCATTATCAAAATTTACTATCGACTATAGGTGAAAACTCATAGCCATAATAGGTGCACTTGCCAAATGCCTCTATCTGATAGTCGCTTCCCGTCAGACTAACAATATCCTCTGCGCCATCATGCTCGAAGTCAAACACAAACTTCTTCTCTGTATCGTCGAATGTTATACCCCTTACATTGAATTTTGTCTCAAGGATAAAAAATGAAAAAGGAGCATTCCATTTTTTTTGTTGGATTTTCGTTTTGTATTCCCACAATATTTGCATACATTTGCAGCCAAATAATTTGGTAGAGAAGAAAGAGATGAAGACGAAGCGCGTTTATGTTTTCAAACGCTTGCCCCTGCGGAAGGATTATTACGCCATCTGCCTGTTTGGCTTTATCTTTTCCGTCAGGCCCCTGAGTCAGATTGAGGTGAACCACGAGTCGATTCATGCTGCCCAGCAAAAGGAACTTCTGTATATCCCGTTCTTCATCTGGTATGGCATAGAGTGGCTCGTTCTGTATATGAAATACAGGGATGCCACAAAGGCCTATTTCCATATCCGTTTTGAGGAAGAGGCCTACAAGCATGAGGCAGACCTGAACTACCTGAACAGCAGAAGACACTTTAGTTTTTTGAAATAGTAGCCTATATTACGAGTTATCCATCAGAAAAATATCCATCAAAATGCATATAATTCTTGGGAATTATGTATCTTTGCAAACGGAATACTAAAAACGAAAGAAAACTGACTGATGAGACTGATATCTTGGAATGTGAATGGATTGAGGGCTTGCGAGGGCAAGGGCTTCAGCGATATTTTCCGTGAGTTGGATGCTGACTTCTTCTGTCTGCAAGAGACGAAGATGCAGGAGGGACAATTGGATTTGCAGTTTGATGGCTACGAGTCCTATTGGAACTATGCCGAGAAGAAAGGGTATAGCGGAACGGCTATCTTCACGAAGCACAAGCCTCTGAGCGTGACTTACGGCATCGGTATTGACGAGCATGATCACGAGGGACGCGTGGTGACGCTGGAGATGGAGAACTTTTTCCTGGTATGCTGCTATACGCCAAATTCGCAGGACGGACTGAAGCGACTGGACTACCGCATGACGTGGGAGGATGATTTCCGCAATTACCTGAAGCGCCTGGACGAGAAGAAGCCTGTTATCCTCTGTGGCGACCTAAACGTGGCTCACGAAGAGATAGACCTGAAGAATCCCAAGACAAACCGCATGAATGCTGGTTTTACCGATGAGGAACGCCAGAAATTCACGGAACTGCTGGCTGCTGGTTTCACAGATACCTTCCGCTGGAAATATCCGGAACAGGTGACATATTCATGGTGGTCTTATCGTTTCCAGGCTCGTCAGAAGAATGCCGGCTGGCGTATCGACTATTTCGTGGCTTCCAATCGGTTGCAGCCGCAAATCGTTGATGCCAAGATACATACAGAAATCCTGGGTTCCGACCATTGTCCGGTGGAACTGGAACTGAGTATTTAAATAGACGGAACTCCTATCTAATCATTTTATCAGGCTCCCGAAAAGCATCGGGAGCCTTTGCTTTTATTTTTTTTGTACCGGAAAATCTTTATTTCACGTCGTGGAATAAATAAACCACGACGTGAAATACTTGTTCCACGACGTGAAATAAGTATTCCATGACGTGGTTTTATTTCTTTGCAGCGCAACAGCATGTTTTCCTACGCGCATCAAATAACTTTGCTAAGCCAGTAAATCGATTATTAAATGTGATTTTTGATAAATGTTGATGCGACTTTCGGTGAATTAGAAAAGAATTATTATCTTTGCACCTTGTAAACTAAAAACCATACAGGATATGCTAAATAACAAAAACAAAGCATTTGTTTATTTCATTTGCTCCGTGTCGGCTATGGGCGGTCTGCTCTTTGGCTATGACTGGGTAGTGATAGGCGGTGCCAAACCTTTCTATGAAGCGTTTTTCGGAATAGCAGGTAACACATGGCTGCAAGGCGTGGCAATGTCAACCGCCTTGGTGGGCTGTTTGATAGGTGCAATGGTGGCTGGTGCCTTGGCCGACCGCTATGGGCGCAAACCACTACTGACTACAGCAGCCGTACTGTTTACGGTATCCGCAATCGGTACGGGCCTGTTTGACGATTTCACCTTGTTTAATATCGCCCGCTTTGTTGGTGGCGTGGGTATCGGTGTGGCGTCGGCCCTTTCGCCAATGTATATCGCAGAGGTGAGTCCAGCGCATATCCGTGGTAGGATGGTGAGTCTGAATCAGATGACCATCGTACTGGGCATCCTGTCTGCGCAGATAGTAAATATGCTGTTGGCACGCGACAGTAGCGTAGCAGCAAACATGGCGTGGAACGTAGAGTGGGGCTGGCGCTGGATGTTCTGGGCCGAGACGGCACCCGCCGCGCTGTTCTTGGTGATGAGCCTGTTTATACCGGAGAGTCCGGTGTATACAAAACTTAGAACTGAGAGCTTAGAACTGAGAGGTATGAATACCGACCAAGTGCCCGATGCGAATCATCTAATCCCACCTCTCAGTTCTCACCTCTCAGTTCTCAGTTCACCAAAGTACCGCAAGGTCCTTCTTCTCGGCCTCGTCATCGCCGTTTTCCAACAGTGGTGTGGCACGAACGTGATATTCAATTATGCACAGGAGATTTTTACAGGGGCAGGATATGATGTGGACGGCATGTTTATTGATATCGTCATCACGGGTATTGCCAATGTGGCGTTTACATTCGTGGCACTCTATACCATCGAGAAATGGGGACGCCGCACGCTGATGCTGATAGGTGCAGGCGGATTGGGACTGATCTACTTGACTCTGGGCACCTGCTATTTCCTTGAGGTGAAAGGTGTGATGATGGTGGTGCTCGTGGTTACGGCTATATCTGTGTATGCCATGACGTTAGGACCTGTCACCTGGACGCTGCTGGCTGAGATATTCCCCAACCACATCCGTGGCGTGGCTATGGCTGTGTGTACCTTCGCCTTGTGGGTGGGCTGCTGTACGCTCACCTTCTCGTTCCCCTCGATGAACGCATCGCTGGGCAGCTACGGCACGTTCTGGATCTATAGCGCTATCTGCATGTGCGCCTTCGTGTTCCTATATAGAAGGTGTCCAGAGACAAAGGGAAAATCATTAGAAGAACTTGAAAACGAACTAACTAAAATATGATTAAAGCTTGGAGAGAAATTGTAACCATACCGACGTATGAGATCGGAAAGGCAGAGAAAAACCCGATATTCCTGGAGAAAAGAGTATATCAGGGATCGAGTGGGGTGGTGTATCCCTATCCTGTCATCGAGTCGATAGCCAATGAACCCACACCGCATGAGTGGAAAGTGGTGTTCCTGGAGAATGAGTATATCAAAGTGATGGTGATGCCCGAACTGGGCGGACGTATCCAGATGGCGTACGACAAGATCAAACAGCGCCACTTCGTGTATTATAACCACGTCATCAAACCGGCATTGGTGGGATTGACGGGTCCTTGGATCAGTGGCGGCATCGAGTTCAACTGGCCTCAGCATCACCGTCCGTCTACCTATCTGCCTGTTGACTGCGATATCGTGGACAACGAAGACGGCTCTGTCACGGTATGGGTGAACGAGATGGAACGGATGTTCCACCAGAAAGGTATGGCTGGCTTTACCTTAAGACCAGGCTGCGCTTACCTGGAGATTCAGGGCCGCGTGTCGAACCGCACGCCGTTGCCCCAGACCTTCCTGTGGTGGGCAAACCCTGCCGTAGAGGTGAACGATGCCTATCAGAGCGTGTTCCCGCCAGATGTGAATGCGGTGTTCGATCATGGTAAGCGTGCTGTGTCGAGCTTCCCCATTGCTACGGGTACCTATTATAAAATGGACTATTCTGCAGGTGTGGATATCTCGAACTATAAGAATATCCCCGTGCCTACGAGTTATATGGCAGTCAACTCGAAGTACGATTTCGAGGGTGGCTATGAGAACGATACCAAGGGCGGTATGCTCCACGTGGCCAGTCATCATTTCTCGCCAGGCAAGAAGCAGTGGACATGGGGTAATGGTGACTTTGGAAGAGCGTGGGACAGGAACCTTACGGATAGTGTCGGAACTGAGAACTTAGAGCTTAGAACTGAGAGGTATGATTACCCTCAGGGCGATAATGATGCCAGCAAATCTGATCATACCTCTCACCTCTCAGTTCTCACCTCTCACCTCAAACAGGGCTTCCGTCCTTACATCGAACTGATGGCTGGCGTCTATACAGAGAACCAGCCCGACTTTACCTGGCTGATGCCCTATGAGGAGAAACAGTTCGTTCAGTACTTTATGCCATATCGTGAACTGGGTGTGGTGAAGCAGGCCTCGAAGGATTTTATCCTGAATATTGAAGAGGGCGGGTATTTCAAGGTGCTGGCTACATCGAAGCAGGAGGTGAAGATTGTACTACGCAATAAACAAGGCGAGACCTATTATGAAAACGTGGTGACGATATCACCTGAGGAGGTCTTTGAACAGACGGTTGACGTCAAAGGCGCTACGCTGAACGACTTGGTACTTTCAATAACCAAGACTAATCATATCTCTCATCAGTCATCTCTCATCTGGGAAGCAGAACCCGATGATATCCGTCCTATTCCCGATGCTGCGGAAGCGGCTCTGTCGCCACAGGATACAAAGACCAACGACCAGCTTTATCTCACGGGCCTGCACCTGGAGCAATACCGTCATGCCACATGGAGTGCCCTCGACTATTATGAGGAGGCACTGCGCAGGGACCCCAATGATGTGCGTTGCCTGAACCAGACGGGACTGTGGTATCTGCGTCGCGGTCGTTTTGACAAGGCAGAGACCTATCTGCGCAAGGCTGTGAAGATCTGGCAGAAACGTAATCCGAATCCCTATGATGGTGAGGCTCTTTTCAACCTCGCCCTGACGTTGAAATACCAGGGTAGGGCAGACGAGGCCTATGGCCTGTTCTGGAAGTCTACCTGGAATAAGGCGTGGGCAGACGCAGGTTACTTCGAAGCCGCTTGTATCAGTGTGTCCCAGCAGCGTTACGACGATGCGCTCGACGAGTTGAACCGTTCCCTCATCTTCAATAGCTGCAACCACAAGGCTCGTGCGCTGAAGGCTGCAGTGCTGCGTCTGCTGGGTCGTCAGGAGGAGGCTCTGGCATGGATTGAGGACAGTCTTGCACTGGATCACTTTAATTACGGCTGTCGTTATGAGAAGTTCCTGTTGAAAGGCGATGATACGCTGAAGATGCTGATGCGCAAGAGTTGTGAGAACTACGAAGAACTGGCATTGGACTATGAACAGGCCGGACTGCATGATGAGGCTATGGCTATCTGGAAGATGGCGGAAGAGGAAGGTGCTGTGAGTCCGATGACCTATTATTATATGGGAAGCCTTGAGCAGGCGGAGAAACAACCAGCTGACTATTGCTTCCCCAACCGACTGGAGGCTGTCGTTGCCTTGGAAAGAGCAAAACAGCTGAATCCACAGGGTGCCAAGGCGCCTTATTATCTGGGATGCCTCTATTACGACAAGCGTCAGTATGACCTGGCCATAGAGAACTGGGAACTGTCGGCAAAACTCAATCCTGAGTTCCCCACCGTATGGCGTAACCTGGCATTGGCCCGCTTCAACAAGCAGCATAAGCCTGACGAGGCGGTGGCATATATGGAGAAGGCCTTCCATCTGGACGAGGCAGATGCCCGCGTGTTCATGGAGTTGGACCAGCTCTATAAGCGCATACAGAAACCTCATACTGAGCGACTGGCTTTCCTGCAGCAGTATCCCCAACTGATAGCACAGCGTGATGACCTCGTACTTGAGGAGATTACCCTGCTGAATCATCTGGGTCGCTATGAAGAGGCGATGCAGAAACTCGATGCCCATCAGTTCCATCCGTGGGAAGGTGGTGAAGGCAAGGTCAGCGGACAGTATCAGATTTGTCGCGTGGAGCTCGCTAAACAGGCGCTCGTACGTGGTGAAAAGGAGAAGGCCACGCAGTTGTTGGAGGAGTGTCTGGTGTTCCCGCCACATCTGGGTGAGGGCAAACTCTTTGGTGCACAGGATAATGACTTCCTCTATTTCCTTGGACGCTACGAGGAGGGTACGGCAGGTCCTACCGAACCGGCTGCTGCCATGTATTATAATGATGCGAAGCCCGATAAGATATTCTATGCGGCCCTGTGCTATCGCAAACTGGGTCAGGAGGATAAGGCGCGCGGCCTGTTCTATAAACTGGTGAACTATGGTAAACAGCACCTCTTCGACCATGTCACAATGGACTATTTCGCTGTGTCGCTGCCCGACCTGCTGATATGGGATGGTGATCTGGACCAGCAAAACCGTATCCACTGTCTCTATATGCTTGCCTTGGGCTATTATGGCTTGGGTGACAGGGCGCACGCTGAGCGTTATCTCAGGGATGTGGAGCGTGAGGATATCAATCATTTTGGTGCACAGATGTTGCGCTCGTTGATGAACATGTAAATAATAAGAAGGATATGAAAAAACTGATTTCACTGTCAGCGCTGCTACTGATGATTTGTCTGTCAGTAGGCGCACAAACCAAGACTGTTGCCGTATTGGGCGACTCGTATTCCACTTTCGAAGGGGCTATTCCTGAGGGAAATGCTATCTGGTATTTCAAACAGAACAACCCCAATCAGACGGATGTGAACAGCGTGGAGCAGACCTGGTGGTCGCTGCTGGCCAGTCAGAAGGGATGGAAACTGGGTATGAATAATTCATATAGTGGTTCTACCATCTGTAACACAGGTTACAACAAGGATGACTATAGTGACCGCTCGTTTACCAAACGTATGGACAACTTGGGTGAGAACCCCGATATCATCCTGATTTTCGGTGCCACAAACGACAGTTGGGCACATTCTCCTATCGGTGAATTCAAGTATGAGAATATCACTACAGAGGATCTGTGGTCGTTCCGTCCTGCTATGGCATATATGTTGAGCTGGATGAAGGAACATTATGCCAAGGCTACTATTTATTTCCTCTTGAACGACGGACTGAGTGCTGATATCACAGAGTCGTCAAAGACTATCTGTGAACACTATGGTGTGAAATGCATTGAGTTGCAGGGTATTGCTAAGAAGGCTGGACACCCCTCAGTGAAGGGTATGCAGCAGATTGCAGAACAAGTAGGACAGGTGATTGAATGAGAAAAGGACTGATTCTTTCTGCTCTCGCCATGCTGCTGGGTATTGGCGGTGTGCAGGCTCAGATGGTGATGGATTTGCAGGGTCCCTGGGACTTTGCCCTTGGTGATTCCGCACATTACGATGACTATGTGGTGCTGCCTGGCTCGCTGCTCACAAATGACAAGGGTCATGAGGTGGATATCCACACGCAGTGGACGGGCTCGCTCTATGACTCGTCGTATTTCTATAACCCGTATATGGA
>JAEEGG010022275.1_pt1 | contig 12492 bp, 6 predicted proteins | sample 9134161 | NCBI WGS metagenome assembly JAEEGG01 (sample SAMN16246543, study PRJNA631951) | gut metagenome | biome: gut microbiome; feature: rumen; material: CR-attached | host: Bos | place: Iran: Karaj | collected 2018-10
TAGAGCCGAACACATCGACGGCCACCGACAGTTGCAACGGCAGGTTGTAGGTCTTCGACCACGGGTAGTCGTCGAACTTGGCCAGCGTGCCCTGTGGCGAGAAATAGAGCGACGGCAGGTAGGCCATCTTGGCAGCCGTCAGCGACGCCTGGCTCTTCTCCACTGCAATGCGGGCGGAGTTCAGGTCGGTGTTGTTGGCCAGCACCTGCTCGATGAGCTGCTGGAGCAGCGGGTCGGTGAAGAACTCACGCCAGGACATCTGGGCGAGGGAAGAAGACCCTCCCCCGGTCCCTCCCTGTATGGGAGGGGAGTAGTTACCTTTGACGTTTGGCAGGGTGCCGAAGACATTGGCAGGTGCTTCAGCCTTCTGCTCATACTTGTTATATAGTCCGCAGCCCGTGAGCAGGAGGCAGGCAAAAACCCACCCCAAGCCCCTCCCGAGTGGGAGGGGAGTTAATATACTCCAAATATTGATCCTTTTCATATTCATCTTCTTATAGGTTTGAAACTATTCAGTCTCCACTCCCATTTGGGAGGTGCTGGAGGTGGGTTTCCCCTGGAACCGCTCGTGCAGCTTCTGGAATGCAATGAAGAAGGCGGGGACGACGAAGAGCAGGGCGATGGTACCCACGATCATACCACCGATGACACCCAAGGCCAAGGCACGGTTGCCGTTGGCACCGGCACCACCCTCGATGACAAGGGGTATCATACCGATAATCATCGTGGCCACCGTCATCAGAATCGGACGCAGACGCTCCTTGCAGGCCTCGAAGGCCGCGTCGCTGATGCTCATGCCCTTGGCACGTCGCTCGCTGGCGAACTCGGTGATGAGGATGGCCGTCTTCGAGAGCAGACCGATGAGCATGATGACACCCGTCTGCAGGTAGATGTTGTTGTCCATGCCGGGCAGGCTGAGCAGCGAGCCGAGGTAGGCGCAGACGAAGGCACCCATCAGTCCGAACGGTACCGAGAGCAGCACGGCCATCGGCGTGAACCACGAGTTGTAGAGCGAGGCCAGGATGAGGTAGATGAGTAGGACGCAGATGATGTAGATGATGGTAGTGGTGTTGGAGCCGGCAGCCTCTTCGACCTCACGCGACATACTGCTGTATTCGTAGGTATACTGTTTGGGCATCTCCTGCTTGAACACCTCGTCAATAATCTCGTGGGCCTTGCCCTCGCTACAGCCGTTGGCGGCAGAGACATTGCAGGTGATGCTCTGGAAGAGGTTAAAGTGCTCGATGTTCGAAGGACCCACAATCTCCTTCAGGGTCACGAATTGGGAGATGGGCGACATCTTGCCTCCCTTTACCCTCACAAATATGTTGTCCAGCGACGACGGGTCGAGGCGACTCTCGGGCGTGGCGGCCGCCATGATGCGATACACCTTGCCAAACTGATTGAAGTTGCCAATGTAGGAGCCGCCACAGAAGGCTCCCAGCGTGTAGAGCACAGTCCTGGGAGATATGCCAGAGCGGTCGCACTGGGTGGCATCCACTTCGACCTGGTATTTCGGATAGCGTTCCGAGTACGACGACATGGCCATGGTGATTTCCGGCCGCTCAGCCAGTTTGGTCAGGAAATTCTGAGTGTGCATGGCAAACTCTGACAGGTTGCCATCAGTGGGGTCCTCTACCACGAGGCTCACGTTGTTGCTTGCGCCGTAGCCCGGCACCTGCGGCAGCTGGAAGGGCAACACCTGCACGTTCTTGATTTCCATGCATGCATAGTACAGACGGCCGAGGACGAGGTCGATGAGGTGGTTCATGCCAGGGCGGTCGTCCCAGTGCTTCAGTCGGACGACGAGTGTGGCATAGTTGGAGCCGTTTCCTGAAATCAAGCCGTAGCCGCACGACACGGCGAAGCTCTCCAACTCAGGAATTTCCTTGATCTTCTCCTCCACCTGCTTAGTGAGTTCTTGCGTCTGCTTCAGCGTATAGCCCTCCGGTGCGCGAACCTCAGCGAGGAAGACACCCTGGTCCTCCTGCGGCACGAGGCCTGAAGGCAGGTTGGTCATGAAGAAGAACAGCAGTACACCGGCAATGGCCAGCAGGATCCACGCCAGTACGGGGCGCTTGATGAACTTCTGAACCGACTTGCTGTATTTCTTGAAGATGGCATTGTAGCTCACCTCGTAAGCCTTCTTCGTATAGTATGTCAGCGACTTCTTCTCGCCCTCCTTTTCCGACATCTTCAGCATGATGGCACAGAGAGCGGGACAGAGCGTCAGGGCCGAGACGCACGACAGACCTACTGATGAGGCAATCGTCACACCAAACTGGGTGAAGAACGTACCCGACGTGCCACCCATGAAGGTCACAGGGACAAACACGGCCATAAATACCAAGGTACACGAGATGACGGCCACCGACACCTCGCTCATGGCTTGGCGTGTTGCCTCGCGGGCATCGCTGATGCCGCCCTCCATCTTCGCCATCACGGCCTCGACTACCACAATGGCATCGTCGACCACCGTACCGATGGCCAGCACGAGGGCAAACAGTGTCAGGATGTTGAGCGAGAAGCCTGCCAGGGAAACAACGGCAAAGGTACCCAGCAACGACACGCAGATGGAGATGGACGGGATAATCGTCGCCTTGATGTTCTGCAGGAAGAAGAACACCACGAGAATCACAAGGATGATGGCGATGACAAGCGTCTCGACCACGTTGTGGATGGCTGCAAAGAGGAAGTCGTCGGAGGTCATCATCGTGACGAACTCCAGTCCTGCGGGCATCGAGGCCTGCATGTCCTCACACATCTTCGTGATGCGGGCGTTCACCTCCGTAGCATTGGCGTCTGGTGCCTGGAACACCATGAGCATCGTGCCGGGCTGGCCGTTGATGTTCGACCTGAAACTGTAACTCTGGGCGCCTATCTCCACCTCTGCCACGTCACCCAGATGCAGCAGGTGGCCTCCGTCTGTAGTGCGCAGCACAATATCGTTGAACTCCTCGACGGTCTTCAGTGTACCCTTATACTCCATCGAGTACTGGTATTTGTTCTCTGAGTTCTCACCCAGCGAACCCGTCGATGCCACAAAGCTCTGGCTGCCGATGGCGTTGAACACGTCGTCAGGCTCCAAACCGTATTGGGCCATCACGTCGGGTTTCATCCAGATGCGAAGGGCGTATGTGTCGCCCAGTACCGTCACGTCGCCCACACCGGTGATACGCATCAAGCGTGGCTTGATATTGATGTCGACATAGTTCGAGATAAAGTCGTCTTCATACTTCCCGTCCGAACTCCTGATGGCGAGGATGCGCAGGATGTTGTTCTGCATCTTCATCACCTGGACGCCCACCTTCGTCACGTCGGCAGGCAGCAGGGCCGTGGCTCGGGTCACGCGGTTCTGAACGTTCACCGCTGCCATATCGGGGTCGGTGCCCTGCTCGAAAAAGACGTTGATGCTCACGTCGCCCGACGACGAAGCTTTCGATGTCATATAGGTCATGCCAGGCACGCCGTTGATGTTCTCCTCCAACGGTTGGATGACAGACTTCATAATTGTGTTCGGGTCAGCACCGGTGTAGGACGTTGTGACCATCACCTGTGGCGGTGCGATGCTGGGATATTGCTCGATGGGTAGCGAGTTCATACAGAGGAAGCCCACCATCGCAATAACGATACTGATGGCACATGCCATCACGTATCTGTTAATAAAGATATTATTTTTCATATTTCGAAATATCGATATTACGTTATTACGAAATTACTTTTTCTCTTCTTCTGGGAATAGCACTTGCTGACCTTCCGTCACATTGTTGGCTCCAATGGTTACTATCCTGTCGCCAACGTTGAGACCGCTGGTAACGGCGAAATCCTCACCGTTGCCGATGTCTACTGTCGTCACCGTAACGGCTGTCACCGTACTGTCGGCTTTCACCTTAAACACCTGCTGCTTGTTCTGCAGTTTCACAACGGCGGTCTGTGGTATCACCATCACGTCCTTCTCGCTCATCGGCAACACCACGGTACCCTGGATGCCTGAGAAGAGATGGCCGTCGGGGTTTGGGAACGTGGCTTTTGCACCCAGCGAGCCAGTAGCGGCGTCCACCACGCCAGTCAGACTCGTGACGCGCCCCTTGTGCGGATATTCCGTGCCGTTTTTCATCACGAAGGTTACGGGCGGCAGTTCGGCCATGTATTTGGCCTTGTCCTCCTTAGTCGCACCGGACGAGACTGATGCCTCGACAAGCGCCTCAGTCACCGAGAACTCCGCGTCCATGTTCGTGTTGCCGCTGACCATCGTCAGCAGCATGCCCTGCGACACTTGGTCGCCGGTGCGAACGGGAATCTCGCCGATGACACCTGTCACAGGAGCCGTTATCGTGCAGAAGCCCAGGCTCACCTTTGCACGGTTCACCTGTGCTTGTGCCTGAGCCACCGATGCCTGGGCCTGCTTGAAGGCGTTTTCCGAGTTGTCGAGCATATAGCGGCTCACGATGTTCTTCTCAAACAGGTTCTTGTTCGACTCGTACTCCAGCTTGGCGCTGTTCTCTTGAGCCAGGGCGGCCTGCATGTTGGCTTGGGCGGCCTCCAATTCCAACTGCGCATTGCGCGAGTCGATGATGAATAGCGTCTGGCCCTTCCTGACCTGCTGACCCTCTTTCACACAGATCTGCATCAGCTGGCCACTTACCTGCGGCGTGATGGTCACGTCCGACTGTCCCTTCAGTTTGGCACTGAACTTCACGGGAATCGTGATGTCCTGTTTCTCTACTGTCATCGTCTCGTACGATGTCTTCGTTTCCTTGGGGATATCAATGCCACATGCTACCAGGCTCATCATCACCGGCAGGGAGAGCATACAAAGGAGTCTGAATGATACCTTTCTCATAATAATTGTATTGTTTTGACTGTTAAATTTGTTTTTTTGGCGACAAAAATACATAAAAATAATTAATCTGCAAAATCTTTCCTACAAAAAATCCCAATACAAACAATATTATAAGATGATAAAGAACGGCGTACACACTTTCTATGGTAGGTCAGCGTCAGAATGCTGTCAATACGATGAAGGTTCGACTATACCCCTACGGGTACAATCGAACCTTGAAAACTGGTAAAAACTCAAGCGAGTCTTTATTCTATTTTTCCTGAAACAAGCAGTTGATTGAAATCAAAGACTTCATCGTCCACTTCCATGCCAGGTAACTGCATAAAGTCCACCTACAAGTTGAGTAAAACGTCCCGTTTCACCGTTTTGACTCCTCGGTGAAGGCATCCATGATGATGGTTGGCTGGTTGTTCTGGAATGCGCCGAGCTTGTAGCCACGGTCGGCCTCAGGAGCCCAGTAGAACACGCCGTGGCAGTGGCCTCCCGTCTGGCGGCGGGCCATGTCGATGACGGCGGCGATGATCTGCTTGCCCTCGACGGGCTTCATGGCCTCGGCACCCGTCTCGACCACCATCATGGGCTTGTGGTATTTCGTCCACAGGCGGTTGATGTTGGCCGTGGCCTTCTCCACCGACTCCTGCCACGAACGGGTATGGTTGCCCTTCATGTCCCAGTAGGGATAGACGCTCAGTCCTATCATGTCGTAGCGGGCATGGTACTTGTTGAGACCGTCGAAGATGTAGTCGTAGCGGTGAGGGTCGTAGGCGGCGTCGAGGTGTACGATGACCTGTGCGTCAGGCAGCACCTGCTTGACGGCCTGATAGCCGGCATCGGTCAGTCCGGCGTACTGACGCAGGTTCTTGTGGGAGTCGCCGATGGGCCACAGAAAGCCGTTGGGCGTCTCGTTGCCTACCTGTACCCAGCGCACGTCGGCACCCGTCTCCTTGACGGCGGTCAGTACGTCACGGGTATGCTCGGCCAAGGCCACGCACATCTGCCGGTAGTCCATGTCCTTCCAGGCGGCGGGAATGTTCTGCTGGCCGGGGTCTGCCCACCAGTCGCTGTAGTGGAAGTCGATCATGACGGCCATGCCCCAATCACGGGCGCGACGGGCCATGCATACAACATCGTCCTTGCCGCTGAATCCGCCCCTGGGGTTTACCCAGACGCGTAGCCGTACGGCGTTAAGGCCTAACTCACGCATCAATGCCGTACACTCACGCGGCTCGCCCTGACTGTTGCGTAGCTGTACGCCACGCTGCTCCTGCTCGGTGGCTCCGCTGATGTCTGCCCCAAGCCAGAATTGCTGGGCGCTGGCGGTGGCAGCCAGACAAATAAATGCTCCCAACGATAATATTCGTTTCATGGTCTGTATGTTAACGGGTTTCTATGGTAATGGTGGCGGGCTTCAGCTTGCCACGCTTGTCCTTGATGGTCAGCATGGCGGTACCGGCCTGCTGCGTGGTGCGAAGTACGACGACCAGCTCGCCGCTGAACAGCCGCATCTCAGGCTGCTTGAACGACTGCAACGAGGTGGCATCGCCGTTGCAGACGGCCTCGAATGTAGCGGCGCCGCTGACGCTGAACGTCAGGTTGTCGTCAGCCGTGGGGACAGCCACGCCCTGCTTGTCGGCAGCACCGACGCGCACAAATATCAGGTCCTCGCCGTCGGCATGCCATGTCGTGCCACGCATGGGCGACTCTGCCTGTGCCGTCAGCCGTACGGCCTTGCCTGCCGTGCGCCGCACGTCCTCGCCAATCTTGTTGCCCTGTGCATCGTAGGCCACGACACGTATCTCGCCCGGCTCATACTTCACGTCGTTCCAGCGCAGGCGGTAGCGGTCGAGCCGTCCCTCCTTGTCCTTGCGGACGCGCCCCTGGCTCTTGCCGTTGACGAACAGCTCGCCCTCCACACCGTCGGTGTAGCAATAGACGGGTGTCACCTGGCCCTTGCGTGATGGCCATGTCCAGTGGGGCAGCAGATGGACGGTGTGCTCCTGGGTGTTCCACTTGCTCCTATACAGGTAGTAGCGGTCCTTGGGCAGTCCGGCCAGGTCGCAGATGCCGAAATAGCTGCTGCGTGCCGGCCAGTACTCGTCGTAGGGAGTTGGCTCGCCCAGGTAGTCGTAGCCCGTCCACACGAACTCGCCGATGACCCACGGGTAGTCGTCCTGCCACCGCCAGTCGTCGTCGGGCAGGTTCGACCACGAGCAGTACTCCACGTCGTAGCTGGAGCACTGGCCGTCGGCACGCTGCAGGGCCGTGGGGTCGTAGTTCTTCGAGTAGGAGGCAAACTGTGAGTTGTCGGTAATGGTGACGGGGAACTTGTAGACGCCACGGCTACTTACCGTCGAGGCCGTCTCGCTGCCGAGCAGGAAGCCCTGCGGCAGTTGCTTGATGTTGTTGGCATACTTGTGGACGCGGTAGTTGAAGCCCGGCACCTCCATAGCCTGTGCAAAGCCGCTCTTCAGGGCGTCATCGGCACGGTCCATGCCCTGGGTGACGGGGCGGGTGGGGTCGAGCGCGTGGCAGAGACCCTGCAGTTCAATGCTGATCTGGCGGCCCTCCTCGCTCCACTGTTCGGGTATCTCGTTGCCTATCGACCACATCACTATCGAGGGGTGGTTGCGGTGGTTGAGTATCAGGTTCTCGATGTCCTTCTTCGCCCACTCGCGGAAAAATCTTGCATAGCCATTCTTGCATTTAGGATATATCCACATGTCGAATGACTCTGTCATCACCATCATGCCCAGTGAGTCGCAGAGGTCCATCTGCATCTGACTCGGCATATTGTGCGACGTACGGATGGCATCGCAGCCCATCTCTTTCATTGTTTTGATCTGGCGGATAAGTGCAGCCTTGTTGACGGCAGCACCTAAGGGACCGAGGTCGTGGTGCAGGCAGACACCCTTTAATTTGCGGGTCTTGCCATTCAGTTGGAAACCTCCGTCACGTGAGATGCGGACGGTACGGATGCCCGTCTTGATTTCCTTCTCGTCTAACAGCACGTGGTGCTCAGGGCCAACACGACCCGCTTTCATCAACTGCACATTTATCTTATATAAATAAGGTGTCTCGGGCGACCAAAGCTGCGGATTCCTGATGGTGAACTTGCCATAGACCTTGCCGTCGTGCTCGATGCGCGTGTCGTGGCCTCCGATTTTGATACCGTCTGGGGTGACCATTGAAAAACTGCCCACCATGCTTTTATCTGCGTTGACAATCTTCGCTTCTACCTCGACGACGGCTTTACCCTTGTCAATGCTAATAGTACGCGCAAAGATGCTCCAGTCATCAATATATGCCTTCTGCTTCAGCACCAGCGTCACAGGACGATAGAGGCCGGCACCAGGATACCAGCGCGAGCTTTCCTCCACGTTCTGCAAGTGTACACTGATGTCGAGTTTGCCTTGCTTCAGGTAGGGCGTGGCATCCACGCGGAAGGCATTGTAGCCATACGCCCAGTAGCTGGCTTCCTGACCGTTGATGCTGACTCGTGGCTCAGCCATTGCACCGTCGAACACTAGCTCTGCCACCTCGTAGCCCTTGGGGACGGTGACCGTCGTGCGGTACCACCCCTCGCCAATCCAGGGTAGTGCGCCGGAGCGTCCTGACTTCTCGGTGGCCTCTGTCTCGCCGTTCTGCGTGATGGCCACACGCTGCAGGTCCCCCTTCTTGTCGAACGGACCGGCAATGGCCCAGTCGTGGGGTATCCGTACGGATTGCCAGGTGGTGTTGTCGTGTGAGAACTCCCAGTCCCTGATGTTGATTTCCCGACGGCTCTGCGCTGTCAGCAGCTGGCTGACGGCAAGCAGCATTAATAGTAACATTTGTTTCATATACGTTGTTGTTGTTTTAGTATTAACTGTTGGCAAAGTTACGAAAAAATCCCCGTCGGACAGACATCCGGCGGGGATAATTATCATGTTTTAACTAATTGGTCACTGATTACTTCACGAAGAACATAGCCACGCGGTTGAAGTCGATCTCGTCAGACAGCTTGTCAGTAGCACCGGCACCCTCAGTCATGATGCGGTCGGCAGCCACCTTGTAGCGCTTCACAAGAGCGGTCTTCACAGCCTGTGCGCGAGCCTCAGAGAGCTTCTGGTTCAGTTCGGCGTTACCCTCGGGAGAAGCGTAACCGCGAACAAGCACCTTCACGTCCTTGTGGTTCTTCATGTACTTGGAAATCATCTCGCAGCTTGCATAACCGGCAGCGTCGATGGTGCTCTTGCCCTGCTGGAAGATCACGATGGGCTGCAGGCTGGTCTCAACAGCCTTAGGAGCAACGGCCTTGGCGGCAGTAGCCTTCGGCTGGCTCTGGCAAGCAGCCAGCTGAGCCTTCAGGTCAGCGATAGTCTTGTTGTTGGCGGCAATCTTACCGTCCTTGTTGCTGTTGTCGGCACGCAGCTCGTTGATCTTGGCGTTCAGACCGTCGATCTCAGCCTGGTCGCGCAGCTGGGCAACCTTGAAGTTGTGAGTGCCGTTCGAGTTGCCGAACTTGTAGTTCACACCGAGGTCGATACCTACGCGAGCGTACTGCTTGTTGAACTTGATGCCAGTAGCAGTCTCCAGGTTGTACATGATGTTGGGCTCAACATAAACCTGCCAAGCCTTGGCAGCACCCAGATTCAGGGCGACATCCAAACCAATCTTCGAAACCCACCAGTTGCGCTTGCCGTCTTCCTTCTTGAAGCCGCCGAGAACACGCTGCCAGCCTAAGCCATAGACACCGATGAACTCAATAGTGCGGGGCTCGCCCTTGTAACCGCAGAACCAGTTGCTGAAGTTGGTGGTACCCAGCAAGCTGACACGGAAGTTCTTCACGAAAGTCTTGTTGTCGTACAGATAGTCGCACTTGGGCTTCTTGCCGAAGTTGGCAGTAGCCTCAGCAGCGAGACCGAATACAGGAGTAATCCAGCGGCCGACGCGGAGGCTGGCCTCAGGAGTGATGTTCTTCAGAACCTTGTAACCAGCAGCAGGTGCGGTGACGCCACCATTCACACCAATGTACCAGTTATCAAAGAATGTCTTGCTAGGCTCCAGAGCCTGGGCATTCACTGTAGCTGCCATCATGCCAGCAGCAAACATTAAAAATAACTTTTTCATCTTTTTACACTTTAATTCGTTAAAATTCGTTTTCAAAATCATGTATATGTGCTGTTTTGCGCTGCAAAGTTAAGGAAAATTTTAATATCTTCCAAGTTTTTTAAGAAAAAAAGCGCAAAAATAGTGTGTTTTATTTACTTTATGTCAGGAAAGTAATGGAAAAGCGCACCCAAAAGGGGGTGCGCTGATTGAAAAACGTTAGTTGGTGAACGCTATTGGCTGAGTTTCCAGTTTTCCCAACCTGTTGCATTGGCAGAAGGGCTGGCGACAGGTGTCTGCATCTTGCCGTTAGAAACGATACTCTGCTTTTTCACTTCTGTGGTGACGTAGTCGGCAAGTTCTCCGATTGTCACCTGGCCATGAGTCTCCTGTATTTTCTTCAGCAGGTAATAAGTAAACATGCCATGCCCCTTCTCCTTATAGGGATAGGCGGTCTCGTCGCCTTGTGCGGCAGATAGCACGACCATGTTTCCCTTTGGCGCATTCTGCTTGGCCTTGATGGCTACGCCACGTGCAGATGCCAGCATATTGCCGTCGCGCTGCGCACCGCTGAAACAGGCATCGAGCAATACGATGACCGACTTAGCCGGTTGGCTGCCCAGTTCGGCATAGATGTCGTCGAGGCAGTAGCCTGACGAGACATCGGTACTGAAGCCGTCGACGGGCAGCAGGTAGGCCGAACGGCTCTTCTCGTCTGGTATGCCATGACCTGCATAATAGAAAATGACGCTGGCCTCTCCTTGATAAGCCTCCATGACTTGCTTCAGCCAGTTCAACTGGCGCTTGATGCCGTTCAGCGTGGCATCCTGTACATATTTAATATTACTCTTGGGCAGTCCAAGTGTCTTCTCACAATACTGGGCAAATGTCTTGCCGTCGTTCAATGCGTTGGGAACTTTGGCGACATCCTGATAGTTCTCGTTGGCAATAATCAAGGCAAAGGAATTCGGCTGCTTACCCTGGCCAGTGGGTATGTTCATGTCAATATCCGACTTTGGCTGATCGGCAGCAGGCTTTTTGGGAGCTGCTGTGACAGGTGCAGGGGTACTGACGGGCTTCGTAGGTTGCTGCTGGACAATGGTAATGTTGTTGATGGTCTGGCCATGTGACCCTGCATTGCCGCCGTTCTGTGCCACTAATGGGGCGTTGCCGCTGCCACCGTTCGGATTGGCAGCATAGTTAGCCGGGTTCTGTATGCCCTCGTTGTAAATAGCTACAAGGTCGGGCAGCGTGAGCCGTCCTCCTTTTTGCTCATAACGCTGTATCCACTGGCTCTCACGGGTTGCATCCTGACTGACTACAATACCATCACGGTAGAATGCTGCCATATAATACATGGCATCAGGCAGTCCGCGTTCTGCAGCCTTGCGATACATCTTGAAGGCTTCTGTGGGGTTCTTGTCCACTGCAATGCCTTTCTCATAGCATACTGCCACATAAAACTGGGCTGCAATGTTGTTGACTGCGGCAACCTTTTTCAATTCCTCAAAGCCATATTGTATGTAGCCCCTTCTGATGTGCTCAAGGGCTTCCGACGTGGCCTTGTCAATGCCTGCTGCACCTATTGAGAGGCTGCAGAGGAATGGGAGTACCAAAGATAGAAAGAATCGCATGGTGATAGTAATGGAGTCAGGCGATTGCCATTGGTGTTTGGCAATCGCCTGACAAGTTGTTAGTCTTGTTCCGTCTTCATGATGTCGCTGACGTAGGTCATCTTGCCCCAGTCGTCGGTTGCACCATCGAAATGGATGATTTTCTTGTACGTCGTCTCAGTCCACGACCTTAGCAGCAAGTTGTAGCCGGCTGTCAGCATGGCACCGACAATGTGGAAGAAGTTGATGCCCTTCTTCTTGGAAATCCACGTACTTCCCAGCTCAAACGTACCTTTCTTATAGTTGCCTTCCCAGTCGCAGACAATAATCGGCGATCGGTCTTCTTCAAACTCGAACGGACTGTTGGCCCTGATGTGGATGACGGCCGGTGAGGTCTCCTTGATGCCAAAGCCTTTCATGTCTTTCTTCTTCAGCTCCTCAGGCATTTCCACGAAGTAGGGGGCAAACACAGCGTCGCTTACCCACGTTGACAGAGATACGTTTGTCCAGTTCTCTGCCTTCTTGTTGAAGGCGTAAGCCACCGAAGCACCAAGGTTGTTGATGCTCTCGTCCTCGGTCATGTGACGTACGACGGTACCCTTGTACTCCTTACGCTTGAGGTCGCCACGCAGCGATTCCTCCAGCATGCCATCCAACATTTCCAACAGCTTCTTGTCGTAGTCTGTGAAGTCCATCGAGGGAGTTTCCGATGTGGTGTATTTACCATAGATACGGGTCGACATGTTGCAGATGAAGGTCTCGCTCTGTTTGGCACCAATGGTTGGAGCTATCGTGAGGTAATTGTCTGCGTCTGTTGATTTACCGCTCTTTGATGCTTTCCTGTCGCCCTGCTTCTTCTCTGAAGAGTCAAACAGGGGCATGGATGCACCATTGTGGAAGGCAAAGCACTGGGCAAGGTCAATGAAGATGGTCTTGGTGGTCTTGTTG
>JAEEGG010022277.1_pt1 | contig 12492 bp, 10 predicted proteins | sample 9134161 | NCBI WGS metagenome assembly JAEEGG01 (sample SAMN16246543, study PRJNA631951) | gut metagenome | biome: gut microbiome; feature: rumen; material: CR-attached | host: Bos | place: Iran: Karaj | collected 2018-10
GCTTCGATTCTGAACGTGTTGTCGCCTGTCTTCTTGAACATCGGCTCTTCCTCGTCGTCGTATTCGTCGCCCAGATTGCTGATTATCTCCTCAAGTATGTCCTTCATTGTTATTACGCCTGAAGTTCCACCGAATTCGTCCACGACTATGGCTATGTGTATTCTGCTTTTCTTGAAGTCGGTCAGCAGGTCGTCTATCTTCTTGGTCTCCGGCACGAAGTAGGCGTTTCTTATGAGTGTCTGCCATCTGAAGTTGTCACCTTTGTCGAGGTGGGGCAGCAAGTCCTTCACATAGAGAATTCCCCTTATGTCGTCTTCCGACTTGCTGAATACCGGCAGTCTGGAGTATCCGCTTTCGATTACCACCTCAAGCACTTTCTTGAATGGCGTGGCTATGTCCAGGCTGGTCATGTTCAGTCTCGATGTCATGACTTGGCTTGCGTTTATATTGCCGAAGTTCACAATGCCTTGCAGTATCTCGTTGTCGGTAGTGCCTTTGTCCTTTGGTGTGGCGGTGATTTTCAACGCGGTCTCGAGTTCCTCCACTGATATGTTCTTGTGCTGGTGCTTGCTCAGTTTCTTGTCTATCAGCACAGTCGAGCTCATCAGTATTGCGGATACTGGCGTGAGCATCTTCTCTATGGCGAGCAGCAGCACAGCGTTTCTTCTGGCCAACTTCACGCCAAGTATCGTTGCGCTGATTTTAGGTATAATCTCGCCGAAGAGCAGCAGTATGAATGTTATGATTACGGTCTGGAATATGAATTCGAGAATCGTGTGGTCGCCGAAATTCAGCAGTTTGTTCACTGTGTATGCCGAGAGTATGACGATGCCGATGTTTATGAAGTTGTTGCCCGTGAGTATGGTGGCAAGCAGCTTTTGCGGATTGGACAGTAGCTGCTTTATGGCTCTGTCGCTTTTGCTGTCTTTGTCAAGTTTCTTTATGTCAGAGGGGCTTAGCGAGAAGAACGCGACTTCCGAAGCCGACATGAAAGCCGATGCGAACAGCAGTATTATGGTGATTGTGAGTGATAGTGCTGACGCGACTGTGAATCCTAAGAAAAAGTCTGACGGGAGATAGTCCAAATCTTTAAGTGTTTAGTTAAAAATGACCACGCGTCGTCTATGTTCATGAAGACGGCGCGTGGAGTTAGTTTCAATGCTTTATTAAGCCTGGCTGTCGGCAGTGTTCTGCTCGGCGTTGGCGCCGTTGTTGTCGCTGCGGCGGCTCGAGTTGTTGAAGAAATCGACTCTGTCTGCGAGAATCTCTGTCACGAAGTGTCTTACTCCGTCCTTGTCATACTCTCTGTATCTGATTTTTCCCTCAACAGTCACAAGACTGCCTTTCTTAACGAATCTCTCTACGAATGAAACGATCTCCTTCTTCCTTACCGCTATGTTGTGCCAGTCTGTTCTTTCTGGTATCTGTGTTCCATTTGCTGTTGTGTAACCGCGCTCGTTTGTCGCAAGTGTGAAGTTTGCTACGGCGTTTTCATTCTCGAAATACTTTACATCTGGGTCTTTGCCCACGTTCCCTATAAGAATAACTTTGTTTAATGACATGTTGTCTTTTGATTTTTTTAATTTATATCAAGTCCAAAAATAGCTCTTATTTGAATACGAACTCCCTTTTGCCATAAATTTATTTTCTTCTTAATCTAAGCGCGTTTTTTCATAACTTTGTATTTTATGAAAACAGAAGTTAACGCATCAAGTTCTGACACAGTGAAGCCAGATTCCTTGCAGGCATGGCTTTTGGCGGTGCGTCCGCGCACACTGTCGGCTTCGGCTACTCCGGTTCTCGTGGCGTGCGCATACGCGTTCGCTTGCCACTCGTTCCGCATTATGCCTGCTGTTCTGTGCTTTGTGTTCGCCATACTCGCGCAGATAGCTTCCAATCTTGCCAACGACTATTTCGACTACAAGTCTGGCTCGGACTCCAAGGAGACGCGCATCGGACCGGCCAGGGCGGTGGCGTCGGGGTGGATTTCTCCGTCGCGTATGCGTGCGGCTCTTGTCGTGGTGGTGGGCGTTGCGTGTTTATTCGGTCTGGGGCTGGTGTTCTATGGCGGCTGGCAGATGATAATCGTGGGCGTGGCATGCGTTGTGGCGCTGCTTGCTTATTCGGCAGGACCGTTCCCCGCTTCACGCCACGGACTCGGCGACGTGTTCGTCCTTTTGTTCTATGGTTATGTCCCAGTGTTTTTCACCTTTTATCTCGTCAGCGGCTATGCGGCGGAGCAGGTTTTCTCGCTCTCATCTCCGACGGCTTTCAAGGTGTTCCTTCTGGCGTCGGCGGTGGCGTTTCCTTCGGTTAATATCCTTGTGCTAAATAATTTCCGCGACTACTATAACGACAAGGCGGAAGGCAAGCGCACGACGGTCGTCATGTTCGGACGGCGTTTCGCCTTGGGCTTCTATCTCGCCAACGGTATCATAGCTCTGCTCTGTGTGCTCTTATTCTTTCAGCCGTGGAGCGAATATTCGTTTTCTCTGCTTGTGTTCCTGGGATATTTGTTCGCCCACGTCGGAACACTGCGTGGAATAGCGCGCACAGCCAAGGGGCCGGCTCTGAACCGCTATCTCGGTCAGACTTCGCGCAACTTGATGATTCTTGCTGTTTTTATTTGTGGCACGCTTATTGTTTACGCCTAATCATAATTCACTAAAAAAATAAAAGTTATGAAGAATTTATTTAAAAAGATAGCGATTGCGGCAGCCGCATTCTCTTTCACAATCTCAGCCACAGCGCAGGATTCTGCAACGCCTGAATTTTATAAGCATGAAGTCGGAGTAAGCTACGGAGCTCTTACAAATACTGACGTGATAAGCGGTTTCGCCAGCATATTCGGCGAGGTGTTCAGAGCAGTGCTTGGCAGCAGCGAAGAGGTTGAGTCTCATTACATTGGCTCTTTCAATGCTGAGTATTACTACAATTTTAACAAGACTATAGGTCTTGGAGGTATAGTCGGATTTGAAAATATCGGCTACGATTACAACGACAAGACTACCAAAGTGACAAATCTCAAGGAGAATGATTATTACATCAGCATCATGCCTGCGTTCAAGGCTCACTGGTTCAATTTCCCTCACGTCAGCATGTATTCGAAGGTAGGAGTCGGATTGACAATAGATCACACGACTTACAATATTAAGGACGGTCGTGATCCTTCCAACTATTCAAACGAGACAAATTGCATGTTCGCCTTCCAGATGTCGCCAGTCTGCATAGAAGCCGGAGCACGCCATCTCATGGGATTCGTCGAGCTGGGCTACGGAACTCAGGGCATGTTTGTTTTTGGGCTGAGAGGCAAGTTTTAATTGATTAATGCAAAAAAGAAAAAGGCGGATCGCAAATTGCGGTTCGCCTTTGTTTTGTTATGCGAGTTCGCCTCAGTCTTTGTTTGACAGCCCCTTGGTGTAAATCCACACGGCTATAATCAGGATGATGGCGAGGAGCAGAACCATGAGTTCCTTGCCCATGGTGTTGCCTTCGGACAAGACGTAGATGCACCCGAAGTTCACGGCGAATAGCGCCACCGCTCCGCCCAGGCAGATGGCTATGGCTTTGGCGGCTTCCTTGAACGGCGGTACAGGCTTGCCGCTACTGATGAACGAGCCCAGCACAATGAACGTAGGAATCAAGGCGCATACGGCGCAGATGGTGCAGATTAGAGTCCAGTTGCGCTCGTTCTTCTCCTCTTTTTCCTTTATCTCCTGCATTTGCTGTTCCATCTTTTGGTACTGCTCTTTGCTCTCGTCGGTCATTATGCCCTCATACATGGATATTACAGATTGCTCCTCCTGCACAGGCACTGACTTGGCGTTTTGTCCCTTTGCCACCATGGCGAAGATGAACAGTGAGGCGAAAACGATGAATGCCAATAAGACGATAATCGCCTTCTTGCTGTCTTGCTTTTTATTCTTCTTTTTATCCCAGTCGCCGCGTTGTACTGGGTCGTTTTGTCTTTGCCATTCCTGTCTTATGAATTCCTCTTGCATCCGTTGCGTTTCCTGCATTTGCATGTCGTTCAAAAAATCGTTGTCCATAGTCGTTCGGTTTGCATAAAACGCTGAAAGTTATGAAAAAAAAACTGACGACCGAAAAATAGCCGTCAGTTTGTGTGTTATCAATTGCCTCTTGTGACGCTCGTCACGCCCTTGATGTTGGCAATCTGGCGTGTGAGGTTCTCGAAGTCCTTAAGGTCGCTGACGAGCACTGTCACCATGCCGTTGAACACGCCGTCCTTGGAATCGACGGAGATGGAGCGCAGCGTCAGTTTATCGCTTTTCTGTATGAGCGATGTGATGTAGGTGACGATGCCAATGTCGTCCTTGCCCACGATGTGCAGCGTGACTGGGTACTGGCTGCCGCCTTTGCCCGACCATTTGGCGCGCACGATTCTGTATCCGAACTTGCTGATGAGCTGCGGAGCGTTAGGGCAGTCCATGCGGTGTATTTTTATGCCGCCCGTAGCCGACACGAATCCGAAAACCTTGTCGCCGTAGATAGGGTTGCAGCACTTTGCCAGCTTGTACTCGATGCCGGTCAGGTCCTTGTCGATGACCAGGACGTCGTCATTGCCTTTGCCTACTCCGACTTCCTCGTTGAGGTTGGCTTCGTTCACGAAGTTGCCGGCGCTCTTGTTCTCCGGGTTGTCTAAGTATTCGGTCTCTTTCTTGTGTTCGGCCAGCAGCAAGTCTCTGAACTGCTGCATGTTCACCTTCTCCTGCGCCACGCCTTGATAGAACTCGGTCACGGTTTTGTATCCGAGTTTCCTCATCGAGCGCATTATCTCGCCTTCCGAATACTCGATTTTCCAGTTCTTCAGCTTTCTGTCTAATATCTCCTTGCCGGCGTCGGCGTCCTTGGACTCGATGTCCTTGAGCACCTGTTTGATTTTCGTCTTCGCCTTTCCTGTTACGACAACATCCAGCCAGCTTGCTTTTGGCTGCTGGTTCTGGCTTGTGATTATCTCCACCTGGTCGCCGTTGTTCAGCACATGTCTTATAGGCACGTTCTTGCCGTTGACCTTCGCTCCGACGCATTGGCATCCCACGGCGGAGTGTATGTTGAAGGCGAAGTCCAGCACCGTAGAGCCTTGCTTCAGTTTCTTCAGCTCACCGTTAGGCGTGAATACGAACACATCGTCGTCGTAGAGGTCGAGTTTGAAGTCATCAACGAAGTCCGCCGCGTTGTTCTCCGGATTCTCCAGTATCTCGCGCAGATTCTTGAGCCATTCGTCCATGCCTTGCTCGCTCTTTATGCCCTTGTATTTCCAGTGCGCGGCGAGTCCCTTCTCGGCTATCTCGTCCATTCTCTTGGTCCTTATCTGCACTTCCACCCATTTCCCTTCGGGTCCCATCACAGTGGTGTGTAGGCTCTCGTATCCGTTGGATTTCGGTATGGACAGCCAGTCGCGCAGTCTTTTAGGGTTAGGCTGGTATTTGTCTGTCACGATTGAGTAAACCTGCCAGCACTCGGCTTTTTCTTTCTCGAGTTTGCTGTTGAGTATCACACGAATGGCGAATATGTCATAGATATTCTCGAACGGTGTGCCTTTCTTCTTTATCTTGTTCCAGATGCTGTACACAGACTTTGTTCTTCCCTTTATCTCGAAGTCCAGTCCGGCATCCTCGAGCTGCTTTTTCAGCGGCGCAATGAAGTCGGCTATGTACTTGTTTCTCGCGTCCTTGGTCTCTTTGAGTTTACGCTCGATGTCGAAGTAAATGTCGGGCGAAATCCACCTTAGGCTCAGGTCCTCGAGTTCGGTCTTGAGCTTGTAAAGTCCCATTCTGTGCGCCATAGGGGCGTAGAGGTAAGCCGATTCGCGTGCTATCTTCTGCTGGTGCTCCTCATCGAATTTCTCCAGGTTTCGCATTATGTAAACATGCTCGGCTATGAGTATGAACACGACTCTGATGTCCTCGGCGAAGGTGAGCAGCAGTTTTCTGAAGTTCTCGGTCTCCACCGCCACGTTCTTCTGGTACAGTTCGTTGGCCTTGACCAGTCCGCGTACGATGACCGCCACGTCCTTGCCGTACTTTTGCTCAATCTCATCCTCTTTTATCACGCCGTTGGTCAGTGCGTCGTAGGCGAACACGCTCAGCACCGTGGCTTTGCCCATGCCTATCTCGCTCACGGTCAGGTATATGGTGTTCAGGTCCTTGACGATAGGGTTCAGCACCTCGTCGTTTCTTTTGCCAGACAGGGAATTCTCTCTCCAGTCCGCCTCTCTTTTGTTGACGACGGCGCGGAACATCTCCTTGGCGTTCTTTCTGTCGTCGGCTGTGAGCTGGTCGCTGGTCTCGTTCATTATCTTGCGGTAGAGACTCAGCATCTCGATTAGTTCTTCTCTTGTGAAATAATTCTCTTTCTCCATGTTTTACCTCCTTTTTTGGCTGTTAGGCAATGAGATTCAGCAATAAGCAAAGGTAGTGAGGTAATTCAACTATTACAAGCGTGTGGTGTATGTTTGGTGATAGTTTTGGCAAAGAGGCTTTGTGTTGGTTATTTCATCTGATAACGTGCGTTTAAGTGCCGTTCTTTATGTCATTTTCTCTATCTTTGCTCTTTATATCACCATTACGATTCAGTTATGTCAGACAACAGAAGTCCGATAGTCCGTTTCCCGGCAGAGTGGGAGCCGCAGAGCGCAGTGCAACTGACTTGGCCGCATCCCGGCACCGACTGGCTGCCTATACTTGATGACGCTGTGCGCGTGTTCGCCGACATCGCAGCCGAAGTCTCCAAGCGCGAGACCTTGCTTATCGTCTGCCACGATGTGCCGACTGTCAAGTCGCAGCTGAGAAACGACACAGACCTGGGCAACGTCATTTTTGCGCAAATCCCTTCTAACGACACTTGGGCGCGCGACCATGCGCCGCTTTCGGTCTTCATCGACGACGAGCCTGTGCTGCTCGATTTCTGTTTCAACGGCTGGGGCATGAAGTTCGCCGCCGACAAGGACAACTGCATAACCCGAAACTTGTTCGGCTCATACAAGGACTTCTTCCTGCCTTCGGTGAAGTACGGCAACTGCCTGGACTTCGTGCTGGAAGGCGGCTCTGTGGAGTCCGACGGACAAGGCACGCTGCTGGTGACATCGCAGTGCCTGCTCTCGGTCAACAGGAACGAGCATTACTTGCCCGAAGAGATAGAGAGCCAGCTGAAAAGACGCCTCGGAGCCGACAACGTGCTATGGCTTAACAACGGCAACATCGACGGCGACGACACCGACGGACACATCGACACCCTGGCTCGCTTCTGCTCGCCCGACACGATAGCCTACGTGGCACCGCCCGAGGACGAGAACGACGAGGACTACTACGACTTCTGCATGATGGAGGACGAGCTGAAGGCGTTCCGCACCAAGGACGGCGAGCCTTACAATCTGGTGCCGCTGCCTTATCTCTCGTACGAGCTTGACGGCGAGCCGCAGCCGGCGACTTACGCCAACTTCCTGATAATGAACAAGGCGGTGCTCGTGCCGGTTTACGGACTGCCGACCGATGAGGCTGCGCTCTCTGCCATTGGCGATGCTTTCCCCGACCGCGAAGTCGTGGGCATAGACTGCCGTCCGTTAGTGCAGCAGCACGGCTCTCTGCACTGTGTCACGATGCAGTATCCAGCCGGATTCTTTTTGCCAACAAGAAAGTAAACACAAAGAAATATGAAGATAGGATTTGTACAGCAGGCCAACGTAGCCGAAGTATCTGTAAACCGTGAGAAATTAGCATCCAACATACGCAAGTGCGCATCCAAGGGCGCGGAGCTTGTCGTGCTGCAGGAGTTGCACAACTCGCTTTACTTCTGCCAGACTGAGAACACGGCGCTCTTCGACCTCGCTGAGGCGGTGCCGGGTCCGAGCACGGAGTTTTTCGGCGCATTAGCCAAGGAACTCGGCGTTGTTCTGGTGCTATCGCTGTTTGAGAAAGCCATGCCGGGATTGTATTTCAACACGGCAGTCGTGATAGAGAAGGACGGCACAGTGGCAGGCAAGTACCGCAAGATGCACATCCCCGACGACCCTGGATTCTACGAGAAATTCTACTTCACGCCGGGCGACCTCGGCTTCAATCCGATACAGACTTCGGTGGGCAAACTCGGTGTCATGGTGTGCTGGGACCAGTGGTATCCGGAGGCAGCGCGCCTGATGGCTCTCGCCGGCGCCGATGTGCTGATTTACCCGACCGCCATAGGCTGGGACTTGAACGACACGCCGGAGGAGCAGGCTCGCCAGCGTGAGGCGTGGATAACCGTGCAGCGCGGACATGCCGTAGCCAATGGACTGTATGTGGTGGCTGTCAACAGAGTGGGGCACGAGGCTGACACTTCGGGAGCGACTTCCGGCATCAAGTTCTGGGGCTCGTCGTTCATCGCCGGACCGCAGGGCGAGTTCGTGGTGCAGGCTTCGGACAGCGCCGAGGAGTGCGTCGTGGCTGATGTTGACATTGCCCACTCGGAGGACGTGCGCCGCATCTGGCCTTATTTCCGCGACCGCCGCATCGACCAGTTCGGCGAACTCACTAAACGCATACGATAAGAACAAAACAAGAATAGAATTATAGCTATGGATAATAAACTTTTAAGATTCAAGGAAGTAGAGGAGGGATACACCGCTCGCCAAGCCATAAACGAGGCTAAGCGATGCCTGAACTGCAAGATTCCGCAGTGCGTCAAGGGGTGTCCTATCGAGAACAACATACCTGCCTTTATCCATCAGATTTCCATGGGAAACATGGGTAACGCCATGGAGATAATAAACGAGAAGAGCAACCTGCCTGCCATCTGCGGACGTGTCTGTCCTCACGAGAAGCAGTGCGAGGGACACTGCGTGATGAACAAGAAAGGCGCGCCTATCAAGGTGGGCAAGCTCGAGCGTTTCGCAGCCGATTTCGACTCGTCAATCGGGCTTTTCCATGAGAAGATAACGCCTAAGACACGCGGCAAAGTGGCTGTCATAGGTTCCGGTCCTGCTGGACTGACCGTTGCCGGCGACCTGGCTCGCATGGGTTTCAACGTGGTCATCTACGAGAAGGAGGCGGAGCTTGGCGGCGTGCTGCTCTACGGCATTCCGGAGTACCGTCTGCCAAAGGACGTTGTGCGCCACGAGGTTGACAAAATCGAGGCTCTCGGCGTGACGTTCATTACCAACTGCGCCATAGGCACCGACATCACCGTCGATGATATGTTCAATCGCGGATTCGATGCCGTGTTCATCGGTTCTGGAACGGCTATTCCAAAGTCGCTCGACATTCCGGGCAAGGAGTCCAAGGGCGTGATACAGTCGTCGTATTTCCTGCGTATGGTCAGCCTTTATAACAACCAGTCCATCGGGCTCGACGAAGTGCCGGTCAAGGCTGGAGACATCGTGGGCGTGATAGGCGCGGGCAATGTGGCTATGGACGCTGCCAGAACGGCGATGCGTCTTGGCGCGAAGTCGGTTTCCGTCTATTACCACCGCACCGAGGCCGACATCAAGGCAAACCGCTCGGAGTATCTCGAGGCTGTGGATGAGAACGTGCAGTTCGTGTGGAACGCGAGCGTCAAGGAGTTCATCTCAAACGACGGACTGCTGACTGCGGCACGCATCTCGACACCGGACGGCGAGTCGGTCGTGCCTGTCGATAAGATGCTGTTCGCCGTGGGTTCGCAGCCAGCCAACCGCATCGTCTCAACCACAACAGGCATCGACGTGAACGACGCAGGATACGTCATCACACGCGAGCGCCCTTACGGCATGACCACACGTCACGGCGTCTTTGCTGGCGGCGACGTTGTGCATACGCCTCAGACCGTTGTGCTCGCCATGCGCGACGCCAAGGAGGTGGCTAAGGGCATAGCGCAGTATGTGGATGCCAAGAAATTGCTGGAAGACTGATTCTTGCAAATAAGAATCGAAGAAAAATAAAAGATTTGGTATGCGTAGGGGCTGATGTTATTCGCCCCTACATTATTATGTGATGTGCATAAAAACACGGCACTTCGGCTTCGCTCAGTGACCGAACTGGTTGCTGAGCGCAGTCGAAGCAAGCGTAGCCGAAATGAGCGGCGGCCTGAAAAGAATGTTCATTCGGCTCCGTTCTGTGACCGAACTGGTTGCTGAGCGTAGCCGAAGCAAGCGTAGTCGAAATGAGCGGCGGTTTTCAGCACAGTGTCGAGCCGTTGATTACGAGCTGGAACTCCAGTCCGAAGTATGCGGCAGCCTTGCGGCACAGCACCATGCGTGTCAGGAAAATCTGGAAATAGTCCAGCACGCTGCTTTCTGCGAGGTCTATTGTCAGCGCAAGGCGGAAGATTTTCTTGTCCTTGTCCAGTGTCGTCTTGCTCTCGGTCACGGCGTGGTTCACATGGTCGTGTATGTCAAGCTCGTCCTCTTTCTGGTGTCTCACGCGGCTTCTCCTGACGTCGGTCTTGTCAGCGATGATTATGGCGGCGGCGATTTCGTTCACCGGGAAAGCCGTCGATTCGTCGTGGTTGCCTATGGCGTTCACCACTTTGGCTATGTCCTCGGCGTCCATGCCCATCTTGTCCAGGATTCTGAACGCCATCACGGCGCCGCTCTGCGCATGGTCTATGCGGTTTATCACGTTGCCTATGTCGTGCATGTATCCGGCTATCTGTGCCAGTTCCGCAGTGTGCTCGTCGTAGCCAAGGTCCAGCAGCAGACGGCTGGCAGTGCTTGCCACTTTGGTCACGTGTGCGAACGAGTGTTCGGTGTATCCCATCGCCTTTAGCGCGATGTCGGCTCGTTTGATATAGGTGTTGATTTCTTCGGACTGCTTTATCTGCTCGTATGTGATTCTTGCCATCTGTGTTATCTTTCTTGGTTATATAATCCCAAATATAAGATAAAAACCGGATTTTGTATGAGTCTGTGGCAATTCTTTAAATGTGACGTGCTAATGCGAATTTTCAATGTTTTTCAACGTGTTTTGTCTTATATACAAATAAAGCCATCAATTTGATGGCTTTATTTGTATGGTTGCATATTTAGAAATCGTTAGTTGCAGTTTTTGCAACAGATTCTGCATGGCGTACGATTTCTGCTTTTTGCATAATTCAAAGTTACTGACATTATATCAGATTGACAGTTCCTAAGCCCCTTACAGTCGATTTTCGAATGATAGCGATATGAATTTGAGCCTGTACAGATATAAACATCCGTATTACGCGTGCAAGAAGTATTGCAAGGCATGTTTACCGCTATCAATGTGACTATCAAAAGAGCTTTTGTCATCTGTTTTTAATTATAAAGAAAGTTTTTGATAATTGTCTGCGTGTTTGTGAGATTAGGATCTGTTTCAGCAACGTCAGACTTCTCAATTCCCATAGCGCTAAACCAATCCTTAAGAACTTTCTTCATTTTGTCTCGCTGGTCAGGTTTGTCCGTTATTTCAAGCACGAGAACTTCTATGCCTTTTCCTTTAAGTTCGCCATTCCTTTTGTCTATGAGTGAAGAACCGTCAACTGCAAGTGTTTTGGAAGAAATGTACGAGTAGGATTTACCGTCTTTTATTTTATGATTTTCTGCGTATATGTATCCGTCAGTAAGGATAATTATTATATTTCTTGCGCCATCTCTCACACATAGATCATCCACTTTTTTGTCGCTGAAAAAACCCCAGATGTCGCAACCTACCCATTTCTGCTGTCTGACGGTTTCTTCGTATATGTGTGCAAGATTCTTTTGAAATACCGATTTCATTTCATCTAATGCTTTCCTTTTCTCAACACCTTCTTTTGAACCAACATCTACACTTAACCCTTGTGCAAGTGTCGAAATTTCTGCGTCACTTGGTGCTGGGTAGAAGAAAACTTTCATTTTATTCTCACTTTTCAATATGGCAGGTCCAAGTGTTTGTTCCCTGAAATAATCTACTAGAAAGTTTATGATGGCTGTGTCTCTATAGATTTGGTTTGGCGTCATGTCTTTGATAATTCTGTCAGATAAGTCTAAATAGATAGATATGTTTAAAGGTTTGGTTGTTTCTTTCTTGGTTTCTTTTCCTCCACAAGAAAAAAATGCAGTTAAGCATAGCGTGACAATTATGCCATTAATTATTCTTTTCATACTCTAATGTGTTTTGTGTTAACTTTTTTGTGTGATTTTCGTCGTTTTCTTTTGGTATCAATGTTGATATTTCCATGTTGTAAATCTCAGTTGCTTTATCTTGCAAACTCTTGTTGATTGACAACACTTGCATCATTTTTATCCAGCCGGCAAAGAAATTTGTCATTTCCATTTTTATGGCTGCATAATCTATATAAACATTATGATTAAGTTTTGCAATCAAACTTTTTACTGCATTTTTAGCGTCGCTTTCTTGTTGTTTAAGAATTTCTATTTTGTTTTCCTCTTCTTTGATTTTCTTTTCGAGGCTTTCGATTTCATTTTTGATACCTTCAAGTTTTGTCTTGTTTAAATCCATTTTGTCATCAGCGCTCATGATCACGTCGCATACGATGACCCAAATCACATACACAATG